>ACXJ01011359.1_pt1 | contig 10825 bp, 5 predicted proteins | sample 870861 | NCBI WGS metagenome assembly ACXJ01 (sample SAMN02954270, study PRJNA29437) | mine drainage metagenome | biome: terrestrial; feature: Richmond mine; material: biofilm; isolation source: combined biofilm from UBA (pink subaerial biofilm) and UBA BS (thick... ... | reverse complement strand
TCGGAGATTCTGCCTCAGCGCAATCCGGGCCGCCCCGGTGTGGGTTCCGGCCGGCCGGCCGAAAAAAGCAACCGGGATCCCCTCCGGGGGGCCGGCACTCTGGTCCACGGCCAGAACGACAATTTCATTTCTGGCGAGGGCCCGCAGAATGGCCCGGATCCCTCCCTCCTCCGAGGCGATCGACAGGGCCTTCCCATAACGCAGGCGCCTCTCCCGGATGAATGCGTCGATCTTGGGGTCCCGAATCTTGCGTGTGACGACATGACAGGGAACGTCGAGATCCAAAGCCAGGCGTTTGCTGATCAGCTCCCAGTTCCCGAAGTGGGCGATGACGGCCAGGACTCCCCGACCCTCTCCGAGACAGTCCCTGACGAGGGAGAGATTGTCGACCAGGACATGGTCGCGCACCCATCCGTCATCGAGAACGGGAAAGCGGAAAAACTCGGCGCCCAGGCGGCCGAAGTGGCGAAAGACATCGGCTTCGGTCCGCCGGAGAGCCGCCGTCCCGCGAAGATCGGGATAGGCCTTCTCGAGGTTGGAGCGAACCCGCCGGGCCTTCGAGGGCAGAAGAATCCTGAACAGATCCCCGATCTTCGCGCCCAATGCCAGGGCAACGCGATGTCCTGCCGTCTCGAAGAGAAAGCCTACCCCGCGAAGAAGGCACAAGGGAACCCGGGTCTTTCGGGAAACGGGACGAGCCACGGACCACACCTTTCCCAAAAGAGGATAAAACCCAAGGCAACGGCCAGGGGAGCGGCCAGGGGAGCGGCCAGGGGAGCGGAAGGATTTCGGGGAACAAGGACAAAAAACCAGGAAAAAATCTTTTTTCCCGTCAACCTAGCATTCGCCAATTCCACCCCGAATGCAAGCGACGGGGTCAAGGGCAAAGCAGACGCCCTCCCGGGGTGGATGCCCCCGAAGGGGATGTCTTTTTACATGTCTCCGCTCATGGTTTGCGCCTGATAGGGCCTTCAGGGATTGCTGAAGGGTTCGTAGGAGCGAGGAGCCGCATGGTTTTCGTAGAGGGCCCAGAGAACCATCAGGAGGATGATCGCCCCCCATCCCAGGAGGAGCCAGCGATAGGAGCGTTTGCGGGAGGATCCTGAAGAGGGAAGGGGCGGACGGGAGGCGGGGGGAAGCGCCAGATATCGACGGATGGTCTCGAACCCCGAGACATCGCGAACGGACTCCCGGGAGATGCGGGCAAAGGACTCCCCGGTATCAAGACGGACAAGATCAAAAAAGGAGACGTCCGACGCCCCCAGAGCCACCTTTTCCAGAGGAAGAAGAATTTCTCCCTCCGGCTTCGTCCGGTAGGAGAGCTCATTTTGTCGAATCTCGAGCACCGCCAGGGGAGGACGGCGCATCTCAAGAAGAACGTAAAGGGCTCCCAGCAGGAAAAGTGATCCCAGGGAGGCCGGAACGAGAAAGACCCAGTGAATCAGGAGGAGGCGCGTTACGGTAAAGAGCCCCAGAGACAGAAAGGCCAAAGCCAGCATTGTCCGGGTCACCCAAAGGGTCGCCCCCCGCGGCGTCCCCCCAAAAAGGGGCAGGACCCAAGGTCCAGGTGCCCCTGTCCTCCAGGGAAGCTTGCCCGCAGGATCCTCCGGGCCATGATTTTCTGTCGCCATCGCATCCTCCTGAATCCTTTTCGCCATTGTCACCCGAAAGACATCGCGAATCAAGGCCTGTCGGTCACCGCGACCTCTACACTATCCTCCCCCCTCCCCCGCAATCCGGGCATTTTCCTCCGCCAGGAGGGGAAGGAGCCCCCGGACCACCACACGGTCTCCCGCCGCCAGATTTCCGGAGACGACGGCCTCCCCCTTGTCCCGCCCCAAAACCTTCACCGGAACAAATCGAGGGGGCTGGGTCCCGCGAAGGAGAAAGACCCCGGTTTTCCCGTCCGCACGCCGGACAACCGCCCCGGCCGAAAGACGCAGGAGGGGCTCCCCTCCCCCGGGACGGATCGGGATGCGGACATGGACCCAGGCATCCGGGCGAAAGAGGTTGCCGGAGTTGTCGATCCCGATCCGAAGCGGAATTGTACGGGTCTGGGGATCGATAAAGGGAGCCACCCGAAGGATCGTTCCGGGAACGCCCCGGGAGAGGTCATGAAGGGGAAAGACCTGTACCGGCGTGCCCTTGGACAGGCCGGCATTCTCTCCGGGATAGAGGAAGGCGCTGACCCACAGATGGCGAAGATCCGAGACGACAAAGAGGAGGTCGCCGATGGCGACCCGGGTCCCCACCGATGGTCCCACACGCATGAGAGTCCCGGAGCGGGGAGCCCGGACCTCGTAGCGGTCGGTGGGGGAGCGGGTTTTCTCCAGGCGGTCGATCTCCTCCCGGGAGGCGCCGAGGAGCCGAAGCTTCCGGATGGCCAGACGTTTGAGACCCCGCACATCCCCCCCCGGGGAAGAGGAGAGGAGGCTTGAAAACTCGGACTCGGCGGAGAAAAAGTCCGGACTCATGATGACCATCACCCGTTCTCCCCGCCTGACCCTGTCCCCCGGAAAGTGATCGATCGACAGGACGGAGATCCCGGAAATCCGCGCCATCACCTGGGAGGTGCTCCGGGGATCTGTCTGGACCTGCCCCAGGAGATCCCGGCCCGTCGTCTGGCCCGCAGGGGTGACGAGGGCCGAGGAGATCTCCGGAGGCGAGGGATGGCCCGCCGGGGGAGGGGTGTGGCGCTGGCAGGAAAGGCAGAGGAGTCCCAGGGCAAGGATCCCCAGAGACACCGGTCGACGCATCATGAGGAAGACCTTTCGAATGATCGGGCGAAAAAGCCCGCCCCGAGAAGAGGCAGAAGAAGGCTCGACACCACCAGGGAGCCAAGGAGCCCTCCCAGGACCGCGATGGCGAAGGAGCGTTCCATATCAAGTCCCGCCCCGCGTCCGAGGGCCAGAGGAAGAAGGGCCAGGACATTGGCGGCATGAGTCATCACAAGCGGTCTCCAGCGATCGGAAAGGGCCAGGGAGAAACGCTCACGGGCGGATCCCGCCTCCGAAAGGGCCCGGTCGAGGACAAGGAGGGCATTTTCGGCCGTGATTCCCGCCACCAGAATCAAACCCACAAAGGAAGAGATATTGAGGGAGTGTCCGGTCGCCGTCAGGGCCCCAAGGGCCATCAGCACCGAAAACAGGACTCCCGAAAGAAGGAGAAAGGGGGGAGCAGCCCTGCGCGTCAGGGCATAGATGACCCCGACGGAGAGGAGGGCGGCCCCCAGAAGGGCCAGGGAAAGCTCCCGGAAGCTCTTCTTCTGCCAGAGGGCATACCCTCCCAGGTCGACCCAGACGGAAGAGGGGAGGGAGAGCCTGGCCAGATCCCGATCGAGACTCCGTGTGACCGTTCCGAGATCCGTTCCGGAGATCCGGCCCTCAATGGAGATGACCGGGGCAAGATTCGTATCGTCCTCCTCGGAGATGAAGGGCTCTCCCCCGATGCGGGCCAGACGGGACAGGGGGATCAGTCCGGAAGGGGTCTCCACCGGGAATCGCCGGACCTCTTCCAGGGTCCGAAAGGCCCCGGGGGTCTCGAGGACCCTCAGGGGGCGCGGAATCCCCCCCTCCATCACAAAGCCCGTGTTCACGCCCCAGAGTCCGGTCCGGAGGTTTTTGATGACCTGGTCCGGATCCACATGGTAAGTGGCCGCCATCTCGCTTCTGAGGTTGATGCGGTAGGCCGTGGGCACCGGACGGGAGGTTCGGGCCACATCCACGACCCCGGGAACACCTGCAAGGAGCTTCTCCACCGCAGGAACCGCCTTTTCCATTACCCTCCTGTCGTCCCCATGAATCCGGAGCACCACCGGGGCCTCGGTCCCCACGAGATCATTGAGGCTGTCCTCGAGAATCTGCGGAAAGTCCACCTCCAGCTCCGGCTCCTTCGCCCGGACAAAGGCGCGCACCGAGGAGATCACCGCAAAGATCGATCGCCGGCGATGGTCGTGGAGACGGACGATGATGTCCCCCTTGGTGGGTTCGGTGATGTAAAAGCCCATCTCCGCGCCCAGACGCCGGGAGGTCGAACGGACCTCCGGCAGGGTCGCAAGGAAGGCCTCGATGCGGGAAAAGGCCCGGGAGCTGTCCTCGACCGAGGTTCCCGGAGGCGCGTGGATATCGATGAGGAAGGCCCCTTCATCCATTCGCGGCATGAAGTTCGTCGGGAGGCGATCCCGAAACCAGAGAGCCAAAGCCAGAACCAGAACGAGGGAAAAAAGGGCCGCCCAGCGCGTGGTGCGAACCCTCCCGAGGACCCCTCCCAAAAACGCCGGCAAACTCCGGGGCACCCGGTCGGACTCTCCGGACGGGCCCAGGAGGAAGGATGGGGTCAGAAAGAGGTTGACGACCAAGGAAATTGACAGAAGAAGGAGAAGCGTCAGGGCCAGGGGACGAAAGAAGGCACCGGCTAGCCCTCCCAGATCGAACAGGGGCAGGAGAACGACAATCGTCGCCAGAGAGGAGAAGAGAAAGGGACGCACAAGTCTCCGAAGGCGGTTGGCCCCCTCCAGCACCACCACAAAATCGTCAATGACCAGGCCCGTCCCCGCCGCAATTCCCCCGAGCGTCAACAGATTGATCGACTGGTGGAGGAAGGAGAGGGCTCCCAGCGTCAGCACGATGATCATCGGCACAAAGGCGGCCATGAGGAAAAAGGGACGGGGTCGGCGAAGAAAAAGAAGCACCACGGCAAAGGCGGCCCCGATGCCCACCAGAAGGGCGCTGGCGACATGAAGGATCGCCTGCCCGATCACATGGCCCTGGTCGTATGTGGTCCGGACGGAAACCCCGGAAGGAAGGAGATGGCGCAGGGTCCTCTCCCGATCCCTGATGCGCCGTACAACCTTGAGGGCGCTTTCCCCATGGGCCCGATAGACATTGAGCAGGACGGCGGGACGGCCGTTGGCCGCGACCCTGACCAGATCGTCTCCCGGGGCCCCTCCCCAATGGACCCGGGCCACCTGGGAAAGCGGGAGAGGGGCCTGTCCCGCCCCCGGGAGGTACAGGTGCCGAACGGCCTCGGGACCCGACAGGGCATTGTGGACCTCGAGGAGGGCGATCTGGTGATATTCCGAGAGACGTCCGACGACCCCGATGCGATTGTGGGCCGGCAGGGCTCCAAGCACATCGCTCAGGGACTTCCCCGCTCCGGCCAGCTCGTAGGGGTTGACCTCGACATGCAGCTCCCGGGTCTTGCCTCCCACGATTTCCGTCTTCCAGACTCCTGGGACATTGACGAGGAAGGGCATGAGGCGGTATCGCGCCAGATCGGTAAGTTCGGGAAGGGAGCGCGTGGCGGAGGAGAGGGCCAGCTGCAGGACCGGAGTGTCCGCCGAAATCATCCTGATGGCCCGGGAGCGACTCCCGGCCGGGAGATCCGGCATGACACGCCCGATCGCCTGGTTGACTCGGGACAACGCCAGCACCATCGGGGTATTCCAGGCGAATCGGACAAAAAACTGGGCGGAGCCCCCGGGAGGTGCGGGAGCGGATCTCCCGAACTCCGGCAATCCCCCGAAGGGCTACGGAGACCGGTCGGGTCACCCGCACCGACATCTGGGAAAAGGGAAGGTCATGGGTCGTGACAATGACGGAAATGCGGGGATAGTCGATGGAGGGGTAGAGGGCGACCGGCAGGGAGAAAAGGCGAATGCCGGCGAGAGTGGTCAAAAGGACAAATCCCAGAAGAAGGGTGCTTCTGTGGCGATGGAGAAAACGAAAAAACGCCCCTCCCCCCGATTCGCGTTCCAGTGGCTGCTCGTTTTTCATGTCCCCATGATAGTCCGGGCCAAGGTCCCCTCGCAATCAAGATCGGGGGACTCGGCAATTTTTTCCTTGGGGCGAGGGTGAGCTCCCCAAGACCAACGGAATCGATTATCCCTCAAGGGAGGAGTTCCGGGCGCCAAGGATACCGGCCCATATCGAAAGTGTGTATAATAATGCCAGCATTTTCCTCAATTCGACTGACGCGGAATCCCCTCCCCCAAAAATCGGGGGAGCCCCCTCAATAAAAAGGCACGTCTTCATGGGAGAAGGATCAGGATCAGAGCTTTCCGTCACTCTTCTTGGACCTCCCGTGGTCCGTTTCGGAGACTCCCTTCTGGCCGGACCTGTCCTTGACAGACCGATGGCTCTCCTGGCCTATCTGGCCACCCAGCGCGGCACTCACTCCCGCTCCGCCCTGGCAGAACTCCTCTGGCCCGATGTTCCCCGTCACCCTGCGCTTGCCAACCTTTCCACAATCCTCTACACCCTCCAAAGGCGCATGCAAGGGAGGATCGCCTTTGAGATCGAGAGATCCTCCCTTGCACTGGCCCTCCCTCCCTCCGGATTCGAACAGGAGGCGGTCGACGTCACCCGCTACTTCCTCGACACTCCCCCAGCGGGCTGCGACCGGATGCACCCTCCCCGGCTCTGCAAGAATTGCCGGAGACGTCTGGAGTCCCTGCGGGAACTTGGCAAAAAAACCTTTCTTTCCGGTGCGCGCCTCTCCTTCTCCCTTCCCTACGCGCTCTGGGCCGAATCGGTCCGGGACCGAATGGATCGTCGCCAGCGTGAGATCGAGCGTCTTCTGTCCGAAAGTCCGGACGGGCTTCCGTTCTCGCCCCCCCTTTCGGGATTGCCGCCGCGACGGCTATGGGAGCGCCGTCAGATCACGCTCCTTGTCGCGACCCTCTTCTCCTCGGGAGGGGACGCGGAGCTCCGGATGAGGCAGAGGGAAGAACTGCAGAAAATTGCCTCCCCCCTGATTGCCAGAACAGGAGGAACGCGTCTCACCGTCCCGGGAGAGGATCTTGTCGTCTGCTACGGATTCCCCCTGGCCATGGAAGATGGTGCCCACAAGGCGGTCATTGCCGCCCGGGAACTTCTGGAGCTCGGACAGCCGACGGAGACCTCCCTGAGAATCGGCCTTCACACGGGGGAAGCCCTTTCCGACCTTGAGCAGGGGATTCCGGATGCCGAAGGACATCTTCTCCGGGAGGCGCAAGAGGTCGCTATCTCCGCCTCAAGGGGAGAGATCCTGGCCACCTTCTCCACAATGCGTCTCATCGAACGCCATGTTCATTCGGAGAGGCTCTCCCGCCCCACAGACCCGATTTCGGAAGCGGACCATCGAGTCCTTTACCGGATCCTCTCGAGAAAACAGCCTCCGGCCCTTCCTCCAATCCCCCTGGCCGGACGACAAAAGGAGCAGGAGCTCCTCTGGAACGAGTGGCAAAAAGCCCGGGACGGAGGACTCCGCATCGTCTGGATCACGGGGGAGGCCGGGATGGGAAAGTCGGCCCTGGCCGCAGACCTGGCCCGTCGTGTGGAACGCTCTCCGGAGGGAGGACAGGTTCGCCTCTACCAGTGCGAAAGCCTCTACCGGGAATCTCCCTGGTCTCCCTTCATCCGATTCCTCAGGAGCCACGTGGGCCTCGACGAGCCTCTCCCGCCCCGGGAAAAACGATACCGCCTGGAGGGATATCTTCTCTCTCTCAATGCCCCCGTCGCCACGGCCCTCCCGCTTCTTTCGCACCTTCTCGAAGGTCCGGGACCTGACTCCGGGGAGGTGGCGCACATCGCCCCGGACAAGCTCCGACAGATGGTCGAATCGCTTCTTCTCGATCTTGTCTCCCGCCTTTTGAGTCGCCCTTCGATTCTGATCCTCGAGGATCTCCACTGGGCAGACGAGGCCACGCTCTCGCTCCTGGCAAAGGGGATCAAAACCCTCGAAGGGAAGCCTTCGCTCCTTCTCCTCACCAGCCGGGAAAAAACGACCCTCGAGGCCCTGGGGCTTCCCCCACCCTCCGCCTCGATCGTCCTTCAGGGGCTCTCAAGGCGCGACTGCCGGACGATCGTTACCCGCCTGTCCCGGAAACCGCTTTCCCCGGAGGCGGTGCGGGAGGCCATCGACCGGTCTGACGGTGTCCCCCTTTTCTTGCGGGAGATTCTCTATTCCGACGCAATGCTCCGGGGCAAAAAGGGGGAGGTCCCTCCCACCCTCAGGGATCTTCTGGCCTCCCGCATCGATGCTCTGGGAGAGGAGCGGCAAATGCTTGCGGTGGCGGCATGCCTCGGACAGACCCTTGACGGAAACCTCCTGATCGCCGCAACAGGGGGGCCAATCGCTCCAAAGGGCAGACTCCTTTCTTCGAACGCCTGGCTTGGGACCCTTTTGAAAAAAGGGCTCCTGGAGGAGGATCGGCCGCCTCCGGAGCCTTCCTACGTCTTCCACCATGCCCTCATGAGAGAGGTGATGCTCGCCTCCCTGGGCGTTTCTGCCCGAAAGGCCATCCACCAAAGAATTGCATCGACGATGATCGAACAGTTCCCGGAAAGGGCCGTTCAGGCTCCGGAGATCCTGGCCGAACATCTTCTGGAGGCGGGTCAGTCGATGGAAGCGGCGGAGCAGTTTATCCAGGCCGGAATCCGGACCGCAAGCTTCGGAACCTACCCGGAGGCCATCCACCACTTCGAGAGGGCCAAGGCTCTTCTTGACGCCCAGCACTCCCCCCGGGCGACAACCCGTCGCCTTCAGCTGCTTCTCCTTTTGGGTCCGGTCGTCAAGGCCGCCCGGGGATACGGTTCGACAGGAATGGAAGAGATCTACCGCCAGGCGGATCTCCTCTGCGAATCCCTTCCTCCGGGAGATGCGACATTTCCGGTTCTTCTCGGGGCCACAGCCACCACTCTCGCCCGCCACGGCCCCCACGCCGCCGGAAAACGCCTCCACCTTCTGCTTGAACACGCCAGAATGAGCCAGGACAAGGCGGTCCGAATTCGGGGAGAAGCATTTTCCGGCTACCTCTCCTTCTGGAGGGGGGAGATCCAGAGCTCCCTTTCAGAGCTTGAATCGATTAACGCCACGATTTCCCCCTCCGACAAAGAGCGCCTGCAGCCCTCCTGGCGTTTTTTCGAGGACCCGACACTGACCGTTCCAGCCAAGCTCTGCCTCCTCCGGCTTCTCTCGGGCAACCCCGACGACACGGAAACACTCTCGACGAAACTGGAAACGGAGATTGAAAACGTCGCCGCACCAGGCTCCCGCGGCTACCCTCAGACCTTTCTCACCCTCTTCAATGTTTTTCGGGGGCACCGGGAGAAGGTCGGGAGAAAGGCCAAGCTCTCCCTCGCCATTGCGGAAAAATACGGATTTGTCCAGTGGGAGAAGCTCGCCTCGATGGCACGAGTCTGGGCGGAACCCGGACCGGGAAGGGCCGAAACGGCCCTGTCTCTCGAAAGACAGATCCGGGAAATCCTTCCCGGGCTCTTCCCGATCTACTCCATTCTGGCCGCGGAGGTCCTTCTTGAAGAGGGCTGGACGCACGAGGCCACGGCCTTGGCAAATTCTGCCCGGAAAACCGCCACCCATTCCGGGCTGGGACTCGCGATCCCGGAGCTTTTGCGTCTTGAGGGGGAAGGGCTCCGCAACGGAGCGAAGGAGGAGCGAAGACGGGCGGAAGAGCTCTTCGAACGATCCTTGAGCCTGGCAAAAAGCACGGGGAGCCTGGTGGTTTGCGCTCAGAACGGCGGTCTCCTTTGCCCGCCACTTCCCCAAAGACGCATCAAACACCTCGCTCCGTCTTTCCCTGGAGGCAATCCGGGGAGGGGAATCATTCCCGCTGGTGCAGGAAGCATGGACTCTCCTGAACTCCTCCCTGAACTCCGGCACTCCGGTCGTCGAAAAAACCTGACCGTCCCCTCCGCAGGAGGCCAGGCGGGGAATCAGAAAGCGGGCACGGCATGAAGGGAGTGGGGAGAAGAGGGGGTACTCCGGGCCAATGTCCTGGACGGAAGCGGCCGACCCCAGACTTCGACCTCGGCCGAGCCCAGGGTTTCAGTCCCCTCCACCACAGGAGACTCTTCCACAATCTCGATCATCGGTCCCCGAGACAGGGAGCGTCCTTCAACCACATCCTCGGGAACGACCGAGACACACTCTCCGGGGCGAAGGGAGCGAAGGCGGGGACGGATCTCCCCCCCGGTGACAACGAAGGCACTCTTTTGGGAGCGATGGCGGGCGGAAAAGATCAGGCCCACCCGGCCCACCGAAAGAATCCGCCCCGTGGGACGGGCGCACAGCGGTCGACCTCCCCGGGTCAGCCGTGTCTCCCGAATCACCAACGACACCGCACGGCTCCCGGGAAGACTTTTGACTTTGCTGATGACGCCTCCCACGATATTTTTGGAAAAGGACCGGGAGGGGTCGCCCTCCCCTTCGGGAGAAAGGGCGGCGCTTCCCTCTGTGCCCTGGCAGGCCGCCAGGGAGATCCCCAGGGTCACAACAAGTCCGCCCAGCCGTCCCATCCTGATTCTCTTCCACAGATTCCTGAACATCTCCAGACTCTCCATCGGACACCTCCCCCTCATTGACTCCCGAATCCACGGGACAGAACAAATACGACTTACCCGTAGCAATTCATGGACCAGATCTATAATTGTTCATCAAAATTAACAAAAATAAAAAAATAAAAGAATGAAACAGAACCATAAAAACAAAAAAGATTTGCAATGGACAATTTTGATCACAAAAAGACATTCCGGCTTGTAATGCTCCCTCTCCCTATTTTCAATGGGCCGGGACATCGATCCACACCTTTTCCAGGCATGAAATGAGCCGGGATTCATGTTAGACTCAAATTGTCTCGCTTCATTAATCTTCTTCTTTATTTTCTGAAGGAAAAACTTTTTGCTTAAAAAATATTAAGTATCCCCCACCAGAGGTGGGGGATTTATGATCGCTGGCCCCTCAAAGGGGCCTTATCGCGATCAAAATACTGAATCCCTTTTTCTTCTTTAACTTCCACTGTGTTTGCTACCCCAAGAAAAACGAAAGA
>ACXJ01011315.1_pt1 | contig 10829 bp, 11 predicted proteins | sample 870861 | NCBI WGS metagenome assembly ACXJ01 (sample SAMN02954270, study PRJNA29437) | mine drainage metagenome | biome: terrestrial; feature: Richmond mine; material: biofilm; isolation source: combined biofilm from UBA (pink subaerial biofilm) and UBA BS (thick... ... | reverse complement strand
ACCAACAAAAACTAATATCACGGATATAACGAATGCCAGCAATCCATACAGGAAGAAATTAGCCCAAATAACAGTTGCCAGATTTGAACTTCCATAGTAATTTCTGATTAACCAGCCTGACACCATTACAATCAATGACGCTATGAAGAGAAATGTCCCAACAGTCATTACCCGGTTTATAGGATGAAATCCAACCATTTATTCACCTATTCATGTTAGGTCTTTAGACTATATATATCCATAACTCAAGGAAAAGAGGATAGAAGGCTATGATAACACTCCCTTTTCAGGCTCTGTTAGCATCTCTCTTAATGAATCCATTGTCATTACCATGACTCTTTCTCCAAGTCCCTTATATTTGTCTATAAGCTCCCTGTTGGGAACAACAATTATCACCCTCAAGTTAGTTCCCACTATTCTTTCTTTCAAGTCTTCCATGCTATGCTTCAAGCCCGTCTCGATTTCCACCATGAAGAAATCTGTCTCTATGTCAAATGCTCCTCTTTCTCCGGTGGTCGATATCCTGTTTACGGATACACCAAGCTCGTTTAGGATGTCAACTGCCTGGCTCTGCATTCCTGTGTGGAGATTAGAGAGGTTGGGGCTCTTCGAATAGTACATAACGATTGGTTTGCCATCCCTGAGGTATTTGTAGTGTTTTTCTCATCTTGAGACAAAACCCGGATTTAATTAACGGAGACTCCCTGTTGCTTCACCTCCATTTCTATCTTTCATATTGTTTTCCCTCCTAATTCTTTTTGCCATCTCGATCTTTGCCTCTCTTACAGCTATCCTGACATCAGGTTCTCCCCTGTAGTATTCCCTTGGTGGTAAATAGTTGAGGGAAGAATGCCTTCTTTCATTGTTATACCATTGCACTATGCGATCTATTGATCTCTCTGCACCCTGGAAATCTGAAACAATGTCTGTTTCAAGTTCTTCCCTCACTGTTCTGTTTGCTCTTTCAATGATTGCATTGTCTGTTGGGGTATGCGGTTTTATCCTCTTGTGAGTGAGGTTGTTGGCCTTTAAAACGATCTTGAATTCCATGGATATGAACCCTGATCCATTATCTGATTGTATGTCTGGATCTGCAAGTGAACCTTTCCTCAGTATTTCTATGGCAATCTGTGCTTCTGCAGATATGGAATTGCCATCCATTGAAACAAGAAGCTTGTGATGCACTATATACCTGGAATATGCATCAATGAATATGAGCAGGTAGTAGAACCTCCCTGTTATCTTGACATACATAATGTCGGTCTGCCATACCTCATCAGGCTTTTCGGGTTTGTCAGCCTTCTTTGATGCCCAGAGTCTCGTTTTCCATGATGTTACCATATCATGTTTCTTGAGGATGGCATACACGCTTGACGGGGAAAGATATGCAAGATCCTCATCCATGAGCGTATATGCTATTTCACGGAAGCTCATTCTCGGGTTTCTGCGTTTGTATCCCACGACAATCCATTCATCATCTTCCCTCACCACAAAGGCATTGAATCTTGTTTCAAGCATAAATCCTGGATTCAGCTGCCTGTAATACCACGATCTCACAATTCCCAGCACCGAAAGAATCCTTGAAAGTGTGAATCCTGACTGCCTGATTGCTTTGTCAACTGTAAGTTTCACCTCAAAGAACATAGATCTCATGTCTTTCCCCTGAAGTTTCCAATATTTTTTTTTAGCTGCAAATTCTCTGTCACTATCTCTGCAATGGTTTCCTTGAGCCGTTCCAGTTCCTTTTCCTGTTCCTCAATAATCTTCTGGTCTGATGTGTTTTTTCTTCCACGATCATCAAACACATTAGCACCATTCTTCACGAGTTTATTTTTCCACTCATAGAATCTCGATGACTGTATTCCATACTTCTTGCATAGTTCTGATATCTGTATGCTTCTTCAGTTTCTCTATGAGCTTGACATGTGTCTGGAGTTTGTGGTTGATACTGGGCGCCAACCATCCTTCCTTCTTGTTCCCACGGTTCATGAATCTTGGTTGCCTGTACCAGAGTTTGTTTCTCCTGCCTCTTCGATACATGGATTTCTCCTGATTCAGTTTGGGTATGTCCGTTCTTATGACCGCTTCTCCTGAGATCAGTTCCCTCTTTTGTGTATACCACGGAGAATCCAATAGCGCTTGTATCCGGAATCAACTCCTAGTCTAACTGGCTGTTTTGTCTCTCCGGTTGCATAGAGAAGCTGGATGGTGAATGGATTGGAACTGATCACTCTTGCTTTATTCTGCTTTAACAGTTTTCTAGCCCTTCCCGGTGTTGTTGGCATTAATGGTTCGTTGCGCATGTTTAAGACGGGAACCCTCAGGTCCCGTCCAGTCATGCCTGACTGTATGTCCACATCGGGATTGTTAGAAGGGGTTTGTGACCTCCTCTCCCAGCTTTCGCAGGGAGCTTCCCACTTCAAAGGTTGCTGGCGGAATCTCCATGGGCTTGAATTCCCCTCGGCCCGAAGGTAATTTGTCCTTCATGCTAAGCCATCTGACTTTACGGATGCAGGCACGCATGAAGCAATATGCGATCCGACCTCTTTCACTTCTGTCTGCCAGCGGACAGATCAATATCCTGCGAGAAATAATAACCTTTTCGCTCGCTTTCATCCCCTATCTTGCGAAAGGGGAATTCCCGCTCGCAAATGTTAAACTCTGCTCACTGAGAGTTTCCTCTCTGTTTAAAGACAGAGTCACAGAGCTACGGACTTGTGGAGCATCCATAGGTGTGTATGTATTTCTCCGATCTAACTTCTGCTTTTCTTTCATGTTTTTTCCCATGTTTTTAAAGCCCCCTAATCAACTCTTGCGATGTCCCTCACGGAACAAGCCCACGACTGAAGTCGTGGGTAGTTGACCTCAAATCCATTCCTTCAACTTTCCGGTTATCATCGATCTGGCTTTTCTCAGATCAGAAATTTTTGAAGAGCCTGTAAGAAGCATTGCTATTTTCAGTTCCCTTACTGTCATGTTTATGTTTGATTCCAGTATCTTGATCCCCTGATCTGCCCCCGATAAAAATGATCTGGCAAAACCTCCAATTTCTGCGCCAATCTTAATGGCCTTTGCAAGATCAAGCCCGTTTCTCAATCCACCGCTTCCTATAATCGGAACCTTTCCCTTGCATTCCACAATGGATGCGGGTGACGGTATTCCCCAGTCCCAGAATGTCAATCCCGCCCTCATCTTCTCCTTATCGCCAGACTTCTCTGCCCTGTAATATTCTATGGCAGCGAATGATGTGCCTCCCAATCCACCAACATCTATGGCCTTTACGCCTGCATCGATTAAATTAGCGGCATCCTTGCGGGAAAATCCATTGCCTGTCTCCTTTGCTATAACTGGATAGCTTCCGGCAATATCGCTGAGCCTTTTCAGGATACCCTTAGCATTCCTGTCACCCTCAGGCTGCACCATTTCTTGAAGGAAGTTGAAGTGTATTGCAAGGAAATCAGCATTTATCATGGAAAATACATTCTCTATTTGTTTGGCAGTGAAAGCGGGTTTTTCCTGGCTCAATAATTGAGGTGCGCCAATGTTTGCAATCTTCATTGGAACCTTATAATCATTTATGACGGAAAAGGTATCTTCCAGCTCTTTCTTCTCTATTGCTGCCCGCATGCTTCCTAAACCCATGCCTATGCCAAACTTTTCTGCCGCTGATGCAAGGTTCCTGTTGATCTTTTTAGCCAGTTCGGTTCCCCCAGTCATAGATGAAATGATCATGGGAAATTCGAGCTTCTTATTCAGAAATTTCACCGAGGTCTTTATTGCGTCATAGTTCACCTCCGGTACAGCCCTGTGGACCAGTGTGATATCGTCCCAGTAATTGTGCGAAGAAGTTACCTCCTTCTGTTCTGCTATCCTTATGTGTTCCTCCTTTCTGTTTTCTATCATTTGATCACCGAACCATGAAAGTCCCCAGACTCTATGCCGTGAATCCTTTCCGGAAATAATCCATTCATCATATATGTCCTGATTCCCAGTCCAGATATCCGTTTCATAGCCTTGTATTTTCCCCCCATTCCACCGGTAACATCGTTTTCCTGCTTTGCAAAATCCTGTTCATTATAAACAACCCTCAGAAGCTTGCTGTCTGGGAATTTCTTTGGATCCCTGTCATATATGCCATCCACGTCTCCGAGAAATACTGCTGCTTCCGGATTAAGGAGATTGCAAAGGTCAAACATTATGCTGTCTCCGGAATATATCTTCACCTCATTCCCTTCGATATAAATATCGCCAAAAAGCACTGGCAGAAAGCCGGATTCGATTGACCTCAGGACAGGCGTGTAATCAAAGGTGCCTTTTCTTCTCAGATCAAAGGGTGAGAATGGCAATGGGTTCATTCCCATATCAAGGAGCATTGAAATAATTCTGCTGTTGAGCGATGTGGTATCGCTCTTAATTCTTGATACCTGGAATTCCTTTCCCTTAAACGGACCGGGAAAATTGTTCTTCTTGCATAAAATGTGGCCAAATGATCCTGCACCATGAACCAGGACAAAGCTCCTGTTCATACTGGCGATCTCTTTAATTGCCCTTAAGGTCTCTTCTTCCCTGAAAGCCCTGTAGCTTGATTTGTCAGTTATCAGGCTCCCTCCAAGCTTGATTATTATCATTTCATCACCCTAAATCATGCCAAGCGGCATCCTCCCTCTTCAATTGCCTCCGCTCTTTTATGGGATCTGCGAGGCTTTAATTCATTTATGTTTCCTGAGTATTTCGGAATACATAGTATCCCGTCCCATTAATCCTTTGCAATTTATTCCCCGGCCAAGATCAACAGGGTGCTAATCAGATATTGATAACTTACTCCTTCAATTATACTTAATCCCTCAAATGATGTACCCAGAAAAAACTGAAAATAATTATAAATTCTGTCTCAAGTAAAAAAAATGGTTGGATTGATTAATAATTTGTTGAATATTTTATTGTCTACTGGACCTCCGCATATACAAACCCCAAAAATGGGGTAGTGCCAAACGTTTGCCCGGAAGGGGTCGTGATTGATTCTGAATATGATGATCCCATTATGTTGAAATTCATAGCATTGCCATTGGCTGTAAACATATAGCTTGTAAATACTAATTGAGATGCCGAAAAGTATATTGGAGTTGACATTGCAGCGAACACCCCCGTAGTTATACTCGCCATTCCAGCTAATAAAGCAAAATACGACAAAGGTGCAGATAAACCACCAGTATAGAAAAATGCCGCAATTCCTGCGCCTATGGATGCAGCACCGAAAACAATAGATAGTGCATCATTAACCGTGCTGCCAAGATTTGATGATGAGAGACCCTGTGAACCTGTAATATTTACGTTTTGCATGTTCTCTCCACTTGTCAGAGAGTATGTTGTGCTTACCTTCAGGGTAGATTCTAGGTTGCTGAAGAATTGATTTATGGTCTGGTTATAAGCACCGTTAGTGTCATTAGTTAAATTCTTAAATTTATCCTTGCTGTACATATTTGCCAAATAATCTGACGATATTACGAGTTTGCTGTTATTTGCGTTCTCAATTTGAATACTTGCAGTTTTGCCTTCATTGATATAGTAGTAAGACCAACCGTTATAAACATAGTATCCGGTCTGTATTACGGTTACCTGATAGGTGATACCTTGGAAGAATGCCATGTCAGGGCCACTTGAAGGATATGTGCCAAGTTGGTACCCCAATGTTGATGATCCTAAAGTTATGGACTTATTGGTTCCGAGTGATACCGTAGATGAATGCCATGTTGGATTGGATGTTGTTGTATAAGCATTGTTGAAGGGAATGGTAGATACCCCATTGAACTGGGCAGACATTATTACTTTGTTTCCTGTGTATGAAATCTGCGGGTTATTGCTTCCACTAGAACTGCCAAAATTGGCAGCAAGAAGTGCAAGAGGGAAATTTCCGGTTATTGTATTAGAATAAACGTTATTGACGGTTTGATATGATCTCCCACCTCCACCGCCTCCTCCACCGATTTGTCTGTATGTATGGTTTTTGATTATTCTGTGAACTGTTGAATTGCTTATTTTTATCATGTTCGTTGAATTCAGTTCCTTGACCATGTATGGGTTTGAGAGATCAAATACCGGTTTTATTCCCAGAACATTTGTTAATGAGTATGGATTGTATTCAATGGCGTTGTAATAATAGTAAGCATAAAGTTTCCCTCCCATGGCAAAAGAATATACTCCGTATATGGTCATTGAGGCATTTCCAACGAATCCAATCTGCTTCCATTCCCTTGAGAATGTGTTGTATAACGAAGTGAACGGTATGGACATTGACCATGATGTATTACTCAAGGATCCTGAATATATGGTTATGTCAGAGGCATTGTTATTTGGCATGAGGGTACTCATTGTAGAGAGATTTCTTTCAACGCTCTGATTAAACGATGAGAGATTTGTTGAATAGTCCTGAAGATCGAATCTTGAGAGTGCTGGATTTATCGATGTTATGAGAAATGATGCGTTAACAGGTTCCATAATAAATCTGGTGTTGGATGCAGAGTTGCCTGAACCGGACAATGCGTATGATGAGGCATTGTTACCTGGAATTGAACCGGTTAAGGACACCGCCACATCAATGGCAACTGACTTGTTGCCATTATTGCTGAATAAATAGAATACAGTACCAAAACCTGCAAGAATCATTACAGCCGAAATGATGATTGCAATGGATTTTTTGCTCTTTAGCTTCTCCGTGGTTATATGATCTTTAAGATGCATTATCGGTTATTATTATTATTATTATTATAATGATTTCTCAACTCCCCTTCCGTTGGACATGAGTTTTCGTTCAGATAATATCCATGGAATACGCATCTGAGGGCTAACTTCGCTTTCACGCGAGAAAATTACTTATAAACCTTTTCTGTGTGTTTCCTCTCAATGCCAAACGGAATGAAAGGCCTGCCATTGCCCCTGTAGAATTTTGAGAAGAATTCCACATAGATCAACCTTGCTCCCTGGATACCAGGTTCAAAGATAGCCAGGACGAGTGTAAAGAGCTGACCTATCACAAGAACAACCACACCCACAACGATGAGGATTATGGACCCTGAGGAGTTTGATATGAAGACACTGTTGACCAGTTCAGACAGAATTATTGTTGCCAGCAATACACCCATTATTCGTGTATATGAAAGGACATGGCTTATGATGGATGGTATTTCCACTGCTGCACGCCCGCCTTCCCCATAAAGGATCAGGATTATGCCAAGGCCGAGGATTGCGATATCAAGGGCTGCGTAGGGATTGGATGCCATGTTCACGTTATACCCGTGCAGGAGGGATAATCCGTAAATGGAAACCCCCCAGACGAACATGAGCCAGCCTACCTTTCCTACTATTCCCTTTTTCTCCCCGTAATGCAATTCGTTCAGTATTCCCATAATGTATCCGAGGGTTACCATGAAAAGGCCAAAGTATCCTGAAATCAGGAGCATCTTTCCTGCGGACTTCAGGGGGCTGAAGTATGTTATTTGATATCCAAGTATTTGAGAGGGCATGAACGTGAAGCCAAAGAAGGAATTGAATACCATTCCTGCAATTATGGCTGCTATGGATCCCGGTATCAGTGCCTTTGCAAGTATCTTCATTTGTGGCGGCGATAAAATGGTTGAAACAAACTTTGTCAATTTTCTGGGAAGCCTCACATGCGGACCTGGTGTCGAGAGTCTTCTTATTACCCATATAGAACCGAGAAGAATGATTATTCCGTATCCCAGGTCACCAACCATTATTCCGAAGAAAATAGGAAATGCCAGGGCAAATATAATCGTGGGATCAATCTCTGCTTCCTGCGGAAGCGAATAGAATTTTATAAAGAACTCAAAAATTTTGAATCTCCTGGGATTTTTCAGCAATGTTGGTGGTTTCTCCGAGGTTTCGAGAACCTTCATGACAAACATTTGGTCCGTTGCATTTGAGATTCCCTTCTCAAGGTAATCCAACTTACTCTTGGGAATCCAGCCTTCTGAAACGAAAGTTGAATCGGATGAAGGGAATTTCGAAAGGAGTTCAAGTTTCTTTGCCTCTATTTCAAGACCTTCCGCAATGATTGCTATCTTTTCATAATTTTCTGCTGATAGCTCCTGAAGGCCACCCCTTACTGCCTCTACTTCCTTATTTGCAGAGTCAGCCTTACTTTCCAGCATTTTCCTGTAGTCTGTGGGGTTTCCCTCCATGGAAGGAATGTGAACCATATGGCTGCCGTGATCAGTAATGATTTTGGCGAGGGCAGGCTCCTCCTCTTTCACAACCGATACAACGATATACTGGTCATCCAGCCCGGTGATGAATGGATCCTTCAATTTAGATCTAATTTCTTCTTCAATGTCTTCCGGGTTCCTCTCAATAATATAAGATGCCATGACTGAATTGTTGAACAATTCAAGGTTTAAGCCAAGCGGTTCCAGTTTCCTTGCAACATAAAGCCTGTTGTTGATATCCTTAAGATCGGTATTGAGGTCCTCCAGCCGCTGTTTCGCAAATTTAACCTCCTCGTCAATGTGAATTTCATTAGCCGTGTTGATGAGTTCCCCGGTATTCTTGAAGAGCATCTTCCCTTTTACGCTTACGGGTGGTAGAAAGGACAGGTAATTCCTGAACCTGTTCAAGAGGGTGAATATTTCATCTTTTCTATTGTCTGAAGTGATATTATTCAGCTGGCTTCTTACTTCCTGGGAGATTTCCTCGAACTGTATTGATTTAAGGTCATGAAAAAACGTCAGGATTTCATCTCTCCTTGATTGGGATGCAATGACCATGACCTTGCTCATTTCCGTAGGTTTAAACATATCTTTAATCCCTTATGAGTTCTTCCAACTTCCTTATTGCCTCTTTGTAAAGATCATTTTCAGTTCCCGAATATTTCATGGATTCACACTCTTTAAGAGTGCTGTCTATCTCCTCTTTCCTTTTCTTTTCCATATTTTTCTTCATTAATGCAATCTGTTCTTCCCTCTCCAACCGCAGTTTTTCCCTGGTTGAGAGAATGGCTTCCTCAGCTTCCTTTTTTGTCTTGAGAAGGGATTCCCTGCACTTCGAGTCCGCCTCGGATATCTCATTCCTACTCTTTTCCTCAGCCTCTTTTATTGCCTTCAGTTCCTCTATTTCATTAACCATATATGATCACCATAATTGCCAGGAAGAGGATTATCACGACAGCCCTTACCACAAGCAGGAGATGCCTATACTTGAGGAATCTCTTCTGTGCTGGAGTTGTTGGCCTTGAATAATCTCTTNGTTTCATAGTACCATTGACATTAATCTATATCACCAGATGTTATTTTCTTTTTCACCATCTTCAGGGTTGTGAAGGTATCCCTTTCCATCTCATCCAACCTCATTCGTATGTATTTGGCCTGGGAAAGAAGATTTGGAATCAGGATATTTTCTATGGCGTTTGATCTCCTTTTTGTTTTATCTATCTCGTGGAGAAGGCGCCTCATGGAATTTTCCTTTTCTGCCACGTTGATCATGGATTTGAACAGCTTTTCAAATTTTGAAATCGCCTCATCTATTGGTACCGGAACAGATAAAGCCCGGTATTGTTCTGAAAGAACCGCCATTTCATAGTTGAGGTTCAGGACTGGTATCCTGACTCCCATAACGTTCTTTGGCTTTATTCCCACATTTGAGTCTCCAGACATATATGCGATTCTCTCGATGTTCATTAGTCCGGATGCCATCTCAGCATTAGTCATCGCTTCCAGAGCCTCCTCCACATCCTTCATCAGGCTTTCTCTCAAGCCTTTTATCTCAGAGGCAAGCTTGAGGAACTCCATGACAAGGGCGGATCTCTTCATTTTCAGGAGATCAAGGCCTCTCTTGGAGAGCTTGATCCTCTTCCTCAACTTTATCAGTTCAATCCTTGTGGGCCTGATTTCCATAGATGGCATTTTAGCTACTCTTCCATTTACCGTATTTTGAGAGATATTCCCTCTTGAGCCTCTTCATGTCCTCTTCAGGAAGGCTTGAAAGCAGATCATAACTGATATCGAGTGTTGCCTCAATTGTTCTGTCCTCGTTGAGCCCCTGTGCCACATACTTTTTCTCAAACTCCTCTGCAAACTTCAGGTAAAGTTTGTCGTTTGCGCCCAGAGATTCTTCACCGACGATTGCACTCAGTGATCTCAGATCCTTTCCATTAGCATAGGCAGAATAAAGCTGATCAGCCACGCCCCTGTGGTCCTCCCTCGTTCTTCCCTTGCCTATTCCCTGGTTCATAAGCCTTGAAAGTGAAGGCAGTACGTCAACTGGAGGGTTGATTCCCTTCCTCTGCAGATCCCTGCTCATTACTATCTGCCCTTCTGTGATGTATCCCGTAAGATCGGGTATGGGATTTGTAATGTCGTCTCCCGGCATGGTAAGTATTGGAATCTGGGTGATTGACCCATTCTTGCCTCTTATTTTTCCTGCCCGTTCATAGATCATGCTGAGATCCGTGTACATGTAACCCGGAAACCCTCTTCTTCCGGGAACTTCCTCTCTTGCCGAGGAGATTTCCCTCAGGGCCTCACAGTAGTTTGTCATGTCAGTCAAAATGACAAGCACATGGTATTCACTGTGATAGGCAAGATATTCAGCCGCAGTCAGTGCAACCCTTGGAAGGATGATCCTCTCCATTGATGGATCTGACGACAGGTTGAGATAAATCGCCGCCCTGGAAAGGGCACCGGTATTCCTGAACTCATTGATGAAGTAATTAGCCTCCTCGCTTGTTATTCCCATTGCCCCAAATATAACTGCAAACCCTTCATCTTTCCCGAGAACCTTTGCCTGCCTTGCAATCTGGGCTGCAAGCATGTTATGGG
>ACXJ01011189.1_pt2 | contig 10840 bp, 10 predicted proteins | sample 870861 | NCBI WGS metagenome assembly ACXJ01 (sample SAMN02954270, study PRJNA29437) | mine drainage metagenome | biome: terrestrial; feature: Richmond mine; material: biofilm; isolation source: combined biofilm from UBA (pink subaerial biofilm) and UBA BS (thick... ... | reverse complement strand
AAGATCCTGTTCTGCGATCTGAGGAGGAGAAGGACTTTCTCCTGAGAATTGAAGAGAATAAAAGAAGCAAGAAACAGTATGATGAAAACGAGATCAATTTTGGAAAGCTGTACCTTTTTTCAGATCTCAATGAGGAACCTGAGAGAATATATCGCCTGTATAAACAGAGAGAATATGTGGAATACGCATTCAATGTGTACAAGAATGATCTGGAGGCGGATAGATCATACCTCGGGGATGACCACATGCTTTTCACATACATGTTCCTCAATCTTCTGTCGCTGTACCTTCACTTCCAGATTCTCAACATACTGGATGGAAAATACAGCGTCAGGGATGTTCTGCTGATACTGTCAAGGATCAAGATGTACCAAATGGAAAAGAGTGAGATCATGAGCGAGATACCTAAAAAAGCAAAAGATCTGGTATCATATCTGAAGATTGATCTTAGCATATTACGTAAAAATGCTTGAGTTAAGGGTTAATGCCACAACCATATGGTTCTCATTATACAGGACAATAGTAATGGCACAGGGAGCATCTGTGGACAATTACGGTGGAATGCTATTCAGCACATCTGCCTATGCTGCTACGTCTCCTTATTCGATTCCAGTAGGGTGGCTCAACGCAATGGAATATGTGTCCCAGAATAAATCATCAGGAATACATTTCCCCTATCCCGGGAACATAACAAAAACGAATGTTTCGAACACCGTATATGCTGCTGATTATCTGGCAAACATGCTTTCACACTATTCCCCATGGAGCAACTCAACTCAGGCAGCACTTGTATCTTATGCTAATCAGGCAATAGCAGTTCCTGGATACAATATGACCACAAACAAAAATGGCGTACTCAACCTGACCATAAACCTTGATCACCCATACAGTGGTTTCATTTCTGACCTTTCACTATGGTGGGGCAACACCGTCGATCCCCTGTTCATTGATTCGCATGATGGTGTTACTGCAACTCAGCCAAATAACTACACTGACACAAATCCTATGCCGGGGACTGGTCCTTACAGTATCTCCAGTGCGGGCTCAAACCTTGCTTCGATTACATTGAGCAAGGTATCAAATTACTGGGGGAATGCATACTGGAACGCTTCAAGTGACAAGCCAATAGGCAATTTCCCGTCAATCGCACAGCCAGCACACATACAGACAATTGTTGCCAGTGATGATGTTTCCCATTCTGGTCGTGTTTCAGGATTCCTTGACAACGATTACCAGATTTCCTATACTAGCTCATCTTATATCAGCTCCATAGTTGGGGTCACCCCTTATAAGAATCTCCCTCTGAATTCTGTGCTGAAGCTTGGCGGAATAAACCACAACGTTGAATACATATCAATGAACAACCACATGTTTCCAACAAATAACCTGTACTTCAGGGAGGCAATGTGGTATGCAATCAACCAGACTGCAATCGAAAAGCCATATTACTACAACGGAACATACCTGGCTACGAACTATATTGGACCTGTATCTCCGGCTTTTGCCTCGGAATATGCAAATTTTACTGCTGGCCTATCGCCAGAAACCTACAATGTATCCCTGGCAGAGCACTTCCTTAATCTTGCCGGCCAACAGGCTCATTTCTATGTAATTCTACCGAATGGTACAGTACTGGGCGACAAATCTCTTGTCAGCAGATCTGTTCTTTCAATATTTCCAGTGATCATCACAGCAAGTCTGATAGAGAACAATCTCATGGCCGCTACAGCCAAATATTTTTAATCACTTTTTTATCATTTTTTTGATCCACTTATAATTTTCCTTCTTTAAAGAGGCATGAATTTATTTTTGCATATTAAACAAAGTCAGTGTAAGGCATTCATTCAAATAACTCACATTCTATAGATCAATAGTGCGAATTGAACTTCTATGAAAAATTGTGAAGACATCCTCCATTCTAGTATTTAAGGTTCGCTTCTGTAATCGGTTATTCTCTTTTTTATTAATGACGAAGTAAATCTTATAAGTGAAGCTACACACATCTTTTTTAACCCAAATCAAATCAGTGTACATGGCAAAAGTTCATTACCGGTGCTCGGACCTTGGATACCAGTGCAGTTTTGAGTATGAGGGTCCAAAGCCTGAGGATATACTCCCGCGAATTAAGATGCATATGAAGTATGCACATCAGATACAGGAGCTTTCACCGGAAGAGATTGAGAAAGTAAAGTCTAAATTCAAGACTGTAGAGTAAGGAATAACGGAAGGATGTTCAACAGAGTACCGACGGTCCTGCGCAGTCAGGAGCTTATAGATAAATCCTTTCTCAGGGCGTCAAAGATTACTGAACCTTATCATTTCAAGCTTGAGGATAAGATAAGGAAGGAAGTCATAGACAGGATATCCACTATCGAATCCATAACATGCGGGCACTTAAACAAACTTGTCAAGAGATTTCCCTCAATATGGAATGTTCACCCTTTTTACAGGGAACTTGTAGATCTCATGTTCGATATAGATGCCTACAAATTGAGCCTTGGAAACGTAAACTGGGCATCTAAAAGGATTGTGGAACTTTCCACAGACGTTATAAAGCGCCTGAAGAGGGCAGGAGAGGCAAAGCAGCTCACTAAACTTATGAATGAATTCTACGGGCGATACAGCTCTATAGTGAAGGCAATAGACAAAGATCTGTCATTTCTTGGAAAATGCAGGGATGAGATGCGTAAGATACCTGACATTGATCCTGAGATTGAGACATTCATCATCGCTGGAATGCCCAACGTTGGAAAAAGTTCTCTGCTTTCAAGGCTGACGGGGAATGTTGTAAGGGTAGCACCGTATCCTTTCACAACCCAAAATATATCTGTTGGATACACTCTGCTTGGCGATGAAAAGATCCAGATAATTGACACTCCCGGAATACTTGACCGTCCCATGAAGGAGCGAAACCAGATGGAGATAAAGGCAGTCCTATCACTGCGCCTCATAAAGGGGCATATAATTTTCCTGCTTGATCCATCCGGGCATGCCGGTTATTCTCTGGAAAATCAGTATGCACTCCTCAACGAGGTGAAGCAACTCCTTTCCGGGGATGTTATAGCAGTTCAGACAAAGTCTGACCTCTACAGTGATCGGATAACTGAAATTGCCGTCTCTTCTGCAACCGGGGATGGAATAGACTCACTGAAATCAAGGATGGAGTTGGTGTTGGATGGACAGTACAGTACTCAGAAAGGAGATTAGGAAACAGGCCATTGCAAATGCACTGGGCCATGGAGGAAAGGCAAGCCAGGGCTCAGTTGTAAGCCACATTTTAGGCGCATACCCCGACCTCAGAAAAGAGGCAGGGTCAATAATGCCTGAGATAAGCAGGATTATTTCAGAAGTAAATTCCCTATCAATAGGGGAACAGCAGGATATCGCATCCCAGGAATTCCCAGAAATTCTCCATAAGGAGGAAAAGGCCCCTCAGGAACATCACCTTCCGGATTTGAGAAACCACAATGGAAGAGTTGTAATGAGGATGGCACCATCCCCTTCGGGGCCGCTTCACATTGGCCATTCAAGGATGGCCATACTGAATGATGAATATGTAAAAAGATACGGGGGGGAACTCATACTAAGAATTGAAGATACAAATCCAGCTAACATCGACCCGTTTGCATACGAGCAGATACCCAGGGATCTGGAATGGCTGGGCGTAAGGGTTGACAGGTTGGTAATACAATCAGACAGAATGGATATATATTACAACGAAGCCAGGAAACTTATTGAAATGGGCAAGATGTATGCCTGCACATGCAAAACTGAGGATTTCAAAGCAAAGCTTCTCAAATCAATTGCATGCCCGCACAGGGAACAGGACATTGCCATAAGTAAAGAGGCTTTCGAGAACGCAATATCGGGCATGATGAAATCAAAGGAAGCAGCATTTGTCGTGAAGACTGATCTGGACCACCCCAATCCTTCTGTGAGGGATTGGATTGCGTTTCGCATAATTGATACCCCTCATCCAAGGCATGGAGCAAAATACCATCTTTATCCGCTGATGAATTTTAGCGTTGCAGTGGACGATCATCTCCTTGGCCTGACACATGTCATTAGGGGGAAGGATCACATAAACAACACAGAGAAGCAGAAATACATATTCCGGTATAATGGATGGGCTCTTCCAGAGTATTATCACTATGGCCTTGTGAATTTCCCGGATGTGATCCTCAAGACATCAATAATAAAGAAAGGAATTCAGGCCGGTCAATTCTCAGGTTGGGATGACATAAGGCTGGGAACAATTATGGCTTTCAGAAAGAGGGGATACAGGAAGGAGACATTCAGAAAATACTGGATAGATTCTGGAATGAGGGAGATAGATTCGGAGTTCTCGAAAGAGATATTCAATTCCATAAACAAATCATTCATCGACGCAATTACACCCCGGCTCTTCTTCGTGAAAAATCCAGTAATCCTGAACATTGCAAAGCTTCCGGAATCGGCAATTGATATACGAAATCACCCAACAAACAGGGACCTCGGCCATCGACACTATGACATATTTCCGGATACAAAGATTGCAGTTTCCTCAGAAGACTGGGCCCCATTGAAAGACGGCGATACAGTAAGGCTCAAGGATCTGTGCAATATCAGAAAGACCCCAGATGGAGCTGAATTTGCTGGAAAAGATATGATAAAGGGGTTGCAGATAGTGCAGTGGGTCCCAGATCCTGAATTGAGGTTCAGAGTTTACAGACCGGACGGCACCAGCGATAGCGGTTTCGTGGAAAAATATATCTTGAATGGGGATGGCCTTTTCCAGTTCGAGAGATATGGGTTTGTGAACAAGGGTTCAAATGATGAGGGCTACTTTCTTCACAGGTGAAAAAAACTCAGTTTCCTTCCGGAAGCTTAACAGTGGGAGGGAACTTTCTTAAAATAAATATCTCCCCAATGGATTGAATCCATCTGAATGGCACTGAAATAGCTGCTCCCTTTTCAACGATCTTTGGATTCGGATGCTCTATGTAAAGGCCATAAATGTCCTCCCTGTCCACATCCATTATAATGTCACTAACTTCACCTAAAAGGATTCCATGGGGGTTATACACAAGCCTTCCGTAAAGTTCAGTAAGCTCACTAAGCACAAATCTCTAAGCGATCTCTCTTTAATGAATTTTTCTGGATTATCCAGAACCGGAAGGATTCTGGAACCATTTATTGTATCTGGTTCAGTTAATTAAATATATTTGAGTCCAGAATTATGTAAAGGCAGAGAGAACATACAAAATTTGAAATTAAATTATCTTTTATGGAATACAATGAATGATCATACTGCTGATAATTCTGAAACACCAATAACCGTTGCTTATGGTGATGGCATCGGACCGGAGATAATGGATGCCACCCTTTTAATAATAAAGGCTGGTGGTGCAAGGCTTAAGATTGAAAAGATTCAGATAGGCGAATCTGTCTATCTTAAAGGGATTACTTCAGGAATTGAACCATCAGCATGGGATTCACTCAGGCGGACACGAGTTTTCCTGAAGGCCCCAATAACAACTCCCCAGGGGGGAGGTTTCAAAAGCCTGAATGTTACCACCAGGAAAACACTGGGGCTTTTTGCAAACGTCAGGCAATGCCTTTCATATTCGCCATTCATACATACCAAACATCCGAATATGGATGTTGTCATTGTAAGGGAAAATGAAGAAGACCTTTATGGCGGAATAGAACACAGGCAGACCGATGATGTGGTGCAGTGCCTGAAATTAATATCAAGGCCTGGCTCAGAAAGGTTGATCAGGTATGCCTTTGAATACGCACGCAGATATGGCCGGCACAAGGTTACATGCTTTACTAAAGACAATATAATGAAAATGACAGATGGGCTGTTCCACAAAATTTTCGATGAGGTATCACAGGAATATCCGGATATTCAGAGTGAACACTGGATAGTCGATATAGGTGCCGCCAAACTTGCAGACACCCCAGAAAGCTTTGACGTCATTGTCCTTCCAAATCTCTATGGTGATATTCTATCGGATGTTGCCGCCCAGATTGCGGGTTCAGTAGGGCTGGCTGGAAGTGCAAATATCGGAGACGGAATTGCCATGTTTGAGGCCATCCATGGCTCAGCTCCCAGAAGAGCTGGTCAGAATCTTGCCAATCCTTCGGGACTTCTTCTTGCTGCTGTACAGATGCTGGTTCATATTGGCCAGGGAAGTGTAGCCGAAAAAGTTCACAATGCTTGGCTCAAGACGATAGAAGACGGCATTCATACATATGATATCTATGACCCGAAGATTTCTAAGGAAAAGGTCGGAACAAAGGAGTTTGCTCAGGCAGTTATACAGAGGCTAGGCCAGAAGCCACAGAAATTGAAAGCAGTCAGATACCCGGACAGAATGCCCCCGATCCAGATCCATCTACCGGAAAAGAAAAGGCAGTTAAAGCAACTTGTGGGGGTCGATATATTCCTGGACTGGGTAGGAAAGCCGGAATCTATTGGCCAGAGCTTGGATAAACTTGCCGGGCCTGAATTCAAACTGACAATGATAACAAACAGAGGGACAAAAGTCTATCCAAGCGGTATACCTGAAACTTTCTGCGTTGATCACTGGAGGTGCAGGTTTGAAGCCCCGACCAAGGACTCCAAAGTTGAACATGAAGATGTACTCAAACTCATGGAGAGGCTTGTCAAGGGCGGCTTCCCTCCAGTGAAGACGGAGGGCCTTTTCACATTTGATGGTCAGCCGGGATATTCGCTGGGCCAGGGTCAATGACTTAAGGGCCGAGCTGCATTCGGGGCCATATCAAAGTATATTTCACCAAATAATTAGAATAAAAGGCAGGGAAATTTAAAGTAAGGACTGATTCAATCCTCAACTCTTGCCTCTTTTAACTTTTCTGGCACTTTTGAGTATTCTGCTTCTTTCTGTCCTATGTGTCCCATTCTTCCACGGTGTCTAGAACTGAAAATTCCTAGGTAAACCAGAGCAATGGCCAGTAATATGACCATTGCCACTATTGCAATAAGATACTCTGTTGTTGGCGGATACACACTGTAATAGATACCGAATAAGAGCACTATTGTGGAAACTGCAGGGAGGACGATATGTGTTAATGCCTTCATTTCCTTAATCTTCCTGAAGTAGAATGGTAGTGCAGTATTGCTCATTATATGCCCAGCGTATAGAGATAGACTCGAAATTGTGATAAGGACAGTAAAACCGATCTCTGGGCCGAGTATAATGCCAGCAATTATGCTAGGCACCATACTCGAGAGCCCCATTAATAGAATGGCATTTCTTGGTACTCTTCTCTTTGGTTCAATCTTTCCTAGCCACTTGGACATGACCCCATCTCTTGAAAATGAATAGGATATTCTTCCAAGCACATTGAGCGGTGCAACCATTGCAACAAATAGGCTGTTAATTAGAAGCACAGTCATGATTGTGACAAAGGGGAGTCCCAGGTATCTGTCTGCGAGAATTAATCCCGGCACAAGGTGGTTTCCTATTGTTGACATATTTGCCGGTCCCCACCCAATAGTAAAAGCGTATGAAACAAGGAAGAAAACAGCTCCAGTTAAGGCGAAGCTGACAAGCATTGCTTTCTTTATAGTCTTCCTAGGAGTCTTGGTCTCCTCACCGATGTATACGGCTCCGGAAGCCCCTGTCATAAGGAATGTCCCCACGACAACCCCTTCAAAGAAGGGTCCAAACCCACCAGAGAAATTAGGAACAAACACTGAGGCAGTATTTGATGGGCCCTTCAGGATTATAATTGTAACTCCGAGTATAACAAGAATGGAGATTTCAAGGAGGGCACCAACAAGCGAATATTTCACCGATGGTTTTATTCCAAGAGAAGGTATGATTGTGAAAATAAGGACGAACACAATGAGTATTGGGATCCACGCAAGAGATGGCATTGTGAATCCAAAATAACTTTTTGTGATATCCGGGAGAAGTACTCCCGCAAAGAAAAGAGTGGTATTAGCCAGTATTGCATACTCGAAGAAAAAATAGATCAATCCATCAAAAATACCGTATTTCGGACCCACTGCTTTAGAGGTGAATGTATAGAATCCACCTGCACTTGCCATTTTCCTAGAATACTGATAGGGGGTATTCAGCCAGATCATTCCTCCAATTACTGCTATGAGTATAGCCAGTGGGAGTGCTGCCCCAGCATAATCTGCAGAAACTGTAAGGGAAGTCACGACAGATGAAAGGGGTGCTGTAAAGGCTATTGTTTGACCTACCATAGGCCAAAAACCCAGGGCTCCCTTCATGAGGGTTTGTTTTCCTTGCATAGATTGCATAATTCATTAGAGTACCATTAATATATATAAATTTCTGAAATTCTATATCTATAGAAATAAATATATAAAAACATTGTAATAAGATGCTCCAAAATTTCATTTAAAGAATGGAGTGTCTTGAGTTTCATGAAAAGTCAGACATATGTCGAACATTATCTACCAGTTTATAATTTTGGGATATGCCCGAACAGCATATCCCGCCGATCATGATCGGATAGACAATATAGTTTCGCCTGATGAGCGAAGGAGAAAGTACACAGATCGGCAGATCCTTAAGATTCTCATCCTGTTGCAGATATCCGATATCTCATACAGATCATCAGCGACATTCCTCACCAATCATGAGGAATATCTCAGGATGATTGGCCTCAAAGAAATGCCATCATTCCAGACATTATCAAGAAGGGCAAGGAAATTTGATCTGCATGCAATAAACCGTGGGATAGTATTCCTCCATTCCATGAAGGAATGTGCAGCTGTCGATTCATTCATGATTCACACATGCAAGTATTCCACTGCAATGAGGAGAAAGTATTGGGGAAATTATAAGGATCCAGAATCAGGGTGGTCCAAGACAACAAAGGGATGGACATATGGCAGGAAGTGCCATATGTCACTGGATATAGATTCCCTCCTGATCATGGACTGGATAATCACGAAGGGAAACATACATGATTCACGTATATCACATGAAATGGTGGATTCCGTAAGGAATTTCTCCTATATCTTAGGGGACTCAGCATATGATACCTCTGACATATATGACTATGTGTTTGAGAATACACATTCTTTGCCTATAATTGACACCAATAAGAGAAGGGGCATAGTTCCTGAAAGACTGTCAGTGAACCGCAGAATTGGAATTGATCTCAGGAGGGAATATTCTTCTCTGTATTCCCTCAGGTGGGAGATAGAGAGGACATTCTCCATCCTTGAAGAGATAATGAATGCAGAGAACATCTGGTATGTCAGGAACAGATCATATGATACTGCAATGGGCCTCAAGGCAATTGCATACAATCTCATGATTGTATAAAACGTGAAAGCAGGGGAAATGCCGAGGGAAATAATAAAATTCGTCAGTTGTTAAATTGTGGGGCAGCCTATATATTCAATATGATAATCGCATAAAATTAACACAAGATTTTGGACTTAAGTCGAGAATTTGAATCTTAATAATTTCTCTTCATAAATCCAATAATAATGTTATCCAAAATTTTTGGTATTGTCTGGTTCCAATTGTCATCTATGAATCCCAACAACTCAGGATGTGTAGCCGAGAACTCAAGGAATTCAAGATATAAAGAACTGTATAGGTTGAATTCCCTATCACTGTTACCACTAAAAGATGTATATCCAAGGAAGTAACCAAGAGTATATTTTCTATCCATTGGTACGAACAAATTTGGAAGCAAAAAGTGCATTGTTTTAGAAAAAGCAACTAATTTTGGTTTATTGGGGGGAACTAATTCCAAGTCATCGTACAATATCTTTTGAGCCTCGAGAATACACTTGATTTTGTCTTTTTTGATAGATTCTATTCTAAAACCCTTGAGACTTTTAATCGCATCCTCATAAGTTATTATCGAGTCCCTAAATACCTCAAATTCTGTCAAAGAGGCCCCTCTTGAGCGCATTCCCCATGCTGTTAAGGTAACATATACGAGCTCTAAAAATTCCTCTGAAAAGTGGTCACCACCATTAGGTTGTTCAAATAGTAATCTGTAGAGGTAGTTACCAGGGTCATATTTCCTATACTCTTTTGTCACTATATTGACTAGCGTTTCAACGTCAGAGTTTATTTCGTTTAAATGGCGCTTAAAATTCAACGAGTATGTATATTCATCATGTAGTATATATTAAATTGTTTTGTATAGGTACCATCATGATTCACCCATCAAGGTCCAGAAAACATGGTCTTTCCAAGCTTTAAACACACCATCTGCCTCTTCGTAATCTCTGTAGCTCATTTTATTCATTAATCTTTCAATATCTCCTTTGCAAATTTCACAGTTGTTGACATCATGTCTTTGAACTTGTTTTATCTTAACCTCGTTATCTCTTAAGTAATTCATGGAACTGTTAAGGGCTTCATAGATTTCTCTCAATAAACGAATTCTGTTGTACTTGTCTATAGTTCTTAAACCACTTATGTGGCCAGACAGAATAATTGGAATTTTTCTTGTATTTAGTTGGTAGTATACAATAGTATCGAATCCATCCTCATCCATGTTGCATAAGTTCTTTGTAATGAACTTGGAAACGTTAACATCATTGGTTAATACTAAATCAGGGTCATATAACTCATGGGAGGTTTCAATATAGGAACTAATTTTACCCCTTAATCCATCGTAAAAAAGTTGTATTTCAAATCAGTTTTTTTGGCAGTGCGGACTGGGATCAAGTCAAAATATTTGATCTCAATGTTATCAATTCCCTTCAATATATTGTTCTCAAATGAAGTAAAATACGGATGATTCTTGCTTGCAGGCTGTCTCTCATCCTTTCTATCATTATCGAAATGACCATTAAGACCAACGACCAAGATCCTTTTCT
>ACXJ01011317.1_pt1 | contig 10915 bp, 10 predicted proteins | sample 870861 | NCBI WGS metagenome assembly ACXJ01 (sample SAMN02954270, study PRJNA29437) | mine drainage metagenome | biome: terrestrial; feature: Richmond mine; material: biofilm; isolation source: combined biofilm from UBA (pink subaerial biofilm) and UBA BS (thick... ... | reverse complement strand
ATTCATCAAAACCACTGAAAAAATAGATCTTTCCCTGAAGTTAACGATAGGGCGGGCCGATTATGGCTTTGTTAATTATAATATAGGTAACTACAAGAATGGAACTTTAGGTGCAACGTTCTCGAAAGAGTTGCGGGATATAGCGGGTGATGCATTATTGAATTATCTGATTTCAAACTCCAATGATCTTTTGCACAAAGCCGTAAAAGATAGAATTTCAAAACAATAGAAATTTATATTACCTTTAAATGTTCGAAAACGAATCAAAGATACAATTATTTAGGCACGAGAAATAAAGAAAAAATAGAAATGTATTATTGGTCAAAACTCACTGCAGATGAGCAATTTGCAGGTAGTGATATCAGGGCAAGATACATGATCCCTGAATTAATTAATCTATCAAATGAGCCCACTTTCGTTTTAACACCAAGTATGTTGATTGGCGAGGAATTCCTATCTAAACATCAATCATTAAGCAAATTGATATTAGCATTTATAGTTCCATTATACGTTTTTAAATACTTTTGGCATGCAAATAAATCGATTAGATTTATTTATTGTAGCACTTGTTATTCTTGGGATCTGCTCCCAGCATTAGTTATAAAATTCTTCACTGGGGCAAAAGTAGTTTGTGTTTCTCATGATACTCCAATGCAACTTGAGGGTTATACCTTTTATAGGATGAGCGAGAAATTATCTATTATTCGCTCCATTGTTTTCACTGTGATAGGGAAATTACAGATATATCTTCTAAAATCCGTGGATTTACCAATATCAATATCTAATTTTGCGATGGATTTTTTTAGGACATCCAATGTTCATGAAAAAGCTATTTTATCCAGCAATGGAGTGTCAGAAGTAATTGAAGAATCAAATTTGGGCAACGATAGAATTTATGATATTGTTATTTTAGGTAGAATTGCTCCAAGAAAAAACATTCCATTGATTTTGAAAAGCCTACCGGAAAAAAGTTTTTTTCGCAAGATCAATTTACTAGTGATAACCAATTCAAGTAAAAAAAGTATTGAAGAAACTTTTTCTAAGTGTTGTGATGGTGATAGAATTAATTTAACCATAAAGCAATCTGCAAGTGAACTGGAAAAACTCGAATTGCTCAAGCTGTCAAAAATTTATATCAGCCTTTCGTCAGACGAGAATTTTTCGGTGGCAGCATTGGAAGCTGCATCAATGGGAACTGCGCTTATCCTCTCCAGAAATACCTTTTTTACAGATATATACAAAGATTCTGCAATATTTGTGGATATAGCGGACTCAAACTCAACAAGAAGGGAAATTGAAACTCTTCTCGGTGATGAGGCGAAATTGAAAGAATTTCAGAGATTATCGCTAAATCTTGCGAGAAATTACATTTATTCCAACATAGCAGAGAGAGAATATAAAATGATAAACGCACTATTTGAGAGGAAGAAAAAAAATGGAGTCTAAATTCAATGAAATTGGGAAAAAATTCAAGAGCCTTTACTTTTTATTTCCGGTCGCATTATTCTCGGTAATCTGGTGTTATGTATTGATTGTTGAGATGAACTCGTTTAACATTGGTATCTTTGATTATGGCGTAGCATATAATATGCTTTGGAGAGAAGCCTTCGGTGTTGCCTCATACCCTTCATCAGCCGGCTATCTCCCATATTTTGAACCAATAAAGATGATATCATTTTTACTGATTCCATATATGTTGTTATTCCCAAGCATTTACAATCTTCTAATTCTTCAGGTAATTGTATTTGCAGTTCCAGCGGTGATTCTATATTTTTTATCTATGCGTCTTACCAAAAGTAAAAAAATATCTTTAATAGTGGATATAGTATGGTTGTTATATTATCCAAACAGTGCTGCAATTAACTATCCTTTTCATTATCAGACTTTGTTTCCCTTGTTTTATTTGCTGGGGTTTTTATTGCTTTATTTAAAAAAGGTTAAAATTGCCTCAGCATCTTTTGCAATTTCAGCACTAACAAATTTGCTTGCACCATTTATTCTGATTCTGACGATTCCAACAATATATTTGTTGAATCTTGAGATGAAAAAACACAATGAGGGGTTTAATAAACGGTCATTATTACTCTTATCTTCAATTGTGTTATCGGTAAGCATATTCATTCTTGTTTTCAACTTACTAATGGGTGGGACCTCTATTTACACCGGTCAAGTTATTCCCAGAACTTCATCTTCAGCAAACTTGCCATTGTTAGATGCCTTATGGACAAAGTTCGTAAATGTTTCAGGATATTACGGATTCTTGTACATCTTATTCATGGTTTTTCCATTGGCATTCTCACTTTTAATTGAGTGGAGATTTATTATACCTGCCATCCCAGCTATGGCCTATTACTTAGTGGGATATTCAGGTGGTTATCTTCGTTTCTTCTATCCTATGCAGTATTCAGTTTGGCTATCCCCAATAGTCTTTCTTTCCTTTGTATTATTCATTAAGCATCTGCAGGATTCAAATTTTGATTCTAAAATAGTAAAAGGAAAATCTTCAATTCTAATCAATAAAATAAAGAGTAGAAAGCGCTCAGTAATCCTTGCGATTCTCACTTCTGTCTTAATAATTAATGCAGTCCTCTTTTCATTGTATTCTCCAATAGGTCCTCTTAACGAATTTCTAAAGGAATATCCAAATGCTGCCCCCCCTTCGAATGGCGGTTATGGTTTATATGAGAATTTCGGAGTAACTAACTATGATACAAACTTATTAAAGCTTGAGTCGTTCGTCCCAGCCAATGCAACTGTTCTTTCACAATTTAATATGCCACAGTTTTCCAATAGATATTACTTCACTTATCCCGGTCAGTATAATCCTGCCTATCCAATAGATTATGCTATAAACGATCCCTTATGCTTCTATGCATTTACAACTCCTGTTTATGACACAAATCCCTATTACAATTATAATATGATGGAACTCTCCAATATGATGCTGATGAATTCTTCTTATGGTGTCTACGGACAGTCGATGGGAGCCATATTATTCAAGCTAGGCTACAAGGGAATGCCCGATTTCTTCGTTCCATTGAACTATGAGCTTTTGACTAATAAAATAAATAATAATGGGTTTTCAACGCCATCTGGATTATTTTCTCCTGGAACATACGATATATCCTTGAACTATCCGGGTTCCAGTTCCGTCTCACTATATTTTGGTTCAACTCTTATTTCAATTTTTAATAACACTAACAAGATTAACACAATACAAATACCGCAATATGTGTGTTCCAGTTTTACTGCGGTAGGCAACATTTCCAGTTTAACGATACAAATTACACAAACTGCACCGGCAGTACACATCAACCCAAGTAAAAGTGTTCCTCAATTGTCTGTTTATCCCCCTTTCATCTCGAATTACTCCAATTCTTTACTAAGGAATATTGATTCATTCAACCCTTATGGATTAAGCGCACATGATCCACCCAAGCTTTCGAAAATATTGAATGCGTCGCTCGGGATATATAGAGAAATAATTTTTATTAAAGCAGCAGTGAAACCATCAACGGTCATAAGGTGAGAAACGAGTAATGTGCACGGTTAAAAGGAATCAAGAAGATAGCAGTTCCATGAAGATTGTATTATACGCCAACGCATTTCTTCCAAATATAGGCGGGGGTGAATATTATAACTATGACCTAGCAAACAATCTTGCCCTCTCTGGAAAAGAGGTATATGTAATAACTAATATACCCGGACAGAGAAATGAAAGCTACAATTTTAAAGTGATTAGGGTCAATCCACGAATTTTATTTACCCTTGCTAAGACATTCTCAATCGTTAAATCAATCAAACCTGACATTGTACATATTTCGGGGCCTACACCTATCGACTATCTTATTTTACCATTGCTAAAGCTTCTTCATATTCATGTGGTTCTCACATATCACGCCGATTTTCCAAGCAAAATTGGAAGAATATATAATGGATTTATTGGTCTTTTTCAATTTTTTCTAGATGTTATAATTATTCAAACCGAGTCTGACAGCACGAAATTATTAATTCGAAAGGTACCCGATAGAAAGATTGTTAAGTTTCCGTTCAATGGCATCGATGAAAGCCGGTATAAAGTGAGTATACCCACAGTTCCAAGAGATATAGACTTAATTTTTATTGGGAGGATGGATAGAGAGCATGTGTATAAAGGATATTGGAACCTTATCAGTATCATCGATATTTTACGTAAAAAGATTGATACCAACATCAAAGTATGCATTATTGGTGGAGGAGCAGATTACACAATTTTCAAATCAAAAGCACAATCAATGGGCCTAAGCATTGATTTTTTACAGGATGTAACAGACATACAAATCATCAATTTGTTGAATAGATCGAAGTGCCTTATACTCCCTTCAATTAACAATTCTGAGGGTTTTGGGCGGGTAGCTCTCGAGGCAATTTTTTGTGGTGCAGTACCAATTGTATCAAAATATGCCGGGTCTTCAGAAATTATTAAAAATAGCGGATCTGGGATAATAGTAGATCCATTGGATCCTGAGAAAACTGCAACGCAAATAAAGGATTTAATTTTGGACGGAGAAATGCTTAAAGAATTACAACATAAAGGGTCCGAGTTAATCAAGAACGGAAAGTTAACAATAGCGGAAACTGCAAAAAAAACCGTGCAGATTTATGATAGTGTCTTAGAAAGGCAGTAATAAGTGAAGAAGTGCTGTGTTGAATAAATATTTAAAATCCTTGTAGCTTTTCTAAATCCTCCTTCGAAGGGACAACTTCCCACGAGAGAATTGATGCTCCATTGTCGGTGAGATATTTCTTCACAGTTTCAGCATCATCACCCCTGACCATGATCAGTCCCTTTGAATATCTCACGTAAGGCAACCGGTCAAGGAACCTTGGTACTCTCGATCTGTATCTACCGTAATGCGAGTGGTTTTCATAGCCGTATAGTTTTCTGAAGAATCTGGACACCTCTCCAATCTTTCTGTTGCTGTATGAGAATGAGAGTGCTATCAGGACTGCATTATCCATGACTGAAAAATATGAAAAGGAATATGAATATATGACTGTATATACATAGCAGTCAATGTGTCAAGATGGGGAAAACCTTACAAGGACAAGAGAAACTGGAAAGAATACAATGAGGAACTTGTGATAAGAGGGAAATTCTTCTTTGATCTGGATTTCGTGGATCAGTGGGACTCCGAATTGAAGAAAATGAATCTTGGGAAGAGGGGATCACCATTCCGCTTCCCCGGTTCATTCATGCAGTTCATGATGATCTGGCACCAGTATCTGGACTACCGTGGCCTTGAAGGCATGGCAAGATCCCTTGTTGATCTTGGACTAATACCAAGATATGGTGATTATACCACATTCTGGTACCGCATACATGACATGATGCCTGAACTGGACATTTCAGGCATGCAGTATGCAGAACTCGGCACCGATGGTACAGGATTGAAGACAAACAATGCAGGATCCTACAGAATAATGAAATATGGTGATCCAGATGCAAGGAAAAGAAAGCATCTTGTTGTGATCATAACAGCAGATGTGAGGACAAAGAAGATCATAGGAATAGAATCTCACATTGAAGGTACCGGTTCATCGGAACCTGAGACTGCATCCAAACACATAACAGATGCAGTGATGAAAGGAACAAGAGTGAAGGAATTCTATGGCGATGGTGCATTCGATGTCAACGATCTCTTCAATGCATTGAATCTTACGAAAACAAAACCTGTGATAAAGATCAGGAAGAATGCCTCTGCAGATCATTACAGGGGAAGCAAGTACAGAAGGAGAGCGGTCAGGGATTACAAGGAGAAAGGATACAAATCATGGGCAGCTGACAATTCATACGGAATGAGATGGCCGGGAACAGAGGGCATATTCTCCGCCACAAAGAGGAAGTTTGGGGAGAACTGTGTTAGCTGGAGCACAGAAGGCCTTGAATCTGGGGGTTACCAGAGGTTCTGGATATATGACTATATAAACCAGAGGGCAAAGAAGGAGGTAAAGTGCATGAATTAGGATCCGGAAGAAAGAATTAAGCTAAAAAATCAGTTGTCAGGATTGAAATTAGGATCTTTGTTCAACAGAGCAGTGAAGAAGCCAATGTTTAAAACTTAATAAATAATACGAGCCTGAATTACAATGTCTATCGATACTGGCGTACCCAAAAACCCTATTAGAATCTATTCAGAATTTCCACTCTCTTACGGAGGTGGAGGAGAAAGATCAATCCTTCTAATTTACAATTTTCTAAAGGATTCAGGTATGGATGTGACAGTTATTCAAAATGGGGGGCTTGATTTAGAAAACAGAATGAGCCCAACTGATCTGCAGGAAAGATTAAAAACAGATCTACAGGAAATTAATTTTAGAAGACTTGGATTCCCCAAATTTATTTATCAGGATTTTCCGCCGTTGGAATTGTTAGTTGCCGATCAAAGCACTTGTTCAATTATTTTATTGAGAAGAGGTCCTCCGAGAAGTGTCCTCAAAAAGTTACGAACTAGTAACTCGAAAATAATTTTTTGTCTTCATGGAATTGCTATTGAAAAATTTAGAGTAACATCATTCTCAATTATGGTACATCAATTAATCATGAGAAAACAACTTAGGAACTTAGCTCAATTTCTGGGTGATAATATATTTGCACAATGTTTAACACCTAACATCGTTTCGTTTCTCAGAAACGCAGGCGGTCACGAAGAAAATATATTTAAGATTGAGACGGACTTTGAGTCGGATGTTCTTAAAATTAATCCAAATAATGATGAATTCAAAGTAATATTTATAGGAAGGATGCAGAATCTTACAAAGGGAATTCGAATGCTTAAAAAAGTTGTTAACTATATAGCAAAAATAGAACCCTCAATTAAATTTATTATAATAGGAAGCGGGAAGGATTCATCTCTTTTAACTGATGTTGGTGAGAATGTGAGATTACTAGGAAACTCTAATGATGAAGAAAAGAAAATTGCGTTACAAGAATCAAACCTTGCTATTATAACTTCTAATTTGGAGCCATTTTCCCTTGTATCTCTTGAATATATAACATCAGGATTGCCGGTAGTAACCACTCCAGCCTCAGGACCTTCATACCTGATTGGAAAAGATCCTAATTATGGCAAAACAAGTTCTTTTAATTTCAAAATATTTTCTGACGATATAATCAAATTCTATCAACTATGGCTATCAAATAAGGGGAATTATTATGAACTTAGAAAAGAAATAGCCAAAAAATCAAGACAGATGTTTCGTCAATCAAACATGCTTGAGTCTTACGGAAAAATGATCGAAGAGGTTAATTCTAGATAAATCAATGTAGAAATTATTTTTCCTTGCACAAGAGAATTTTTGCATTTTCTTAGACATTTTCAACTGTATTTCCAATTTCTATAATTTTTTTATTTCTTTTAGCATTTAGGTTCATTTATAGGTTTATCCTTAACTCCCGGCTTTCACAACCACGGTGCGGAGTTCAGGAGATTTAGAATGTCCTTCTTTTTCTTTGTTCTCTCCAGCTCTTTCAGATCACCGTTCTGATCTTCTATCATATGCAGTTTCTCAAGCTCAAGGAACATTCTCTCCATGGAGTATTTCTCATTGGGTTTGGTAGATTCCATGCCCCTTCTAAGTGCCGATCTTATTAGCAGCTAGAGAAAGAACACAAACATGTAATGTTCATCTCATCTGTGGACAAAATCAGAAATTAATTATGAGACAGTTTTGTTCCATGTCTGATAAATGACAGAACAAAAAAGAATGTATAAACCTGAAGAGAAATTGAAAATAGTAATGGAAGGATTGAGCGGAAAGATACAGATATCTGAACTCTGCAGAAAGTACAACATAAAGAGTGCAAGGTTTTACTACTGGAAAGACCAGTTGATGCACAGTTCAAAGGAGATATTCGAGGACAGGGAAAGGAAGCCTGAAACCGATTCCATGACAAAGGAAAGGGATCAGAATGATCTCCAAACACGTTAAACATTTCAGTTATCTAAACATGCCCCGTGAAGCATTCGGATTGTTAAAGAAGACCAGCTACGGGACTGTTTGGAGATAAAGAATTGGCATATAGAAGTAATGGGTGAAATATTTCGCCATTCAAACCATGAATCTTTAAATATACTCAAAAAATGCCCAACGGGAAATCTGGTGTATCAATTAGATGAAACTGTGAAACTATTGCCTTACGAGTGTCAGGAAGAAATGTTGAAAAAATTTTCTATTATTATTCCTGCATACAACGAAGAAGAAAGAATTTATCCTGTCCTAGAGGAAATATCGAATTTTATTAATTCCAATCTCTTACCATGGGAAGTTATTGTTGCAATTGATGGGGATGATGATACTTATGAATTGGTGTGTTCTTTCAATAAAAACTTTAATTTTGTCAAATCAAATCGTTCAAAACAAAGGGATGGGATGGGTGGTGCAATAAGAAGGGCAATTCTTCAATCGGAGGGAGAATACATCATTCTTATGGACGCTGATGGAAGTGCTAAATTATCATCTCTTTTGAATGGGATCAAGTTTCTTAAGAATTATGACATTATAAACTTCAATCGATATAGCCTTAAGGAAAACTCCATACCATTTAAGAGATGGCTTTCTAGTAGAATATTCAATTTTCTCCTGAAGGGGATATTTGGAACCAATATAGCCGATACTCAGTGCGGATATAAAATGATGAGAAAAAGCGCAATTATCCCGATTCTAAGAAAGATTACTGTATCAAATGCTTTCTTTCTATCAGCAATTTTTATATATTCAAAGCAATTGCGAATAAGTACTATTGAACTTCCAATTAAATATGAGCACTCCGATGGAAGCAAATTTAATGTTTTCATGACTGGTATATCCTATCTTGTATCAATCACTGCCTTTAAAATAAGAAATTCTTCTTTGTTTGAGTACACTCCGAAATCTATCAGGAATATTTATTATGATAAACTAAGATATCTCTAGAGAAGGATTTATATTAGCCGAAGGAAGGAAACCAAACTGAATCTTTAAAAATACCCACATAATAGTTGGTTTTCGCTTTTGATTTTATATTCATTGTATTTTAAGCTATTTATTAAGGGCATTTGTCATTATTTATCTAAACTCTTAATTTGAGTGCCAAATCCCTCATTAGTTCTTAGTGGTCCTGATCATTCTCCACCATAATCTCTGTTGTGAGAAATTCATTGTTTTTGGTACATTTCTTCTTCTATATCTGACTAATCTCACTCCAGCTTATTAAATTCTTCAGAATCTTGTTCAAATACTGAAGTGATGGTTGAGGTTTGTTTTCGTTCCATGCAACGTTGGCTTTTTAAACATTCTTCAGCATAACTTTCCTATTAACATGATCATTTTCGATGAAGTCTTAGTATCCTCTATTTTTTCCCCTCTCTTTTCTTGACACTATAAATAGATATAATCTGAACTTCCTGCTTTTACCACCACGATACTGAACTCAAGATTGACCGAATACCCGATACGCTGAGCCTTTGCTATGATGGTGGTGAAAGTCGGTAAAACCAGAGTTAACATTCTGTTAATGATTCCATTCACAAAAGGCTTACTATTCAGAGAAGTGAGCATTCGATCAATTCCTACATACTCTGTTTTAGTAAAATAAAGTCACTAAATGCCTCCAGAGAGTAATTTGAACAATATCTTAAATCCTTTTCAATTAATTCAATGGCTAATTTAGGCGAATCCAATATTTTTTGAATTGCATTGGCAAAAGCATCGGGTGTTCTTTCAGATAATAAGATTCCAGCTCCGTTTTCATAACATTCTTCGAATACATCAATATTTGTAGCAACAACAGGTATCCCAAGAGTAACAAACAATATTGCAGCATAACTCGCATTGTATCCGGAAATATAGGGTAGAACGGCGATTGTTCGATGACTCTTAATTAATGCAATTAGATTATTATCATCCAAGTGGCCAGTCAACATTATACTATGATTCTCCATTAGATCCGTGATTTTCATTTTATATTTTCCTCCATCGCTTGTTAAGAGTAGATTCTTATAGAAATCTCCAACTATCACTGTCTTAACATTATTCAGTCTAGCTTTTATTTCTGGTAAGAGTTCCAATCCCTTATAAGGTGCTATATATCCGACATTTAGTAGGAGAGGTTCCTTGTCTTGTTTATAATACTGAAAACATATTTTCATTTCTGCAGGAAACGGAAAATGATGAATATCCCGGAACCTATATTTCCTTTCTAAAACATTATAAAAGCGCTTAGAAAATACAAAAATTTTGTAATTGTTCAGCATCTTCGTCGCAACGGTCCCTGCTAACGGAATAATCCATGAATACGAATAGCCAGAATTCTCTAAATGGGCAGTGTCGATAGAATCGTGCAATATAAGGGTCTGCCCTGGTTTTATCATTGCAAAAAATTTCAGAAATAAAAAATTCATAAAATTTCTGTAATTTGATTTCCCAAAAGATGTAAAGCCTAAATTAAAAATGAATTGCGATTTTATTCCGATCATGTTCCTCCATAGGTGGATTAAGCCTTTCCAAGTTGGGGTAATTTCATAATATATGACATTGTTTTTCTTTTCAAGCTCATTTTTTAATTTCCATCCAAAATCACCTATGCCGCTGCCACGGAAACTATTTACGAAATAGATATCTATATCCTTTTTACCTGTCATGATACCTCACAGCTTTTATTTATCTGCAATTTTCCTATTTACTTAACCTATTTGCTTTAACTTAGCTTTATAGTAAAGCTCCTTTTTTTCTGGAATTTCAAAACTCTTAATCCTCTACAATGGAAGATTTACGAAAAAGAGTCATAGGTGCACATTTGGCTGCATGGGTTCTCCACACCTTATCCGTATTGTTCCTGCATTNNNGAACTCTCATACTGGTTCCTTCTTTTTTGAGTTGATGGTGTAGACAGAAT
>ACXJ01011254.1_pt1 | contig 10980 bp, 11 predicted proteins | sample 870861 | NCBI WGS metagenome assembly ACXJ01 (sample SAMN02954270, study PRJNA29437) | mine drainage metagenome | biome: terrestrial; feature: Richmond mine; material: biofilm; isolation source: combined biofilm from UBA (pink subaerial biofilm) and UBA BS (thick... ... | reverse complement strand
CCAGGGACTATGGTGCTCTTTAAGGCAGCCAGTACGCCGAGCGTGCACGCATCTATCAGGTTTCCGTCAAAATCAATGACATCTATATCTACAAATACGATCCATACCTTCTTTGCCGGTTCTATTACCAGGCTTTCGATATCGATCATCTTGCTTTCCCTTATGCCTCTGTCCACTACCCTGGCTATTTCTATTGAGGTATCATTGGGTGGGCCTGCCTCAAAGGTTGGAAATGCCATTGGAAGAAGCTCCACATTAGTTGTAAGGACTCCCTGATTTGGAGTGTCTGGAAATGGTTCTCCCGCCTCAACCTTGATTCCAGCCACTACCTTGGTCTTTCCAAGGCACACCATGGCAGATCCAGGAGATCTTGGAACGTAGTTGGGTGTTATGGAGATCTCCCTGTATTCATCAGGCTTTCTGCCGTCTCCACGCTTTCCCTCTTTCAACCTCCTTATGATGAAATCCCTCTTTATTTCAGAGAGTATTCCTGCTTCATCTCTCGGCATTATTCACCACTCCTTTCAAGGGCTATTGCCTTGTATTTTCCTGCAAGTGCATCTCTTTGGATTTTATGTATCTTCTTTGTGGCCTCAAGTATCATTGAGGTGGCTTTCTCAAACTCATCCACAGAAAGGTCTCCATCCATCTGGAGAAGTACAACATTTCCACTCTTGGGAAGGACTGCCATTGGAAGATCAGCCTGTCCGAAATTATCCTCTTCTTTGGAAAGGTCCAGTACGACCTGACCTTCAACCTTGCCTGCAGTGCACCCAACAACCATGTCTTTCATGGGTATTCCAGCTGCAGCAAGTGCAACCGATGATGCTGTAAGTCCAGCAATCCTTGTGCCTGCATCTGCCTGGAGAACCTCTATATAAACGTCAATTTCCGCCCTCGGAAACTGATTTACCATCACTGCACTGGAAAGAGCTTCTGAGATAACCTTTGAAATTTCCATGGACCTTCTGTCAGGGCCAGGCCTTTTTCTCTCATCCACAGAAAAGGCAGCCATGTTGTATCTGGCCTTCACCACAGCTTTGTCAATATCCTGTGTGTGTTTAGGAAAAGCCTCCCTGGGGCCATATACCGCAACAAGTATCTTATTCCCTCCCCATTCAATGTATGCTGATCCATCTGCCCTTGCAAGCACATCTGTCTCTATTTTCATCGGCCTCAGCTCATCAGCTGAACGTCCATCCAGCCTGAGGCCATCCTCGTTTATGAGTTTAATATCACTCGTTGTTCCCAACTATTTCACCTTTTTTCTCTTCAAGATATTTCTGCATTCTATCTGTTAGGCCTGTTGTGTGTGCCTCCTCCTCAACCATCCTGATAGCAGAAATGGCCACCATGACATTCTCCGGAGCACCATCAATCCATATCAGGCCGTTCTGCCCAACAACTATCCTGGTGTATGTGGCGTCCTTAATCATGTTCACCATAGATCCGCCTTTTCCGATGATACGGGGAATTTTCGGAGCGGCTATGCTTGTAATGTGCCCCCCTTCCATCTTCCTCAGCCCAACGTCCTTAAGTGTGACCCAGCTTTCCCTGATTTCATTTACTGACATTATCTTGGCATAGATGTAGTCACCAACCCCAAGGAACCTCTTCAGGTCTCCAGGGTTAACTCTCCATGGCGTGTCATTGATGTGAAGAAGAGTGTTATATGCTGAGTTTATGTCTACTACCCACATTGAAGGGCCCACATCTATTACTTTTCCTATTACTTTGTCTCCCCGTCTCGGCATATAGATTCCTGAAAAAGGTACCACGTCGAGGAACTGTTCAGATACCTGCACAGTACCAAAATAACAGGACGAATATGTACCGTCGCTGTTTCTGTATGTTCCGTTCCTTGGTTTGGTTCCTTCAGCCTGAACGATGTCGCCGGGAAATACTATCTCTCTTGTTTTAACCATATGTTCACCGATTGCCTCCCGATGGGAAACCAGCATGGCTTTTCCCTGATTTACTGGGAATAATGCCTGATCAATCTGCGCCTCTCACCGGGAATTCTTCCGCAGGATATTCACTTTATCTTCCGGGAATATTTATTGTTGCCTGTACTACATGTCATTTTGTCTTATTATTGATTGCTCTCAGGGAAATATAGAAGTAAAATGGCAAATACAAATCAGGATAATTACTGCTTCACTATCCGTATTTCAATGTCATCCTTCCCTTTTCTGCCAAGGGAACTCATTATCTCTCCTGTAAGCCCTGAAGGGACCTCAAGCAGCCCAATCCAGGCTCCATCCTTGCCCCACTCTTCCCTAACAAGGTATCCCATTCGCACTATGTCACCATAGACCTTGCCATAGGCATCTCCCGTAAGCTTTACAGCCAGCTTGGTTCTTTCAAATCTTATCGGCAGGATTGGTTTTATTGCCTTGAGTACTGCCTGAATCTGGTCTCCCGCAGACTTGAACGGGTCAATGTGTATCTTTGCATCCTCCATAGCCTGGGCTATCCTTGCAGGGGGATGTGGGGCATTGGTTTGAGGATTTATGGATTCCCTTGCAATGATCTCTATGATCTGCTTCTTTTTCCTCTCAAGCATCTTATGTCGCTGCTCTGTTGTTAACTGTATCTGGCCCTTGCGTACAATCTCTATGGCTATCTGGGAGACATCTGTTGTCTTGAAAACCTCTTTAAGGGATTCCTCTCCTGCTTTTTCGCCCTTTCTTGCATCCTTGTAGATTTCATCCAGGGCAAGATCTGTGCTTAGATCTATTTTTCCCTCCCTTATGTGATCGGTTGCATCAGGGTCTACCAGTATCTCGAACCTATGGCCATGTGATTCAAGCTTAGCCACAATGGCATCTTCAAGCTGAACCATAAAAGGTCATAATTATGGAGTATTTAAAATTATAAAAAATTCCTGATCTGGATGACAGGTTTTACGAAGAAAAAACTGATTTTCCTTATTATAAAAAATGGTTATTTGGAGAGTTTCTCCACTTCTTCCTTAGAATAGAGCCTGAATTTGCTGCCTTCAACTATGGTGGCTACTTCCGGGCTCCTGAACTCACCGTTTTCCTCGCTTGCTGACTTAAGTGAATTGATGGCCATCTTAACCGCTTCAGTTTCACTGATGCCCTCGTTATATTCTTTCTCAAGGAATGCAGTAACCTGATCCCTCAGTGCTCCAATTGCTACTGCCTTGTATTCGTTGATTGTTCCTGCAGGATCACAGTCAAAGAGTCTTGGTCCTATGCTGTCAACTCCTGCAAAAATCATGGAAACACCGTATGGTCTTACACCACCATACTGTGTATACTGCTGCATCTGATCTGCAGACCTTTTCACAAGGTTTTCAATATTTACAAGTGACCCGTAGGTAATCTTTTCCTGCTGTGCAGCTACCCGGCTGTAATCAACAAGTACCCTGGCATCGGCCACAAGTCCGGATGTAACTGTTGCAACATAATCATCAATGAGCTGGATTTTTTCCATTGAGTTCTGTTCAACCAGCCGGCTTCTTACTTTTTTGTCAGAGATAAGTGCCACTCCGTTCTTGAATTTGATTCCTAGAGCGGTGGATCCTTTCTTAACAGCTTCTCTTGCATATTCTACCTGAAATAGTCTACCATCGGGGGAAAATACTGTGATTGCTCTATCATAAGCCATCTGGCCTTGTTGCATATATATTCACCTTGGGCTTCCATAGTCTAAACGTATTATAAACCTTTTCTCAAGCCGTGCTTCTATAATAGTTTAGAGGGTGATACTATACCAGTTGGCTCCTATGTATGGATCTACAAATGCGAAACTGTATAGGGATGATCTCATTCAATGTCCAGGAATTATGAAAGATTTTGCCGGTTTCATAATCATGGACAATCATCTGCATCTGAGGCTGGATGGAAGGCTCCTTGAGGCAATAAAACTATTCACCAGGCTTGGCGGAAACGCAGTAAATCTAGTAAATCTTCCTGATTATGGAGTTCCGGCTGCTGGATATTATAAGGATATATACGGAAGAACCCTCAAGATTGCAGATATGATCAGGGCCGAGTTCAAAATTCCGGTTCTTGTAACTCTTGGCCCGTACCCTCTAGACTACTTTCACTTTCAAAATCACTCCATGGATGGCTTTGAATCAATGAGGGAGGGCCTATATCTTGCCGAGAAATATCTAGAGAACTCGAGAGCAGATGCTATAGGCGAGATTGGAAGGCCACATTTTGAATATTCGCCAGACAGGTCAGATGGCTTCAATTCCATTCTGGAAGATGCATTCAAAATATGTCATGCCCATGGGGCTCCGGCAATTCTGCACACTGAGGACCTCACGCCTGAATCTTACTGCAGCCTCCAAAAATCTGCAAAGTCTGCAGGCCTTGATCCTGTCAAAGTCGTCAAGCATCATGCCCTTCCTTCAGATCTATCCTTCGAAAATTCTCTCACCCTGTCGATGCTGGCCACACGGCAGAACACAAGGGAAATCAGCAGAAACAGGCGTAGAATGTTTCTTGAAACTGACTACGTGGATGATCCATCTTCATGGAAAGTTATCCCTCCTGACTCAGTGCCAAAAAGGGCGATTTACATCAGGGAAAATATGGATAACTGGGAGGACTTGTTTTCAAACATTTTCAGGGATACACCAGTTTCTGTCTTTGGATCGGAGCATTTCGCAGGAATGATATGAACGGTAATCGGTCCTGAGCCAGAATTAAATATATTCACATGTTATCTAAAGGCATGAATCTCAGCCCAACTCAGATCGACAAGGTATCAGAGGAACTCAGATCATTCCTCAGGGCTGAGGCCAGAACAAAGAAGATCAGAAAAATGGAGCCCACCTTCTATCGAAACATTGTTTCCGCCCTTGAAACGTTAATGCAGGAATCAGAAAGCCATCTCAAGGACAGGGACATCAGTTCATACATCCGGATCAAGGAGAGGATGGATGAGATTGAACGTGATTTCAAGGCTCTCTTTCAGCGCCGATTTGAAAAAATTGCCTCACTATCGGTCTATGATCTAGACTCAGAGCTGATGTCCTCCCTTACCCCGGAGGAGAAAGAGTTCATAGTTGTCCTTCACAACCAGATTCAGGATCAGTATAAGGTCCTCCTGCAGAGAGAAAAGAAGGAAGAACCATCACCTCGAATTAAGGAAGAAGAGCCAGAGGAGAAAGCACCTGTATTAAAGAAGGAAGTCGAGACCGAAGATACGAATGTTCAGAAACCTTTGGAGGAGAAAGCTCCAGTCGAATATGCCCTTGTTTTGATAAAAGGAGATCAGCCTCCAATAGCACAGCCTGACAGAGATTACTTTCTGCATGATCAGGATCTGGTCTATCTTCCATCAACGTTTGCTGATTTGCTTGTAAAAAGAGGAGCCGCAGAAAAAATAGTTATTTGAAGGAAGATCTATTTCTTCCTTCTTGTATAAACAATTGCAGTACCGGCCACTATAACAACAACCACAGCACCGATTATGCCAAGTTCAAGGTAGGAAAGGTTTCCGGGAAGATTTGACACTGGCCCTTCAGGTGTTGAGGATACTGTCACATTATGTGTACTGAAGTGTGGTATATGGACAATAACAAGGTATCCTCCATTTTCCGGAACGGCTGCGTAGTATGCCTTCACGCTGCTGGTCACATTCAGCGCGCTGCCAGCGCTGGATAACTGAGTTGCAAGTTTGCCGTCAAAATAAACGTAGATCTTTCCGGTTGATGTAAGGAAGGAGCTGTTGACAAATATTGCAATGTTGTTTCCGAAGTGCTGTGTTGAACTCACTATCATTGATACTCTTCCGGAGCCTGCCGATGTAACGTTTATGCTAAGTGAATTGTTGAAGAAGGTACTGAAGTTTACTGCTCCCGCCCCCATGTTTTCAATAGACAGTTCTGCAGCTATTTTTCCATGCTCAATTGCGTATTCCAGGGGAGCTGCCGCAGAAGAAGGGATTCTCTGGAGTCCCGGGGGAGCCACAAAGGTCATATGCGCCACGGATGAACTGTTCGCACTTACCTCAATGACATGTGTTGTATTGTTGTAAGAGGAAAAGTTTGCGCCATTAACATAAAGGAAACCCCTCATTCCATGCCCATGTATTAGATATGCTTCGGAGGATGCCTGTACATTCTCATCGAGATTAAGTGTTTCATTCATGAATATGTCATTGTTGGAGCTTGCAGTTGAAGTATTCAGGGTTGTTTCAGCACCTGCAGAAAGATGCAGTTCTGTAACATTGAATCCGGCTGCGAGTGCAAACTTCATTGTTCCATTGTTCAGCAGCGCACCGGTGTTCAGTGTAGGATTGTTATGCATAACAAACAAATAACTGGAATTGGCATACAGGAAAAGGCTGCCAAGGATACTGAAATTTCCGTCCCTGAAAACAGGCAGATATCTTGAGGAGCCAAGGCTTCCATTGCCTGTTGCGCTTATCTCATTGAATATTCTCAGATTTCCAAGGGCGTTTGCGGTAAAGTTGCTCACAACGCCGGTAGCGCTGTTGAAATCGAAGCCCACATATGAGCCATTCACAAGACCAGTGGTTTTGTTGTAAGTGAACTTATGATCGTTCCTCTTCAGGACTCTATGAAGGATTTCATTCAATCCCTGGTGATCTACGAATGCTGAAATCAGAACCCCGTTATTGAAAGAACCAAATTTAAGCATTGTAGGGGAAGCTGAAACAGCAATATGTGAACCAGACACAGCAACACTCCCATCGGTAAGGAAGTATCCCTGAAACATGGAATTGTTTACCCTGTATACAGCCCATGTGTGGTCCATGAATGAGAACATACCTAAGGATTTAAGTTCAATATTTGAGGAGGACGAGATCTTTGAAACAGTCCCGTTCATGTTGATCTGCATTCCTTCATTTCCAGAGCCAGTGGTCATTACAGTAAGCAGATTGGAATTCCCTTCAGATTCCAGAGTTGCATTTGGGGTAGAGAATATCCTGCTGCCTGAGACACCGGAAGTGCTTACTGCACCGCTGATGTTCTGGCCCTGCACAGATAGCATGCTTGCGAACATATAGGAATTTCCATCTCTGCTGTATGTAAGGTTCTGCAATGAGTTATTTGCTGCTTCAGAAAAGCTAAAATTTCCTAAAGTCTGAACCGATGTTCCTGTATTGACTGAGGAAGAATCGGCAAGGCTCAAGGAGCTTCCTGCAACAAGAATAACCATTGCTAATGAAATTATTAGCTTTGTATTCATATCCCTCCTATTTTGTATTTTAAATATTAAAACATTTTGGTACTATTCTCACATGATATCTGTTTGAAACATCGTATTTTATTGGTTGTTGGGAATTTCCCTTTACTGCGTGAAAGATATAAATATATATTTTTGATAGGGCACGCAGAGAAAAGCTTCCGGGCAACTGACGCCGTAAAAGGTGAGGAAAGTCCCCTCTCCGCGGGTGGAGTCCAGCCGTCGCAAGCCGGCACTTTGAGAAAAGTGGTAAAGGGACGAGAAATAAACAGACCGGGTAAAAGGATGAACCAGTTTGGAGACATTCCCCGGGTACTGATGGGAACCCTTCCTGGACGGAGAAAGTCTAAACGGATCCGTTGATGCCACCGGTAGGATCGGGTAAGACGAATAGTCGAATGTTGCCAGCCGAAAGGCTAACAGAAAGGGGCTTACGGGAAGCATTTCTCGTAATTTTTAATCTCCGTGAGGGATAACTCTATTCTGTAGAATATTCCAGTACCCCTTTGCTTAAAACCGAAGTTATCCCTGTTCAGGTAAAGATTTACATACTCACGGTTCATGCTTGATAAGCCTCCTTAAAGATTAGGGCAATTGATGGGGGCAGCCAGGTCCTATGTTGATCATATAAAGGGTAGTAGTGACCCGGTTCTCAGATTCAAATTGCCGGAAGTGTCCTCATGCCTCAAAAAATGTGTGAAGTGCCATCATGTGGAAAAGAGAGTTTCAAAACAGTGCCTGGAGATCTTGCGAAGAAAGTCTTCTCTTCTGTTGACATAAAGAATAAGATGCATCTATGCAAGGAACATTATAAAGAATACAAGAAGGGGACAAAAGAGGAAAGGGAGCTAAGAAGGATGGACTGGGACTGAGGATAACCAATGCCATCCGGCAAAGGAATTTCTATTGTTTCAACAGTGAGAAATGAAGAAAGCCACATAAGGGAATTCCTTGATTCTGTATCCGGGCTTTCCGAGCCTTATGAATTGATTGTTGTTGATGCTGAGAGTACTGACAGAACCGGGGAGATAATTTCATCATACAGGGGGATCCCTGATCTTAAATATATAAGAAAGAAGTGTTCCCGTGGGGAAGGCAGAAACATCGGGGCTTCCGGTGCAAATACGATTACCTTCTATTTCTGGATGGTGACTGTAAGTTTTCAAATGGACTCTTGGATTCCTACAGAAATATACTGTCAGGTGATTTTGATATAGTTGCAGGGAAGACAGAGCTGTCTGGCAGCAAAAAATTCTCAAAACTCAAGCGAGTGCCTCTTTATGTTAAGGGGTTTGAAGTGACCTCACCATCATCAAATCTCTGCTATTCCAGGAATCTTTTCACCAGACTTGGAGGGTTCAATCCAGTATATGTGACAGCAGAGGATATTGACCTGAACATCAGGGCAATGCGAACAGGTGCAAGGGCAACAACCTGCAGCGAATGTCTGGTGAGGGCATTCACCAGGCAGAACATCACATCTTTTTTGAGCCAGGCTTTCTGGAACGGATATGGCAGAGGCCAATTGAGGATAATGCACAGGGATTTCTTTGATCAGATATATCGTGGTGAGAGATTTGGTAGTGGTTTTTCCATAACAAATTTGCTTCGGCTATCCTTGGCGTCATTCGGATATTTTTATGCTCTGCTGAAGAGGGGCAGGTATCCATACAGATGATAGACCTTATCCTGTGAAATGTTATAATCATAAGAGAGCATAAAGGGCTGAATGACCGGGGATGATCCATACCGCGGAATAAGGAGATCTGAAATTTCTGTCCTATTCAAGCTTTATCCTGTGTTCAGGCGGTACCTCAGAGACAGGGAAAAATCAAAAAAAGAGGAGGAGAAAACCTGGGATTACAGGAGGGAGAGAAATGGAGAAAAAGCGGTCAGGACATTCATCGAGCTTGGCCCAACTTTCATAAAACTTGGCCAGGTTCTATCCGCAAGGCCTGATCTTCTGCCAACAGAATATATAAAGGCATTTGAAAAACTTCAGGATCAGGTTGAACCAGCCCCCTTTGATAAAGTGCTTCCCATACTGAAGGAAAACGTTAAGGATTTTGAAACAGTTTTTGAGGACTTTCAGAAAGAGGCCATATTTGGGGCATCACTTGGCCAGGTACACATAGCAACCTATAGAGGAAGGAAAGTTGCAGTCAAGGTAAACAGGCCAAATGTAGAAAACCGTCTCAAGAGAGATCTTATGGTAATAGACCGCCTTCTGTCACTTGCAAAAGGCAGGATTGAAAATTTTCTGTTCATAAGTGTGTCAAATGTCATCAATGATTTCAAATACAGAATATTTGACGAACTGGACTATACCAAGGAGATACGAAACGCAGACAGAATAAGGAAAAACATAGGAAACCGTGAAAATGTGATAATACCTGAAGCATACAGGGAGGTCTCGGGAAAAAAGGTTCTTGTGCTTGATTATGTGGATGGCATAAAGATCACAGACACGGAAAAGCTGCAGGAGGCAGGGCTCGATCTGAAGGATCTGGCCTTCAGGGTCGATCTTCTTTTCATGAGGATGCTGCTCAGGGATGACATCTTTCATGCGGACCCCCATCCCGGGAATATATCGGTAACACCTCAGGGTGCAATAATACTGTACGATTTTGGGATGATTGGGAACCTGGATGAGAAGACAAGATTCTCCCTCCTTTCACTTTACGACGGGCTCGTCAATACAGATCCGGATCAGATAATGGATGCACTTGTGGATCTGAAGGCTCTCTCTCCAGCTGCAAACAGGGCCATAATGAGGCGGACAATGGAGATGGCAATTGCAGGAATGCAGGGCAAGAATCCGGAGGAAAGTGAGATTCGTGAGCTTCTGGAGATAGCAAATGATGTGATTTTCGAGTTTCCATTCAGATTGCCAAGGGCTCTAGTGCTCTATATGAGGATGTCATCACTCCTGGAAGGCGTCTGCCTGAAGCTTGATCCTGAATTCAAATTTGTAAAGGTGCTAAGGCAGCTTCTTTATCAGGAGGGGCTTCTGGACGAGCTGTACAGAAAACAGATCGATAATTTCATCAGAAAATCTATTGTTTCAATAGAAAGAGGTCTTGATGTTCTTGGATTGCTGAAGAGAAGGCTCGTAGATCCTGAGCCGATGCTATGGTGCCGAGAAATAAAGAATTGGATCCTTCTGTATTTGGATTTCGTCCTTTTTGCCTAAAGCGGTGAGATGAAAAAAATTTCCTGGATTTTCTAGGAGAATGTTGTGCATGGATTCATAGGTTTTGGAATTTTAAACTTCCGGATGATATAATTTCTCGGAAAGTTTCGATATTGCACCCCGTGGTTTTGAAACTCACATGGAACTAGCGGGTACGTATATTTTGCATTTAGTTTAAGAGCACATAACTTACGTAAGGGACAACTTAGTTTCTTGTGCCTGAATAAGCATCTACTGGCTCTTTATTGAGGATTCCTAACCTTTTTGGACCATATGCACTGTGGAGGGTGTTACAGTGCTCCAAGCCCAGCTTGAAGGTCCTTTCTTGTTGAACTTTGCATGCGTAAAACGTGTTATCAGATTGCATATGGTAAAATTTCATGTAACTTGAGGGTATGACCATCCAGGGGCTTTTTTGGCAGTTTAGTTTGACTACAATATGATTGGAATCTCCCTATCCTAGATTCAGGAAATTTATCGGTTTTACAATATTTATTCCCAATGATTTAAGGGTTTGCTTATTAGGCTTTTGACATTTTGCTACGTACACCTATTTACCATCCAGCTCCGTTCCACTTATCCNATGGGGGA
>ACXJ01011030.1_pt1 | contig 11033 bp, 9 predicted proteins | sample 870861 | NCBI WGS metagenome assembly ACXJ01 (sample SAMN02954270, study PRJNA29437) | mine drainage metagenome | biome: terrestrial; feature: Richmond mine; material: biofilm; isolation source: combined biofilm from UBA (pink subaerial biofilm) and UBA BS (thick... ... | reverse complement strand
AATTCCATCATAGTCAGATGGGATATCCATGGTTACCCTGAATTCGGCCTTGAATTCTGGATTATCAACACATGGAAATGCATATCTTGCACCTGTAGCCTCAAATTGCGTACTGACAAATACGAACCCATTTTCTCTGGAATAGTATATTCCGTTAAGGCTTTCATCAATTTTTCCTGAAAAATAGATTTCTATTTCGAATTTACCAGTATAAGGCACTAAACATCTTATCGACTGCTCCTTCTCATCTGTTTCGAATGGAGTCTCCTTTCCATTCACCCTGAAACTCTCTATGGCTATGCCTGAATAATTTAACCATATAGATTTATCTGATTCCCCGGATATTGTCTCCTTCCCTGAAAAACTCAGTTTTTCAACGTCTATTTTATAATAAATATCATATCCTAATATCTTTTTCATGTCATTCCATAGAATGATTATATATAAAAAATTGCGGTACAGGATTTATGACCATAACAATAAATACTGACTGTACCACTTACAATCCTGAAACGCTTATTCCAGGTATAGAAGTTTTAAGGAGAGGAGGCACGGTGATCTTTCCAACAGAAACTGTCTATGGACTGGGAGCCGATGCGACTTCTGACTCTGCATGTTCAAAAATTTTCACTGCAAAGGGAAGACCTCAGGATAATCCACTGATAATCCACTTAAGTGATACCAGTGATCTTAACAGATATGGTTACTGGGATGAGGTGGAAAAAGCAAAAGAACTTGAAAGATTATGGCCTGGACCACTGACTGTAATTGTAAGAAAGAGAGATATTATTTCTTCCGTTGCCAGTGCAGGTCTTAATACCATAGGCATGCGAATACCTGACTGCAATTTTACCAGAGATCTGATAAGAAGGTCAGATTTACCTGTTGCTGCCCCAAGTGCCAACATTTCTGGAAGACCCAGTGCCACATCCATTTCACATGTCAGGGATGAATTGTGGGATCGGGTTGATTTGATGTATAATGCTGGGAGAACAAGAATAGGAATTGAATCAACTGTGATCCTGCCCGAGGGAGAAAAATGCACAATCCTGAGACCAGGTGCCTATACAGAAGATGATCTTCTCAGGATTTTCAAAAAAGTAGATTATGCAAAGACTGGAGAAAAAGTTATGTCTCCAGGAATGAAATACAGGCATTATTCTCCCTCGAAGAATGTTTACAGGGCAGACCCTGAAGCACTGCTCAGAGTGATCAAAAGCAGGAAGGATATTCTTCCCATTGTTTCATCAGAACTGGGACAGATGATTAGAGGAGATAAACTAATACTAGGAAGCCGAAATGATCCTGTTTCAATTTCAGGTAATCTATATAATTGTCTAAGAGAACTCGATGAAACTGAATATCTTGCCGGTATTATAGAGAAATTCGATGAAAATGGATACTTTTTCTCAATTATGAACCGGATCAACAGAGCATCCATTCCAATCACGGAAATGGATGGTTTTAGGTAAAAAATTTAAACCAATGCTCCATAGGGTCAAAAAGTGACCTGATGGTCGAACAAAGTGAATATCCTGTAAGCTACAGCAGAAGGTGGCGTTTGTGGTATCTGGCGTACATTTTTTCAAACATGTCGGCGGGACTCCTTACACCAATGATTCCTCTTTTCATTTCACTGTATTTCAGGCAGAATGTTGTCTTTGTGGGTATTGCATCATCTCTTTCATCCCTATCTTCTGTGGTTGCACTCATTCTATGGGGAAATATATCTGATAATGTGAAGAAAAGGAAAATATTTATTCTCATAGGTTTCATGGGATCGTTTCTATCTCTTTTTTTCATTATGTTTACCACAAATATACTTGACTACATAGGGATACTTGTGGTGTATCAGTTCTTTGCAATGGCCTCCGTTCCTGTATCCACTCTTCTCGTGATAGAGAACGAAATTGAAAGTCAATGGTCCAAAACTGTGGCGGTATTCAGTGCAATTTCAACAGTAGGAACGGTTGTTGGACTTTCACTTGGACTTGTTATAGTTGTGAGAAATCCATCATCTATTGAAATACTGAAGGATATATACCTGATTTCTGCATTTATTTACCTTGTAGCCTTCATATTAGCCTATTTTCTCTTAAAGGAGTCTTCCACAAAGATTAGAAGATCAAGGATTCCAAATATATTCTCAGTGAGAAGTTTTGAAAGAACAAGGTATGCACCATCTTACGTAGTACACATAGTGCGCCTTTTTGGTAAAAAGAGAGGGGTCAAAACAAGCAGATCGTTGATAATGTACATAATTCTCTGTGGTTTACTCATGGTTGGATTTCAAACATTTTTCACTCCCTATCCTGTATTCCTCATAGACAAATACAATGCCACAGAGGATATAGTTTACATAATGTATCTACTGAACAGTGCGTTTTCTGTGGTCTCCTTCAATCTATCGGGGAACTATATAAAGAAAAGGAGTTTGCAAAAGGCCATATACATTCCTCTCGCGGTAAGAATGGTTGTTTTTGCAGCCACAAGCATAATTCCATTCCTGGGACTATACTCATTTGGATACATGATCCTGATCATACTCATCTATGGTGCCATGGGATTTGTGTGGAGTTATATTAGCATAACCCAGATAACATCAGTCACCACAATGGCTGACACGGAAACCAGAGGAAGGGCAATTGGTTATTATAATTCGATCCTTGGGGTTGGGCAGATCATTGGAGCATTTATATCAGGATATATTGTTATATATCTTGGCTTTGGAGGAGATTTCATGATTGCAGCCTTTATTGTTGCAATTGGCTATATTGGGTCATTGAAAATTAAGGCAGGGGTAAATCAGACCAGTGTTTCCAGAGGAGTAGGAGTTGCCTCAAAGTAACTCTACTGTATAGTTCATACCTTCCCATCTATTGCTTTTTTTCCAGAAGAATGTAAATTCAAGCTGAGTTTCAGTTTTAATTGTTGTTAGATCAACTTCAATGTAGTGAACCTTACTGAACATACTCTTTGAATGAATGTCGTTCATATCTTTCCAGTTATTCCCTGTCAACCGTACGAAGCAATCCTCATCGAGAATAAACATAATTGATGATTTCGATTTTAGTCTTTTAATCTTATTTTTGAAGCTCCATATGTCTTCATTTATCCTGATCTTTCTTTCCACATATCTGGAATATGCGATTTCATTTCTTTCAAATGGCCTCCCATTTTCTATTGCCCAGCAGAGTTTAACATATTCAGCATGAGCCCAGACAAGAGGCATTGCAGAACCTGATGGGCGACCATTATAGAGGCCTCTTTCTGGAATGTCGTCTCCATCCCATATCTGCTCAGGAATCATTCCACCCACGTTAGCATCCCTTTCCATGGTATGCAATAACTGTATCGCTTCACTCATGTTTCCTCTGGAAATTTCGTAATGGGCTCTTTCTCCTGAGAGCAATGGCCATCCACGACCATGACCTGTACCGTTGAAGCCAGTACCGTCATTGTGTTCTCCATATCCATCATGGTTGTACCTGTGCCATACTGGTCCAGATTTTGTTTCTGTCTTCAGTTCACCATCTATGATCTTAACAGTATTTATGATACCTTCATGATCATGAGGTCTTAAACCAAATCTCACAAGTGATAACACTCCCGTGCTAACTGTCTCCTCCGTTTTCACAAGTGATGAAGACCATGGCCTGTTTTTTATTGGAATATAATCGTTTGATTGTATATCTTCTTCTACCTGTGATATCCTCACAAAATGCCCTGTAACGCCATATTTACTGTCCAGGTCAGAATTCTCTCTGTAAAGCCATCTTTCGATGTTGCTATTATAAATATCTGCTACAAGCTGAATTTTGTTAGACTCTTCATGAAAACCAAGCTGGTCGATCATTTCAGACCCATAGCAGAGGGCAGATATTTCAACGGCTATGGTAAAACTTGAATATCCACCATCCTCCTCCCATCTATCCTGATCAGTAACCGGACCATTGGCAACGATGAATGATAATGCCCTTATCAGCATATCGCTGAAGTTTTCAAGTTTTACATATCCCCCCTTCCACAGATTATATAAAAGTACTATTGGAAAGGCAGTTTCATCCATCTGAATGCCTCCCCAGTACTGCTTCCCATTAAGCCACATATTCTGTGGCCAGTGGCCATCGGATTCCTGAGTTGATTGAAGATATCGCAGGGCGTCCACAGAACCATCAATATCTCCTAGAATGAGAAGTGCCTGCGCNGNNNCGACCATGTCCCTTGGCCATATGAGATGANAACCACCAAGATCATCATCACCCTTGAAGTNNNNCCATGGGATGGAAAGGCTCGCTATAATTCCACCTGCCAGAGGCTCCTTTGAAACATGTGTTCTTATTACTGCAAGACTTGGCTCTAGCAGATCATATTTTTTCTTTACAAGAATATTCTTTGCACTGTACTTTTTATATGTCACCCAGTGCTGCACATAATCGTTAAGAATGCTTTCCCAGTTTAGGTTGCTGGATTTTAGTACCTTAAGAGCAGCCTCCTCCATAGTGGTTCCGAATGCTATGTACATGTTAAATGAGTTTTGCTTTTCAAGCAGTATTTCAGTTGTTATTGCCACATTGCCATCAGTGGCTGAACTGAATTCATAGGTCATGGTTTTATTATTTGCTATATCCTGGAATCCGTCTGAATACCCTGAAAAACCACAGCTCATTTTGCCTGAAACTTCGGGAATAAAAAGGGCCATGAAAATTCCACCCTTCGATGCGAATTGCATTCTTCTTCCCTTGTAGTTCCCGTTCCACGCAGTATTACCCATTCCTCCATTCATCAAGTGTGGGGAGAGTAGAGAGTAAATGGAGATGTTATCCTTTTGATCATTTTTGATGAATACAACATGCTGTACAAGGACATCATTCTCGCTATCAATAAATACTGTCTTTTCTACTTTAAACCTTAGATCCTTATCGTCATTAACTATTCTATAGGCCGGAATCCCTGATTTTATCCACTGAATGCTATGAGATGTTCCCCTTCTTTCCTCAAAAAAAAATTTTCCATCTGTTATGAGAAGCTGATGATCCCTGATCTGGGCAATATCCACCCCGGGATAATATACCTCATTTACTATTCCATGTGAAACTGTAAAATGGAGTCTTGAGCATCTCCTCAGGGAAGTTCCGACTCCTTCCTTTGCACTTGACGTCCATTTAGGTGGTATGCCTGGCTTTCCAAACGCTTCCCCTGAATTCATCTTTCATTATCCTTCCCCATATTAAATATTGATCGCTTATGATCAAATATACTGGTTCATATCACTTTTATATATGATCTTAAGGACGTTTTCAATGTGTTCTTTAAGTTCCTCATTGCTGTCCGCAGTCAAACAGACATGACCCATCTTTCTCTTTTTTCTGACCTCTTTCTTTCTGTAATCGTAAACCCTTGTATTTCCAAGTTTCAGTATATCATTCAACTGGATGTCACTTAACGAGAGTCCAATAATGTTAACTATACCCGATGGAACATATGTTGAAGGCTGAGACACTGGAAGTCCCATTACACATCTAACATGCATCTCGAACTGCGAATAGCTTGAACCCATGAGTGTGTGGTGACCAGTATTATGAACCCTCGGTGCGTATTCATTTATTAGTGGACCATCCTTGGTAAGAAAGAACTCTATACCCATTACCCCAACATACTCTAGCTCTTTCAGGAGTCTGCTTGAAATTTCAATCATTTGTGATCTTAATTCATTATTATTTATAGGGGAACTGTTCCATATAAGAATCCCACTTTTATTCAAATTATAGGAAGGTTCATAGAAGTAGAAGCTGCCGTTAATATCTCTTGCACAGATAATTGAAGCCTCACTGTCATACTCCACGAATTTTTCAACCACAAAAATTTCTTCAGAATCAACAGGAAATGTGCTCATGTCATAATAGTAATACTGCCCCTTTCCATCATATCCCCCCTCTGACCTTTTGATTACAAACTTTCCCATAGTTTCTGCTAATTTAAGAGCGTCCTTTGCACCATGGGCTACTATGAATTCACCAACTGGAAAATTCATAGATTTTAGGAATTCTTTCTCAAGATGCCTCTGCATTTTAAGTTCTACAGATTTTAACGATGGCCTTAACTTTCCCTCTTTTTCTGCATATTCCAGGAGTTTCCTGTTTATATGTTCAAATTCAAATGTGACAATATCACTTTCATCAACAAATTCTTTGTATTGATTCGAAGAATAGGACCTATCTGCAATTGAAACCGCAGGATCTGATTGACTTTCAGAATAAACATTCAATTTGATTGGCAGACCCCTGGATTCAAGAATCATCATTGTCCCTAGCTGCCCTGCACCTGCTATTCCTATGGTTTTATGGTAATCTTGTGTTTTCAACGCTTTCCCTTTCCTTTTCCATGTAATTTCTCATCTTGAATGCAAGTTCAGGATACTTCAAAGATAGAATTCTTACAGCTAGAAGTGCAGCATTCTTAGAATTGTTGATCGCAACTGTCGCAACGGGAATTCCAGATGGCATCTGAACAATGGAAAGAAGTGAGTCAATTCCCTTGAGTGCCCTGGTCATCACCGGGACACCTATAACTGGCAGATTTGAAATTGCTGCCACCATTCCAGGGAGATGGGCAGAGCCTCCTGCACCTGCAATAATGACTTCAATCCCTCTGGAACTAGCCTTCTCTGCAAATTCATACATCATCTTTGGAGTTCTGTGAGCTGACACAACCTTTGATTCACAATCCACCTGAAATGATCGCAAAACCTCACATGCATCCTTCATAACCTCGTAGTCTGACTGACTGCCCATTATAACCGCAACCTTCGACAAATATTTCACCTCTTGAGCAATTTTATTCTGCTATTACCCTATGTCTTATTACTTCAATATAATTTATAATTATTCATCAAAAATTCTTCCAAATCTCATAACTCTTGCTCTTTTCTAAAATGATTTTATTTAAGTTAGCACTCTCATGAATACCGATATTATTAATTAGTCTATATTTTGCTGGAAATTTTATTATAGTACGGATATTATTTTTCTGAAACATTTCTAAATCATCCATGAAAATTTTGAATTGTCCTGTCTGCTCTATTTTACGATCACTGGAATAGAATCCACTTCTGTGTTTCCTAAGATTCAAAAATATGAAGTCGTTTTTAGATAATTCCCTCCTAACGGTCCTGTAACTGCCTCGCTTTATAGCTGTTCTCTGGAGCATCCTGGAAAATTCAACTATCTCGGTTTCAGTTGGAAATTCCCGTTTTTTGTTACCTTGTGTCGTATCTTTAAAAATTCCGAATATTCCTAAATTTTTACTTCTCGTTGCGTTTAATACGTTTATCTGTAGGTAGATAGCTGCTTCTTCCATTGTTCCCTGGTTCATGATTTCCCTATACCTCTTTCTCAATGCCAGAAGTGCTCCTTTTGTTCTTCCCCTGTAACTGTTTTCCATGGCCTGATAAAACTCTTCCGGCATAACTTTTACATACTCATATATGGATATGAGGCTATTATCAGGATCAGATAGTACTGGAAATGGTAGTTGTTTTTTTAGATTTAGATTTATGAATGTTTCCATTGAGCCGCAGATGGGTTCAATATAATGATTAATTTCCATGGGAAGAAATCTGCTAATATCTTCTGAGATTTCTTCAAATTCTTCCTCGTAAATAATCGCTTCAGTCAATATATTGGCATTTAATCATTGTATAAAGTGACTTATGCTTTTATTCTAGCTTTTCCTTTAACAGTGATGTTATATAACCTTTTACCTGACTGAAATTCAGCTTGGGAGGCATTGGGGCTTCATCTGGATCTATGACCACATCAACTATTGTTGGTTCATCCCTGATGGAGAGGCTTTCCCTTATGGCAGGCTCCAGTTGATCATATTTTTCAACCCGGAAGGATTTTATTCCAATTGCCTCTCCAATACTTGCAAAATTTAGTGGGAAAAGATCTGTCCCAAAATTTGGGAACCCCATGACTTCCTCCTCAAATTTTATCATTCCAAGTTCAGAATTGTTGAAAACGAAGAGCTTCACCGGTCTCTTATATTTCTTTATTGTTACAAGTTCTGGCATTGACATTGCAAAGCTACCATCTCCTATAAGCCCTATAACCTGTGATTCTGATGAGAATGATGCTCCAACAGTTCCTGGAATGCCAATACCCATGCTTCCCAGCCATGAAGAATAGACAAATTTTCTTCCGGATGTTGTTCTGAAGTTCCTAACACCCCACACCGTAACATTTCCTGTATCTACTACAACTGTTGCATTTTTATCTGCATATCTTGAGATGATTGCTGGTACTGATTCTGGATGAATAAGACCACTATCATAATGCTCTTTCTTTTCCAAAGCCTCAATCCACTCTGATTTTGTTGATTCAATTGAACTGTAATATTTTTTAACCTTCGGATTAACCTCAATCTTATTGAGAAAAGTCATTGTGTCACATATAATTCCTATATCAGATCTTCTCCTCTTGCCTATGGATATGGGGTCTGTGTCTACCTGTACTGTTACGAGATTTTCTGGTATGAACTGTACATATGGATAAGATGTACCCAGCATTATAATAAGATCTGCTCCCTCAACTGCCTTCATTGACGGTTTTGTTCCAAGAAGACCAAGACTTCCTGCAACTCTTTTGTCCATGTCATCAACTATGCCCTTTCCATTAAGCGCATAAATTATGGGTGCCCCTATTTTCTCAGAGAAATCCATAATCTTATCACCGCATCCTCTCGCACCTTTTCCAATAAATAAAACAGGTTTTGAGGACTTTTCTATAATATTTTTAACCTTAGTAAGATCAGGATCGTATTGAACTGTTTCCGGTGACTGCTCCATGAGCTGTTCATTATACTGAGATTGTAACCTCATTATATCAGCAGGAAGTGTAAGGTGCGACACACCATGACGATATTTTGCCTCCCTGAATGCTCTTTTTGCTATTTCCTGTGCACTTGATGGATTAAGAACTTCGGTACTGTATACTGACACATCCTGAAAGATTGAACCCAGATTCACTTCCTGAAAGTAATCTGTCCCAATTAAATCCGTCTCCACCTGTCCAGTCAATGCGATCACTGAAGAATGATCCATTTTAGCATCGTATAGACCATTCAAAAGGTGAATCGATCCTGGCCCACTTGTTCCCATACAGGCTGTTACCTTGCCAGATATCTTTGACTCAAAGGAGGCAGCAAGGGCAGCCCCCTCTTCATGCCTCACCTGAATAAATTGAATCTTTCCATTCTTTCTTATTGCATCCATTACTGGATTTAAAGAGTCCCCCGGTATACCGTATATCCTTTCAACTCCGAGATTAAATAATGTATCGATTATGACTTCGGCTGTAGTTTTTCCCATAAATCTACATGTTAATTATTGTATATTAATTATGAGAAGAAAATTTTTACTGGCATTCATAATTTTTTTGTAATTTCTATACCTCTAAAAAATAATTAAATTCAAGATGCATACACTTTCTTTTACCGATTTATTCTCATTTAAACCCGCCACGGCTATCATAACAGATCTCAGAAAAGGATACTATGAAGAAAATATCAATACCATTTTAGCCCCCATATTCAATTCAGGGGATGATAATAGGTTTTTTAATTAAAATTAGTCGAATGCACCAAAATTCATTTTATTGATTTCAAAAACATTCATTGAAACGATTTGAAACTGTGATTACTTTAAATCATAATTGAATTTAGTACTATTAATCCAACCATGATCCTATAACCTTAATAATATATTTAATGTCTGGCAATTCTTCCATAACTATATTATTCAGTGCTTTGTTGAAATAATCTTCCTGTTTCTTGATTTCTTCAATGAATGACTCTTTATCAAAGGACATATTATAAACTTCAAGTTTTTTGTCTACCATCTCCCTGTTGAATTTAGTACCTTTCATTTTAATTAAAAAGAATAAGTCGTAAATATCTCTAGGTTTTTTCCTAGTATATATAGACCTTATTTTTTCTGAAGAAACCTCGTCCAGGGACATTCCGGATAATATCCTCACAGGTAGACTGTATTCGGGAAAATCAAATCTTAATGCAATTGGTTTATCTATTACTTTTTCCCTCTTGCTCATTTCAACGTATACCGGTGTACTATCCAAATTTCCAGTATACAAAGGGCCCTGGGATAATATCCTGTAAAATAGTGTAATAGTATTATTTTTAATAATTTTTAATTCATTGCTTATGCCCATGAGTGATATACTATGGCTTGTCAATTCCGGTATTTTGTCAATTAGTTTTCCGTCAACAGTAAAATCCAGATCCTCTGAAAACCCCCTTAGTCCGTGAAACAACCACAGGTATGTCCCACCCTTAAATACCAGCGGAAAATCTGCTAATGAATTTAATATTAATGTTTGCATAAACCTCTTTTATTCCTTCCATGGTCTTAAATTATGCAGTTTTGATAGTGATATTATTTCATCCTTCCTGAGCATTTTAAAATCTCCTCAATTTTTGTTATTCCTTTTATTTTCATATTTTTTAAACTTACTAATAGTTCTGAAAAATCTATTTCTCTTTTATATTCTATTATATCAAATTTAGAAATTAATTTGAGGTATAAACCATCAAATACAGCCTTATCAGGATTTGCGACGAATATAAAGCTTCCACCTTTATCATACCTTTTATATCAAAAAAATAATTCAGGCTTTATTTTGTGGTATATTATTCCTAACCCGTAATAATTATATGAATTAATTGTGTTTACACACTCAATATATTCTGGAATCTGATAGGTTATCTTATGGGATAGTAGTGCAGAATTTAATGATATATATGATGGAAAAACCAACTGAGAAGCTATAATAAAATCATCTTTATTGAATGATATTTTCCCATTTTTTAGTCTAATTGCAAGACCATTTTTAATCAGTCTGTTCATGTAAACTAGTGCAACACTTTTTTTTCTTGTTAATAAGATTAGAAAGTTCCTGTGCATTAAATACGCCAACGCCTGAATTTAATGCCATATCACGAATTTTATACGGTGA
>ACXJ01012241.1_pt1 | contig 11039 bp, 14 predicted proteins | sample 870861 | NCBI WGS metagenome assembly ACXJ01 (sample SAMN02954270, study PRJNA29437) | mine drainage metagenome | biome: terrestrial; feature: Richmond mine; material: biofilm; isolation source: combined biofilm from UBA (pink subaerial biofilm) and UBA BS (thick... ... | reverse complement strand
GAAGAATAAAGATCATAGATTCCTTGCCATCTGAAGAGAGTGCAATGAAAATCATTTATCTGAGAGCAGCAGAGATAAATGATAAATGGTCTATGAGATCATTAAGGGGATATTATAAATGCATTGATGAGATTAAGGAAATGTTCCAGAAGAGGTATCCTTCATGATTACACAACATTTGGGACGCTATGCATTTTAGCAATTTTATTTTTAAAAATAACTTTTAAGTTACTATGATAATAATATTTACAATTGTTTATAACCTCCAGTTCAATTCTAAATTTATGATATCAATTGAAAAGTCTCAGATGGATTCAATTTCAGAGAGGGCCATAAGAGGAGAAATTCTTGATCGGGATGAAATTGCATATCTTTACGATGAGGTTGATATAAAAACGCTTGGTATTCTGGGTAGGAAGATTACTGACTCTATTACAGGACGGCAGGTTTCCTTTGTATCCAACATGATCCTAAATTACACCAACATCTGTAATGTGAGATGTAACTTCTGTGCATTTTACAGAACAGGGATGGAAGAGGATGCGTATACCATGAGTGCAATTGATGTTGCCAAGAGGGTTAAAACATTCAATGACAGTTATGGGATTCGGCAACTTCTTATACAGGGAGGCGTAAATCCTGAACTCAGCCTGGAATATTACACAAATCTGTTCCGGACAATAAAACAAATGGTGCCTGAAATTGGAATAAATGGATTATCCACCTCTGAAATTTCTTACATTTCTAAGAAGGAGAAAATGAGTGTGGAGGATGTCCTCGTTGCATTGCGCGAAAGTGGATTGGAGACAATTCCTGGTGCCGGCGCTGAAATATTCGCAGATGATGTAAGGAAGATACTGAGAAGACCACCACACAGTGGACAGCAATGGCTTGATGTTATGGAGACTGCTCACAGAATAGGCATAAAGACAAGCTCTACCATGATGTTTGGTCATGTTGAAAATAGTTATCACAAGGCAGATCATCTTCTATCATTGCTTAAGTTACAGTTAAAATACAATGGGTTTCTTTCTTTCACCCCATGGAATTTTGAACCAGGAAATACAGAACTTGAGAGAGAAGGTTTAGTTACCAGCAGGGTTGGTGGAGAAGAGGTTCTAAGAAATATTGTCATATCAAGAATAGTGCTTAACAGGCACATCCCAATAATTCAGTCCTCATGGCTCACCAATGGAGTTGAAATGGGTCAAATTGCCCTAATGTTTGGGGCAAATGACTGGGGAGGCACCATATATGATGAAAGGGTTATTCCAGCCACAGGTAAACAGGTAGGTAATCTCAGAAAAGAAACTATTATACGATCAATAAAGAGTATTGGTATGATCCCTGTAGAAAGAGATAACAACTACAAGATAATAAAGACATACATCTGAACTGGCATGAGTTATACTATTAAGGTAAATCCTCAGGATTTTATTGTTGAGGAGATACCAAATGATTTAAAGCGAGTTGAAAATGGAAAATATACTATATTAAAAGTAGTTCTGACAAACTGGGAAACAAACCACTTTGTTACGCATCTTGCCAGATATCTTGGCATGAGCAGGAAACGTATTACATTTGCCGGTACCAAGGACAAAAGAGCCATAACTACTCAATATTTCTGCATAAATGGATCCGTTAATGCTGATCAGATAAGAATTAAGGATTGTGAGGTGGAAGAATCCTTCTATGTTGATAAACCACTCAACCTTGGAGATCTAAAGGGTAACAGATTCGAGATCAGAGTATCTGATTCTGAAATGATAGTTGAAAATGCTGCTAAAAGGATCGATGAGATATCTAGAAATAAAGGTTTCTGGAACTTTTTTGGCATTCAACGATTTGGAACCATAAGGTATAATACTCACAAGGTGGGAAGGGAAATTGTAAAAAATGGCATAGAGAATGCGGTTAAAGAGTATCTCTTCGATCCAGAGATAGATAATGAGGATTTTAGAGTAAAACTTGGAGAAAACTGGGATTATGCATCTGGGCTCAAGAATTATCCTGAACATCTACAGTTTGAGAGGGCACTCATGTCGGAACTCGTTTCAGGGAAAAGCTATGATCAGAGTTTTGATTCTCTGCCTAAAAGCCTGAGAATAATGTTTATACACGCCTATCAATCATATCTATTCAATAAAATTCTTAATTATAGGAAAGAATTAACGGAAAATCCATTTGAGATATTCTCAGGAGATTTTATCAGCCCAGTGGATGAGTTTTACAACATAGACGAGGATAAGATCATACTGGTCAACGAATTCAACATTGAAAGAATGCAGGATTTGGCCAAAGCAGGTAAGATTGCCCCACTTGCCCCACTAATTGGGACCGAAACAAAAAATCAAGATGGAATTCCTGGAGATATTATAAGGAGAGTAATGATTGAAGATGATCTGAAATTTTCAGACTTCAAAATAGAAAAGAAAAATGAGCTTTCTTCTAAGGGGAACTATCGTAGTATTGGGTTTAGACCAATTAATTTCAGCACCAACGGAACAGGTCTACTAAAATTTTCACTGGGAAGGGGGATTTATGCTACATCCCTCCTCGATCAGGTTTTCAAATCAGATTAAACCGACTTTCTGTAATTCCTTTTTGACCTTTATTACTGCCTGTTCAATCTCGCTTTCTTCCTTTGCCCCTGTGCACACTACCTTTCCTGAACCGAAAAGAAGCAGTACTACTTTGGGTTCTTCAACTCTGTATACAAGACCGGGAAATTGCTCTGGTTCGTATTCCACATTTTCAAGACCAAGGGACATTGCTATCTGTGTAAGGTTCAGATCTGCCTCAAGATCGTATACCGCTACGATATTCTGAACCACTATCTCTGGAGAATCATAAACTTCTATCCCGGCCTTTTTCAGGGTAGAGATAATTGTCTGAATGGTCAATCTTACATTAGTAAGATTTTTTGCTCCTGTACAATTTACTTTTCCGCTCCTGAAAATCAGGACAGCAGTTTTAGGTTCCTTCAATCTGTAAATCAATCCTGGAAACTGTTCTGGCTCATATTCTGACCCTTCCAGTGCCAATGCTATTTTGCTCAGATCGAGGTGTTCAGCCAGTGATGTTGATGCGACTATGTTCTCGATGTTGATTTTTTCTCTTTCACTCATAAAAACCAAATCTCTTATATTTAAACTATATATAAAGATAACATTTTTTATACTATGACAATCAAGGATGATATGACATCTTGTTTTTTATTCGTATTGCTAGGAAGCTCAATTAATTTTTAGCAGTAGTTCTATATTGAAGTTTGTTATAGTATGCATTACATATGAGCGATGTGAAAAAAACAGATAATCCTGTGCGCGTCGATCTTGCGATCTTAAATGATACTAAAGGTGTTCTGAAGTTAACAGATGAGGGTCTTATATATACCCCAAGAAAGGGTGATCAGATAAGGGTACCTATAGAGAATATAGATCATTTGTCCTACAAAAAAACTGCAATGACAACATCCACCTTGTACATAAATGATATGCAAATCACAGTGTGCAGAGCTCATTTATGGGCAGCAGACATAAAAAGACTAAAGGATAAAAATGGAGTAAAGTCATAGAACTTACATATTGAGAGCGTCTCTGGCAACCTCAGACATCATTGATGGATTCCATGGTGGTTCCCAAACGAGCTCTACATCTGCCATTTCAACACCGGCCATGTTTTCTACTATTTTTTGGACTTCAGATAGAATCCAGGGAGTTACAGGGCATGTTGGTGCAGTCATAGTCATTTTTATGTAAACATTATCTTTGTTGATCTGGACATCGTATACTAGACCTAGATTAACCACATCCATTCCTATTTCAGGGTCCTCTACAGCCTGAAGGGCTTCTAATATTTCTTCTTTGGTAACCATATTATCGTTTAAACATTAAATTCACATTAATATGTCTATTGTTTTTTTATACCGATTGTATCCTATCAAATACACCAAATTCCCATGGCTTAGTCCTGCACTGCAAACTGCTTTTTACTGACTCTAAAATCATTTTACTGAAATATCCTCTGCTTTCCAGATTAAATATATTTAATTTATCGCTGCCCCTTACAAAGGCTGAATAGAATTGTTCTGGCATTTCAATAGAGCTACTTATCCCCTCACCTACTGTGCCGTATTTGTCAATAATAAAACTTCGCACACAAACCTTATTTCTAGAACCCCTACTATAGGGCAGGATGCCCTCAGAAATCAAAATCAGGTAATCAAAATCCATTATTTTACCGCTGTTTGTTCGTTTAAAATCTGAAAAGTCTGGAAATATTTCTGAATTTTTAACTTCTATGCTACTTGAAATTGGAGAATTTTTAAAAACCGATCTTAAAATTGAATCCCTGTATGCTTTTTGGATATTCTTAGATAGGATAATTGAAACTCTTAAGGGATTGAGCCTTTTTCCTTCCTCGTCTATCTCGCCACTATCAATTCTTGACGAACTTAAAACAAAAAAGTCATTTGCAATTTTTGTGTTTACCGTATGTATATGCATTGGTTTTAGCCCATTTTTCAATCTTTTATTGTTTAAAATTCTGGCACTTCCTTCTGTTTCCTTAGATACTATAATATCAGTATAATCCTTATTTTTATCAGCATCGCCAGAATTATTTTCTATTGGCTTAATGGTAAAATTTGCATTCTTCTCTCTGAGAAACTCATATACAGAATCACTTCTTGATTTGTAATCTCTCACATTATAATTTTTGGTCTTTTTCACATATTCATCAGATGTTATTCCAACGATAATGAATTTTTTTGTGGAAATAGCTCTCATCAGAAGGGCCTTATGACCTTTATGCAGATGCCCAAAGGTACCCGCTACAATGGTAATTCCTTTCTTACTAGGCTGATTCATTTATTGTCTTCCTTATCCTCTTTATGCCCTCTTCAAGCTGTTCTACTGATCCAAATGTGAAATTAAGTCTCATTGATGACTTTTGAGTACCATTTGTTGTAAATGCCTGTCCACTTACATATGCTACGCCATTTTTGATGGCAAGTGGAATCATCTGTTTCGTATCTACATTTTTATCTACTGTGACCCAGACAAACATACCACCATCGGGTTCTGAGAAAGTTGAAATATCAGACATATTTGCCTCAAGGGCGTTTACAATTGCATCTCTTTTCTTCCTGTATATTTGTTTATTCAGTTCGACCTGCTTGTAGATTATCCCCCTTTTAATGTATTCATAGGCAACATATTGAGAGAATGAGTTTGTTGCAAGATCAAGTGCCTGCTTAATAAGATTAAACTTTTCCATTACGGGTTCTGGAGCAATTGTATATCCCAGCCTTAGACCAGGTGTCATTACTTTAGAAAACGTTCCAAGATAAATTACATCTTCTCCACCTGTCATGGATCTGATGCAAGGCAGAGATTCTCCATAATATCTCAACTGACCGTATGGGTTGTCTTCCACAAGAGGGATTTCATACTTTTTTGAAATTTCAATAAGGACCTTTCTTCTCTCCACAGGCATGGTGTATCCAGTTGGATTTTGGAATGTTGGTATGACATAAATGAATCTTGGTTTTCTACCATCTAAAATAAGTTTCTTAATCTTTTCCTCAAGCAATTCAACCTTCATTCCGTTGTGATCAACAGGAATCCCCTCCATTTTTAATCCATTTGCTGAAAAGGCCGATACAGCACCTACATAAGTTGGTTCCTCTGTTATTACTGTATCTCCTGGATTTGCAAGCACTGTTCCCAATTCATACAAACCCTGCTGTGAACCGGAGTTAACAATTATATTTTCCATATTACATTTTATGTTTTCAGTCTTTTCCAGCATTTTTGTAATTTGTTCCCTAACAGGATTTATTCCTAATGTATTCCCATATTGCAGAGCCAGATCTGAATTATTTTTCATTACAAATTCCATGATTTCTGTCAGTTCTTTGATAGGAAATGTTTCCGGGCTTGGCATCCCTCCTCCCAGTGATATTATCCCTGGTGATGATGCCATTTTGTTTAGTTCTCTGATTTCAGAGGGTTTCATTCTATTTACAACATCTGAAAAGTTATATTTCATAAACAGATATTATAAATTCATTTATAGATTTGTCTTACCTAGATATACCTCATCCAGTATTGAGCAATTATATTGAGAAAATTAATGTGAATAGAACATTTGAATCTCCACAAAAATAAGGTTGTAATTGAAATTGAAAGACAAAATTCATCGAATTAAAGAATCGAGATAAAATCAGCTTAAAATTAAGAAAAAGTGTGCTATTACAAAAAATATTATAACAAAGGAGAAAATGTTGACCGATGATTTCAGGAAGGCTGATGTGGAAAGTCAGCTTGGTTGGGGACACGGAATCCGGTAAAAGCTCTTTAATATCAAGAATAGTGTTTGATAGTGAAGCTGGAAGTTTTATTAATAAGGGATTACTAAGAAAAAAAGTTTCATTTGAGGATGATGGAAAAAATTATCACGCTGAGCTTATATTTCAGGAAATAGATGGTTTTCCAGATAACGAGAAGTTACTTGCGGGGTCTTCGGCTATTATTATTGTTGTTGATGTCACAAAGAAACTAAACGAGGGAGAAGTAACAAAGTTCATTAAAAACTCTCAGAAAAAGGGTCTTCTCATTCTTGCGGCAAATAAGGTTGATAGAAAGTATGAGGCAGTAACGTGGAAAGAAGATCTCGAACCAATGGCAAAAAAGTTTGGACTCAACTTATATATGGTATCCGCAAAGCAACCAGAGACAGTAAATAATATGGTAAACGGTATATCAAGGCTCCTAATTGGAAGAATAAATGGAAAACGATAAAGAGGATAGTTATGCTATATGCAATTCAATTCTGTTTACAATAGAAAATGGAAAAAGTGCCCAGTATATCCACAGTAAGTACAATATGGGAGTAATATCTGGAAGAAATATTATTTTAAAACCATTTGAAATGTTATTCCTATATTACAGAAATAGACTGAAACCAGTAAATCCATTTTATAACGATTCATTGACGCTCATAAACACATTATTTGAGGAAAACGATCTGTATATGTGGAGAGTATATCTTGACCTGAAGAATGAAGGATCCAAGATTTCCATAGAAAATGAATGTCTGATTATATCCAAGAAAAACGAAAAATTGAGCGTAAAAAGGATTATTTACCCAATACGGGAAAAAAGCAGGATCGATGGTAGCTGGTTGATTTCCATATCTGGACAGAATATTGCCTCTGTTGATGACGATGGAGATATCACTTATTACACCACAGACACTGTAAATCTTGAAGGAAATAACACACCTGAACTTCCATCAGTAACTCCAGTAAAGATTGGAGGCAGAGGTATACACACTAAAGATATGAAACCAGATTGGATGGGGGATCATCTTGAGGATCTGGTGATATTATCAGAGGGTGAGATGAACTACGTAAACGGAATAGAGAACAGCGATCCGGTATCAAGAGTTTATAGGAAACTTATCTCAAGTGGATTAATTGTAAAAACAGGATTCAAGTACGGCTGCAACTTCAGAGCCTACAAAGGTTCCATGGATGATCATTCAGATTTTCTGATTCACGTACTCGAAGGAGAAAATGAATGGTATGAAATCAGCAGGGCTGTAAGGCTGGCAGCCTCAGTCAGGAAAGAAATGATCTTTGCAATGATTCAAGACGAAAAGTGTCACTTCATAAGAATAAGAAGAATAAAAAATATACAGGAAATGAATTTAAGAGATTAAATCTGTGATTCGAAGTCATCGATTGTAAATTTAAATTCTTCGTATGATTTGATATCTCCTCTGTTTTTCAGAATTTCTCTGGAAAGTAGCCAGTATACAAGGGCTAATGATCTTCTACCTTTGTTATTACTTGGTATGACCAGATCTACAAAATCTGTTTTATTATTTGCGTCACACAGAGCAATTATTGGAACTCCAACATCCTTTGCCTCCTTCATAACCTGAGTATCTGCAAGAGGATCTGTAACTACTATCGCCTTTGTTTCTGTATATGTTGGAAGCTGGTAATTTGTTAATGTTCCTGGTATAAACCTTCCAACTATGGCCTTTGATCCTATAACCTCTGAAAACTTGGTAACAGGTCTAAACGCATACTGTCTCTGAGCCACAACAAGAATCTGAGTGGGATCAATCCTGGAAAGCATTTTTCCAGCAATTTTAAGCATTTTATCTGTAATCTTCAGATCAAGGAGGTACAGTCCATCATTTCTAATCTTGAATATGTACTTCACCATATCCTGTGTTTTAACCTGGGTACCAATATGTACGCCTGATTTCTGATATTCCTCCTCTGATATTAGCAACTCTTCTTCCATTCCAATCATCTCTTTAGGTGTCAAGATTTGGGTTTATCTCTTTAACCTATATATGGGTTTACGTATAATTACTGAAGATTATTAGATTTTAACATGGTCTTTCCAGTAGATCGCTTTTGTAAATAGTCTTTTTTTATAGGTAATCCTTATTATAATGCTTTAAAAAGTCTTTAAAAAATAATTATTCCCATTCAATGGTTGCTGGAGGTTTATCGGTGATATCAAGCACAACTCTATTTACTGATGGTACTTCATTTGTGATTTTGGTGGATAATTCCTCAAGAAAATCCCATTCAAACTTGTGAAATGTTCCAGTCATTGCATCTGTTGAATCAATTGCCCTGATCGCTACAGTATTACCATAGGACCTTTTGTCTCCATGCACCCCTGTCGTCCTTACTGGCAAGATGACTGCAAAATACTGCCATGGTCTGTTTTCAGGTTTCATTGAGCTTTCAATTTCCTCCTCTACTATTCTGGTTACCTTTTTCAATATCTCAACCTTTTCCCCTGTTATTTCACCGATTACCCTGACTGCCAGTCCTGGTCCGGGAAAGGGCTGTAGACTGGTATTAAGACCAAGTTCCTCGCTGAGTTCTCGTACATCATCCTTATAAAGATCTCTCAGCGGCTCTATAAGTTTCAAATTCATTTTTTCTGGCAGTCCACCAACATTGTGATGACTTTTAATGGTATCTCTGTTTTTACCACCACTTTCTATCCAATCAGGGGCAATGGTGCCCTGCAAAAGAAATTCTGCTTCTGAGAGTTTAGCCTCTCTTTCGAATAGTTCTATAAAGGTCTGGCCAATTACTTTTCTCTTTGTCTCCGGATCTACTATACCTTTTAATTTCTCAAAGAAGAGTTTAGATTCGTCCAGAATCTTATAATTGATCCCAAATTTTTTAAAAAATAGCTCTACCCTCTCCCTCTCTCCTTCCCGGATTAGACCAGTATCGACAAAAATAGATAAAATTTGATCGCCTACGGCCAGTTTCGAGGCCACAGCGAGAACAGAACTATCAGTTCCCCCTGAGCAGGCAAGTATACCTTTACCCTTCAGTTCTTTTCTAATTTTTTCAACAATCTCGTTTAATAATTTTGAGGTCATGAAATCAGGTTTTCATGATTGCGGCTAGGAATATAAGTAATCCTATAACTACACCTATTATGGCTGCAACTAAATAAAATACTGCACCCAGAATTATATCATCAACTAGACTCACGTGGAATGTAAAGTCTGATAGATAATAAGTTAAGAAACCTATAACAACGGCTCCTGCTATCATTCCTCCTCCAGCTGCTCTCGCCTTTCCCTTTCCAAAATAGGCAGTTAGTATTCCAAAAATTAAAAGTGCCAATGCTATAATCCCTATTATCGTAAGGAAAAAAATGTCAAGATTCCAACTGGGATACCATGGTAAAGTTTTTGCCACTGCAGACATTTATATCACAACTTTAGTCCCGTAAGGGTTTTTGTATCTATAACCCCTTCTATTTTCCTTATCTGCTCCACAACAATCTTTCCTAATTCACTGTAATCGAGTGCGTCAATTTTGACTATCAGATCATATTCCCCAAAAAGTGGATGGACTTCTACAACATAATTAATCTTTGATATTTTGTTGTAAACCTCATGCTCTTTTCCGGGTACCGTACTCACAAGTACAAATGCTACCGACATAGATTCACTATTACCCTAATTTTTCTTAACTTATAAAATTTTTTAGTTTTAAAAGCTATTTATATTAAGGTTTGTCAAAATTTGATAGTAAATTGATTATATTCGATAATTCTAATGCCTTAACTTTTAAACTTGAGATAAAAAATTTATCTTACCTAAATATTACAGAAGAGTGTCATTTAAAAGCAAATATATTTCTGAAATTGTTAAAAATGTTAAGGAAAGAAATTTTCCAGAAGACTATATACACGAACCAGCTGATTCCATTGAGGTAAAGATAATAACTGGCACAGAGCTCTTCATGTACAGGAAGGATGAATTAACCAACCTGGTCATTGATGGACAGAGTTTACCATTTGATGATCCCTACATAGCTAAATACTATTATTTTTGTTCACTTCAAAGAAAGGAAAGTGTTATGGTTCCAGATAAGGAAACTGTGAGGAAGGTCATAAAGAGATTTGAAAGAGATTTAGATGAAGACCGAAACCTAGCATATTCTATTATGAATAATCTCTCTGAAGAAGAGAAAAAAAGCATAATGATAGAACTTGGTAACATATCCACTTTTTTCTTTATACTTTTCTATGACATAATAATGGATTGAATTGCCAGTTACAATTCATCCAATTCATTTTCACCTATTTTCTTTTGTTCTCCGTTTATGAGGTTTTTGATGGTTAATGATCTTTCAGCCAATTCCTTTTCCCCTATAATAATTGCATGAGTAAAATTCATTGATGAAGCATGCTTAAGTGAGTTTGAAATATTCCTTTCTGAATTTTCCATTACTGCGGTCTTACCATTCCTCCTCAATTTGTAAAGTAGGTTTGCTGCTTTATTTTTTCCCTCTCTTCCCATACCGACCAGGAAATATGAAGAATGCCCATTATCAACCTTCCATAAATTCTTCTCTTTTAGCAGGTTTTCAAGTACAGCATCTCCCATTCCAAATCCTACTGCAGGAATTTCTTGCCCCTCAAATAGCTGAGATAAGTTATCGTACCTTCCACCACCGAAAATTGATCTGA
>ACXJ01011204.1_pt1 | contig 11055 bp, 17 predicted proteins | sample 870861 | NCBI WGS metagenome assembly ACXJ01 (sample SAMN02954270, study PRJNA29437) | mine drainage metagenome | biome: terrestrial; feature: Richmond mine; material: biofilm; isolation source: combined biofilm from UBA (pink subaerial biofilm) and UBA BS (thick... ... | reverse complement strand
CATTGAGACAATAAATGCAACTCATAATAGACACAAATGTCGTGTTAGCCTATCTGATCTCGGGGTCCAACCATTCCTCAAACGCTAAGGTATGCAAGAGAGTTGTAAGTGGATTTGATAAAGCATTTACATGCGATATACTCTACGGCGAATTGAAAAGACTTCTTGATTTAGATCCAGATCTGATTGAGAAAATTTCACAAAGTGGAAAGAAGGAAGGAGATGTATTTCACGCCTTGGATAATGTTAGAACTGAGTATTTGAACTCGAGACTTGACCCTTACGTTATGCAACTGAATTTCGTTAAAACCGAGAATCTTACAATAGATCCTACGGCAATAAAAGATGTGGGTAACGATTGGTACATGATTTCTATAGCCAAATCCGTCAATATCGACTACATTGTCACATGGAATACCCAGGATGTTCTCAAGTATGCTGCCGGAAATGGCATAGACGTTAACAGGATATTAGAGCCTCCAAAATACTTAGAGTTATTGAAATGAACGATAACGTTTTTGGTGAGTGCATAGAAATCTTGGTCTCTACCAGGTATGTTATCTCTGTTTTTATGAGGATTTAGTGTTCCCTTAAAACTTTAATCAAACCCCGACCGGTCCACTCGATTCTATTCTTTATTGGAAAGTTAGTTCACCAATCCAAAGTGAGAAAGAGGAATGTTTCTTGAATAAATGAAAACCAAGCCATCAATCGTTTAAGTTGACAACTCAGACAAATGCGAAGCGGATCAATTAATCTTGACAATTGAAGATCTTAACGAGTTTCAGAGGATGCCCAGGAAACATATGGTGTCAGCAAGTGAACAATGACCAGTACTTCCTATTGCGCAGCTGCTGATCATCTCGAACTAGGTCTCTTATCTCGCGGGGGCAACTGTGCGTGCTGCCACCGGAACTCCGAGCAACCTGCTTCATCGCGCCGATCTTCGGAAGAGGCTGCACGAACAGCCCGGATTCCATAGGCTGAGGCCCCAAGTTCATGTGCAGCCATATGAGCTACTGCCACGGCTTGGTCCGCGGCACGGGCTGCCTCCCTTGCTGCGCCGGATGCCTTTCTAGAAGCGGCATTGGCAGCGAATGCTGCTGACCTAGCTTGACCCGTTGTGATTTCGCCTCGTGCCCACGCACGTGCTTGTTCAATTGCTATGCGTGAACGGTCATCATCTGGTCTCTCCTCCTCGAAAAGATGAAGCACATGCTGAGCACAATCAGCCGCCCACTTCGCAATAAGAAGATGATCAGAGTCATTAAGCGTTCCACCTCGACGTACGGTTACAAGCCTAAGGTCCCGTCTCTTTTCAAAAATGATCTGCTTGTACATAATAAGCCTCTCATGCAGAATATTATACTGGAGAACTTATGAATGTTTTTCTTTTTGTGGTTATTGAGATATTACTTTAATCAGACCCAAATATCCAGACACATTCCAAACTATAAATTTGCGATATCGACCTCATTGAGATTAACGTTCTGTATGACAAAACTTTATACTATCGAACACTATAGACAACTGTGACTATTTCAACAATACAGGTAAAGGAAGAGACAAAGAAAACATTACAGTCAATGAAACTGCATCCTAGAGAAACATATGAGGAAGTAATAGAAAGGATGATTGAGGATCTTAACGAACTAAACCAGGAGACGATAAGGGAGGTGGAAGAAGCTAGACGTGAAATAGAATCTGGCAAATTTGTCACGCACGAACAACTGAAGAAGGACCTAGGTCTTTAATGGATTATAGAATAGTATGGTCCATTCAGGCATCCAAGCAGTTGGAACGCCTTGACAGGTCAGTTGCCAAGAGGATTCATGAAAAAGTTGGACAATTGTATCAAAACCCAGAAAGGTATGTTGAGAAACTTGTTCGATATCCATACTACAGGCTTAGGGTCGGAGATTATAGGGTGATTCTTGACATTCAAAATGAAACGGTTAGAATATTGATTTTAAAAGTCGGACATAGGAGCAATGTCTATGAAAGGTAATTTTCGATTCCTTAGTATTCGCTTAAAACATTAATCAAATCCAGACCGGCCCACTCTGAATTTTCCTGATTCCGCAATCAAAAATAACGATGAATTCTTGCTTCAAATTTTCAGGAGGAATTTCTTGCATTCTAATTGCTGTTACACTGAGCCTACATTCAATGCTCGAAGTGATGGCTTGCAGGTAAATAATCATATACCAAAATACCATTCTTATTAACGTGAAAATGAAAACGAGTATATCTATAGATAAGCAGATTTGGATGGAACTCAAGAATCTTGCCTTAGAACGGGGTAAAGACATAAGCTCCATACTAAAAGATGCTATAGAAAATGAACTGAATTCAAATCTTGACAAATCTTTAATGCAATATTCAATTCAGGGCACATCTGATTTAGATTTTGAGCCCATTAAACCCAAAGGCAAAATATCTGATCTTGTAAGGAGCATGAGGGATGACAGAGAAAGTCGTATATCTTGACAGCAGCGCCATAATAAAAAGATATGTGTATGAAAATGGCTCGGAAATTATTCGTGCACAATATCATGAAGCATATTTGGGAAATGTTCTGCTTTCATTTAATATATGGAATATTGGGGAAGTAATTGGGATATTTGACAAGGCACACAGACAAAAGAGAATAACAAAAGAACAGCTAAATGCGGTTATGAGCAGATTCTCAGATGAGACTTCAAGGCTTAGAAAGATAGGCATGGTTAGGATAATCCCACTATCAGAAAGGATAATAGAGGGTAGCTGGGATTTTGTAATTAAGTATCATATCTATGCGGCTGATGCTCTACAGATCACAAGTGCTCTTGAAGTTGGATGTAACGAATTTTACACTGGAGATGAAAGACTTCACACGGTTACTCTTTCATCTGGTCTGAAGTCTGTTTATCTGGGATAATAGTTAATGCTTCAATAAATAACACAACAGCAACTGGAATTAAGTGTTTTAAATTAGGATTCGCATAAAACAATAAGCAAATCCCGACCGGCCCATTCGTCAAACTATATCTCAATAACTTGAATGCCAAGCTTTTTGCATTTATTATGCAATACTCTATCAAAAGTAGCTAAAGGCACCTTTCTCGAATATGCATCATACGCTATTATCCAGTCATTGAAATCCCTGAAACTTAGCTTGTTTTCAACCACGAATGTGGACACCTTCTCCATCATCTTTCCTGAAAGCCAGGATACTGTAAAATAATCACTATGCAATAATTCATCAATCTTCATTCGAACACTTTCATTATCTATTCCATACCTGGGAAGGACAAAACCAAGTTCAACAATTGACAGTGAATTTATCATGGGGTCTGCCGATTTGTCGACAAGTTCACTTGCGCTATCATGATGTGGAGAATTCTCTATGGTATCGTATACCAGAACATTGGTGTCGAACAGCACTTTCATTTGCTGCTCTCCTCCCATCCCTTCCTTATCTCATTGTCTGCATCCAGGGATGATAGATTCCCTTTTGCCTTGAAAGTAATTCGCCTTCTGCGTTTCCCTGTAGAGTTTGTCCTGTTCCTGAGACGTTGATTAATGATCTTCGACATATTCTTGGTACTTCCATACTTTTCTATTGATTCTTTGATGATTTCAGCGTAGATTTCTTCGTCAAGATTAATCGTGGTTTTGACCATAAATGTTGAACACAATGCCATATAAACATTTAACGGTTAACTGGCATTGGAAATAATTTAGCCAATACACTTCGCTTACTGCTTCCTATCGCTTGCCCTGAAACTATCCTTAAGGTATTCGCTTAAAACATTAATCAAATCCCTGCCGGCCAATTTGATTTTTATTCTATGATCGTTTAACATCATTGCTTAAGCTCTTACAAATTATAACTGTGGGACATAATGTTCATAATTACCTTCAATGTGACAAATATCCCACAAACCTAATTAAGGTTAATTCAATACTTGCAAAAGTGATTGAAGAAGCTAAAATGGATGAAAAGGGACGAATCAATATAGGTAAAGAGGCAATAAAACAATACGGGGACAGATTCTTTATAGTAAAATTATCAGATGAAATCGTTCTTATTCCTAGACCGAAAGATCCTGTTAATGAGCTCAGAAACTGGGGCAAGAAACTGGGAATTGGCAAGCTGATGGCAAAAGATATTGAGATGCTGGCTGAAAAAGAGGCAGAAAAGGAAATCGCAGAAAGGAACAGCAGAAGACCTAAGGAAAGATTATAGATGCCATACGCGGATACAGAATTCTTCATCGCCATTGCGAACTCATATGATAGGCTGAACTCGTGGGCAATCAAAGTATTGGAGGAGTATGAAGGTCAAATTTATACATCTATCCTTACATTGGTGGAACTCGCACTTGTAAGCGTCCGGAAAGGTATTCCTGTTGAAGGGATGATAGCCAGTGTACTATCCATTGCCGAGTTGAAAGGCGCCAGCAAGGCAAGTGCATTGGCAGCAGCCCACCTAATAGATCACGAGAGAACTGGAGTTTTTGACTCTTTCCATGCCTCGCTCTGTGGAGGCGAAATAATCAGCTCAGATCACCTTTACGAAAAGTTAGGTGTGAAGAGAAAAGGTTCCAATTATCTTTAAAATGAACCGGAAATGGAGGGAATAGCAACTTTAGTGAGAAAATCTAAGAACATTGGATTAAAGTATTCGCTTAAAACAATAAGCAAATCTCGACCGGTCCACTCGAACCTGTCTATCTAAAAAATAAGGTGATGTCTTAAAAGCACTTTTTCCATTTATATTATGCAATGACTCAATAGTATCTTGTCTTTAATGTACAAGGAGGTTAGGTGTTATCAGGTTTAGATTGGGAAACGGGAAAAATCACCACCTTAGGTTCACAGCGGGAATTCTAAATATTTAAGTGGATTAACCGCTACAGAACTTAAACGGTTATAATGATCGGTAACCGCGGCAACACGCTTTATCGGAATACCATTGCAGCGTCCATATACTGGATAATACTTGGCATATTCCTGTATTCATATTTGCATACCGGAAACCCCATATCTCTCTCTGTTGCAACAGACAGGGTTGTGGATGCTTTATCCATATCATTTATCTTTCTAGTCAACCGTATAGCAGGAAAACCTGGTGATGCTCATCATTCATACGGTTTCCATAGGGTTGAAACTCTCCTCAATACTTCAGTAATATTGCTTTTCACAGCAATGGCTGTGTATTCAGCTCTGGAAACTACCCATCTTCTTCTGACAAACGCTGTTAGATCACCGGGTTCGGCTGTTATACCTTCTATTATGGCCCTTGTATTGCTGCTCATATCTGCGTTTTTCCTGGATAAGGATGAGAAATCAAACTTCAGTGTTCTTTTCAATCACACATTTCAGGACCTCGGAGCGATAATTGTAACATTGGCATTCTCCCTGGCATCAGAATATTTTACCGGACTGCCTTTAGATTATATTGGAAGCTATGCTGTCCTGGTCATCATAATTTATGGAAACAGGAAGATGTTTGGAAGAAATATCAACATACTCCTGGAAGGTTCGCCTGTAAGTATAAAGGAGGTGGAGGACAGGATCAGGGAAGAATTTCCCAATGCACACCACCTCCACATATGGGACATCTGTCAACACGAGAGAGTTGCTACGTTACATCTCAGCGTACCTTCCTTCATGAAGATCGGGGATCTTTATTCTACTAAGGCTAGGATTGAGGACCGGCTCTCATCATACGGTGTAAATCATGTCACGATCCAGTTTGAATCGGAAGAATCCGCCAAGCCACGATCAGACACCATGTAAAAGGCGGTTTCAGTTAAAGACCATTCATAATCTTTGATGGGGGTGAAATACAATTATTACTATTTCAACGGAAGTATTATCCTCTTCAGCTAGTCTACATACTTTAGATCTATTTTTTTCTTAGGTAACAGTAAGCCCACTGAAGAGACAAAGTTGATCAGGATTCCGGGTATTCAGTTAAAAATTTAATCGAATACTGCAAAAGCATTACTTAATATTTTGAGCGACTCCCAGAGGATCTGAGTGTATGGCCATATAAATCACTGAGCAAAGATAGAGGTGAAATTCCAGAATTAATGGTAAATTGGAAAGAGAACAGGAGGATAGCTGGCATTAAAGGTCATTGGAGATTAATCATTCAACACCTATGTTGCTAACCTAAATTCTCCTGACTCATTGTTCGTTTTATATGGCAGCTGTCTCCCTTATACACCTATACTAGGCTTTCCCTCACCATATGTAATCCAAGAATCGTAATCCGGGTTCCCACAATCACAGCATCGGTACTTTCTGCCAGTTGAACTTACGTGGCCATTCCCGACACACGATCCCTGATTATATGGGCATAGACAACTGCAAGAATACAATTAAAATGCGTTTTCAGACATGATCTTAGCTTAGGCCGGCAAACATCATATCAGAGCACTGTTAATCGAGTACTGTTTATATTCATCCTGCTCTGAAATATGCAGAATTTTGGTTCTTGACTTCGCTTATCTAACTACGAACCAGAAAAAGAGAAAGCAGAACTAAAAGACATCCACTTGCCTGAAAGTTAGTTACTGCTTTATTAGTTTGTATCCCATGATCAACGACCAGCTCATGGCAGCAGGTTTTGCAGATGCCAAATTTTAGATCCGCCTCATTCCTACATTCCCTCGTTCATTTCTGTTTTATCCAATGTATTCAGGAAGCAACTGCATCTAAGGCTGGATAATTTACGTCGGCAGATCCGCACTCTCCCCTTCTCGCATAGCATGTAAAGGCTCCATGTATCTTGTTCCAAGATACAGAAAAAGAAATGAGAAAAGCATTATTCCAAGGAGAATGTATGATATGCGGATCGCCGATCCCAATGAAAGATCTAATGTTAAAACGACACCTGCAGTAATGCCCCCCACAAACTGGCCAGAGTATTGAATTGTGTTGTAAACGCCTATGTTTGCTGAATAACTGTTTCTTTTGGATATCTTGGAAATCAATGGGACAAATACAGTCTCTGAAATTGAATAGCCTATGAAAAAGATGATCAACCCGATATAAAAGAAATTCCTGTTTGCCATGGAAATGGGAAGGAAGTAAGCACTTAAAGGATTTTTTGAAAAAGCTGATATCAGAACAGTTGTATATTCCTTTCTCTAGGCATAATTTACAATTGCCGTTATTCTCAATATACAGTCGTTTTATGCGTGGTTGAAGACGTTGATGCTCCTCAAAAAATATTTAACAGGAAAATAGACGAGAAAAACGCAGTTCCATACGCAAATCCGGGAATAGCAACTAAACGAAATACAGGGAGAGAAGCGTGAAGGTGAGGACAGGCAGGGCAATTATGAATCCTACCTTCATGTAGTATCTGTATCCAATTTTTATTCCATTTTTACGATCAAGGGTGTGAAGCCATAAAAGCGTTGCAAGAGAACCTATTGGAGTGAATTTTGGGCCGATATCATTGCCGATGACATTTGTGTAAATCAGATAATGAGCGTTATGAATCGAGGAAATTGAGAGTGCGCCAAGCATTACAGAGGGCATGTTGTTCATGCTGGAAGCCAGGAAGGCGAAGAAGTATCCAGAGAAAACATATGGTAATGGACCACCCAGAGACACTATGTGCGTCAGAAAAATGCCCATAAGTGCTGTAAGCCCGTTCAGCCCGAGACCGTATACAACAAGATACATGCCGAATGAAAATATGACGATCTGCCATGGGGCTTCCTTGATAACCTTGACTGTGTCTATGTCACCGCTTGACCTTGCGGAGATCATCACGAATGCTGCAACCGCAACTGATATGAATGCAATTGGGACATTATAGATCCCGCTAACCGAATAGAGAATTATGAGGGCCATTATTACTGGAACGCTCATCTTTGCAGTGAGTGGAGATCTTATTGCTTCACGTGGGTTTCCCAAGGTTTTGGTTGAATAGTGCGATATGACTGTTTTCCGATAGAATAGATATAGAATGGCAAGGGATACAGCAATGGATACAAGATCAGGGAGTATCATCACCCTGGCGTAGGTAAGGAATGAAATGTGGAAATAGGTGATGCTCACTATATTCACCAGGTTGCTCACAGATAGAGGAAGTGATGCAGAATCCGCAATGAACCCAGTTGCCATTATGAAGGGGAGAATGTATTTCCTCTCCACATTCATGTTTACAAGCATTTCGTATACTATTGGTGTAAGGATAAGGGCAGTTCCATCGTTGGCGAATATTGCGGATATCCCGGATCCGAGAATTATAATAAAGAGGAAAAGCAGGTTCCCATGCCCTCCTGCCATGCGTGCAATCTTAAGGGCAGCATACTTGAAGACACCCGCCTCATCCAGTGCAAGTGATATGAGAATTATTGCTATGAAAGTGAAAGTGGCATTCCATACAATATCCCATACTTCTATGACACTGGAGAAATTTATCAAGCCGAGAGCGTAACTGGCTGCAGCCCCTATCAGGGCGGAATATCCAATTCCAATGTTTTTTGGCCTTCTTATGACCAGGAATAGTGTTATCACGAAGATTGCAGCGGAAACATAGAAGCGAAATGAAAGCATCATTTGAAAAGCCGGATTGTGATGGTAAAATCACCTTTGTATATTAACATATACTAATATACGTTCTAACCTGTAAATGCGGATAGAGCATTTTAGGAACCGGGAAGATTTAATTAGTATATTCGCATATACTTATGGAGCATTGAAATGGCAGGAAAAATAGCAATAGTAATAAACTCAGGGCTGGATCAGCGAGCAAAGGTAATGTCCGGGCTACACGTCGCAAAGAGGATTCATGATGCAGGAGCGGAGAATGGAATAGACAGAGTTGAGGTTTTTCTCTTCACCGGAGGTGTCAGGTCTCTTGAGAATGGCCAGGACAATGGCGAGATGCTGGAGGCAATCAGGGAACTGAGGGAATCCGGCATCATGATTGGAGCGTGTTCAAACCAGGTCAAAAACTGGAATCTGGAGGACGTTTTCTCCAGGAATGAGATAAATTTGGAATTCGCCAGGGACGCTTTTTCCAGATACGCTGTTGAAGGATATACAGTGATATCCTTCTGACATCGTAGGGTGCCGAGATGACAGATAAGAATCTGCCTGTGTTTAAGGTCCTTGACACTGAATCGAGCCATGGAAGATATTCACAGTCCACAAAAGAAATAACCTTTCACGATCTGGTTAAGTTCCATGGGCATGCCTGTGATGGCCTTTACCGTGGTACATATGCCCTCTCTGTAGCTTTCAAAGTTCTTTTTCCGGATTAAGTCATCGATCGCACAGACCTGAGGGCAATATCACGGAACAGCCCATGCCTTGGAGACGCTGCCTCATACCTCACTGGTGCAAGAGTAAGATTTGGAACGCAGGATGTCATGAGCGAAAATGGCGTTTGGTACATATTGCAGAGAATTTCCACGGGAGAGACAGTCAGGGTGACAGAAGATAGTGGGTTTTTCCCCGCGGAGATATCCGAAGCAGAGGCATCGCTATTTGCTGCCACTAAAGAAGAACTTCCTGAAAAGCTGGATCGCCTGAGATCACTTCAGGACAATTGGGTGAAGAACACTCTTCTGAAAACGAGACCGGCGAATCACTATCACGCCAGGAGCATTGAACATAAATGGAGGGAAGTGCCCTACTCAAATAAGGGCATGAGAACTGATATTATATTTAAGGATGTGATTCGATGCCATGATGCATACACAGGTTAGTTCTGATATAGTGAAGATGGCCGATGTCTTCAAAGTACTTGGTGATCCAAACAGGCTGCGTATCCTGTCACTAATCAGCCATCAGGAACTCTGTGTTTGCGAAATAACCTCCATACTCAATATATCACAATCCAATGCGTCCCAGCACCTGGCCAGGCTGAGATCTGTTGATCTCGTAAAGGAGAGAAGGCACGCTCAGTGGGTATATTATTCTCTGAATTCGGAGGCATTTCCATTGATTGCTGAAATTCAGAGATATCTTCCAGATCTATCTGATGAACTGAAAAAGATAGAAAATCTAACCAGTCACCCAAACTGCAAATTATGAATAAAAGAAGCTAGGAGGGGAGATTATTTAATGCATACTTTGCATATGCATTTAATTGGCGCTGAAAACAAAAATTAAACCGATTTTATCTCACAACTGCACCATCTTTGATATTGGAATCAACAGTGAGTGGAGCCGATCCAGCAATGAGATCATAGTCTTCTCCGCCAACTGAAGATACAACATATGGCTTTCCATCCCTTACAGAGATGTGAAGATTGTACTTCTCCAGATCGGATTTTTCCAGTTTGCCTGATGAATTGTAGCGGAATTCCCCCATCTTTATTTCAGTGCCATCCTTTACCGATCTATCTTCAGGATAGACGGGGCACACAATATTTCCATCATCAGCTGCAATTATCATCCCCTGTGATTCAAGACCTCTGAGTTTGGCCCATTTTATATTGTCCAGTATCACCACCTTGCGGCCAACCATTTTTTCAGGGTCGATTCTCCCTTTAAGGCCTGCAACTATCTGGGCCTCCCTGTATCCAAGCGCCACTTTCAGGACGAGTAACCTGTCAGCATCCGGATGATCCTTCACTGAGATAACAGTCCCGACTTTCAGGTCCAGGCCATTTGGATTCCCCTCAGAAAGATCCAGCCTCTTAAAAGGAGGACCCATGGAAGAGGGATTAAATGTGTCGTTCAGATCTCCAAGCAATGCCATCCTTATCCCTTCTGCCTTCACCAGGCCCGACCCTATGCTATTCATTATCCTCAAGGAGGATTCTGGAATATATGGATTGAGCATAACAGTAAGGTCTCGCGCTGCAATCATGGACAGGAAAAGTTTCCTTGAAGCCACTTCCGGGTCTGTTTTCACAAGGTCCCATGGTGAGGACTCATTGAGGTACTGGTTTGAGCTCCTGACAAGCTCAAGCCACTGCATCAGGCCCTTCCTCACATCAACAGACTCAATAAGCTCCNNNTATTTCTTCTCTCCTTCCTTCAGGNCATCTATGAACCTCCTGTCCTTCTCATCCAGATCGCCCGACAGCC
>ACXJ01011214.1_pt1 | contig 11065 bp, 12 predicted proteins | sample 870861 | NCBI WGS metagenome assembly ACXJ01 (sample SAMN02954270, study PRJNA29437) | mine drainage metagenome | biome: terrestrial; feature: Richmond mine; material: biofilm; isolation source: combined biofilm from UBA (pink subaerial biofilm) and UBA BS (thick... ... | reverse complement strand
ATTATGTTGCTAAAGGTGTGTATTGAAATGTTATCTCTGTCATGTAGCTTCCTCACTTCGGTATTGTATCTGTTAAGCTTGGTATAAAAAGCAGCGCTACATAATAATTGTACTCATAGGGGATAACATTTCCTGAAACCCTTTTAATATTCAGGATCAGTGAAGTATATGCGGAAGACATAAAGGTTTAATAACTTATAGAGTATATAAAAATTGTGAAACAGGAGGGCGAAATAAATTCTTCGTCAAGTGAGGCCATAAGTTCTAATGGAGCTCTCATAACGTTTATAGGATTCAGGCCCCATCTTTGCGAGGGATTCATAAGTACGATCAATCCCGGATTCAAAATCCAGTCAATATATCTGTTTGAATCCGAATTTAAATCATTTAATAACAACATAGAGAAGTTGAACGAGTATGAGGTCGAGATTAAAAATGTTAAAGAGCAGTGTAAAAGGCGCTTTCCAGATGCCAATATATTGGATATTACTGTCAAATCAATATGGAGTATGAATGACATTTTCCCAATGATGTCCAAGATAAAGGAAAAAAGGGCTGTATTGAATATAAGTGCGGGTCCTTCTCCATTTATAGCAGTATGTATATTCTGGGCACTTAAAATGAAAACAGTCAATCTGGCCCATGTCATAGAAGTCAGGGACAGGGAAAACAAGGTAGAAAGCTTTTCTTACAAAATTTTCAACCCCATTCCTTTCCTGAACTATTGCTTTGAACTTGACGAACTGGACAGAGAGATTCTGAATATCCTCGGAAACGGGAAGACAAGAACTAGGGATGTTCTGGATTCAATCAACAAAAAAAGATCAACAAAAGATAGAATAACTTTGAAGACTGTAGAAAACAGAGTAAACAAGATGGTGGAACTTGGCCTTCTGGAAAAGTTCCTGGGAAAGAGCAACATATTAAACATACGTGATGACATTCTCGTCATATCAGGTTCTATAAACAATATGTATGTTTGATCATCTTAAAGTGGTCTTTGAGTAAGGTAAGCGCTATAAAAAGCAAATTGAAAAATATTAGCAGATAATCCAGCAGAAAGTGGCGGCAAGCATATTCTTCTTTGTAACGGTTGTAGTTGCGGTATTCTCTGTATTGAACCCGATCGGTGCAATCCCTACACTTGTTGCCCTGACAGAATCCTTTCCAAAGTCAGAGAGGCTGAAGGTGATCACTAAGAGCGTTATGGTTGCCTCTGGAATGATCATCGGCTTCATGCTTGTGGGAGTTTACATATTCACAGTCCTTGGAATTGACATAACAGACTTCAAGATCGCAGGGGGAATTCTACTATTCAAGGTTGCATTTGATATGCTACAGGGAAAAACCTCCAATACAAAGCTTACACAGCAGGAAAAAGAGGAATACATGGATAAGGATGCCATAGGGATAGTCCCTATTGGAACACCTCTCTTAGCCGGTCCCGGATCAATTACAACAGCCATCATATATTTCAACAGCAAAAGCACAACTCTCCCTGAAAAGTTTCTGACGCTAGCTGCAATATTTGTTGTCATGGTTATGTCATACCTCATACTTCGATATTCAGTGGGTCTATTCGACAGGCTAGGAAAAACAGGCTCCCTGCTGATTTCCAGAATAATGGGGCTGCTGCTTGCATCCATTGCAGTGGATTTCATAGCTACTGGGATCATAACAATCGCAAGTTCTGTTTGACCACTGCCCTATATTGTATTATCAGAATATGTTTATCTTAAAGATATGATCCGGTTACAGGATGTTCAAGATAACAGTAGCCACAACTCCGGCAAGATCACTGGATAACGATCTGGACCGCAATATAGCATATTTTCTCTCCGATATAGGGTACATTCCGAGGGTTAGCCCAACCACTGACCTGCAGACAATTCGAGAATCAGCATATTTCAGGCTGTTCCGGGACTGCTTCCTCCTCAAAGCTGAAAGATACTGGACTGGCGACGAGCTGATGGCCTATCTCAAGACAAGCAGGACAACACTTTACAGGCATCTGAACAAGCTCAAGTCAATGGATATCCTTGAAGAGGTTCAGGAAGGCAAGACAAAAAAATATCGGTTAAGGTCAGGTGATCTCATGAAGGCCTGGAACTGGGTCGAGGTCAACACAAAACTGGCTCTTGACAACTACAGGAAAACAGTTGAGCAGATTTCCCGTCTCACAAGAAACATGCAGAAGTGAGGGTATTTTATATTACTTTGTTATGGAAGATAGATCAGAATAACAGTTAAAATATCATCTCTGATAGGGTCACTGATAAATATGGATTTCATCAAGATCAAAGAGGGGGGATCATACAAGGTAATCTCCAACAGCGGGAAGGAGGAACCAATGGTTACCTCCGGTGAATTCGTCGGATATACATTGCTTGGGGAAGAGGGGGCTGTATGCTTCAGAGTAAAGGATGACCTTGGAAAGTCCTTTATAAGGCTCATTCCTGTTTCCGGCCTTATAGCGATAGAATTCAGTGACGAAGATCTTCTGTCTTTGAACAAGAAGGTTGATGATTCAGACAAAACAACATATTTCAGCTGATTTAAATTTTTTATTCAGATATGGAGGTTATTTTTTCCAATTCTCTGTAAACTGGCCCATTTGCTGTCAGTTCACTCGCAAACAGGGTAACCTGATTCACCTTTGATTCAAATGAGATATCCCTGAATTCATCAATTAAGGGATTAAGGTTGAAGGGCTGTTTGGCCCTGCCGATTGTCACATGAGGTACGAATGAATTGCCTGTCTCTCTTCCCAGTTTCTGCAGGATCAGATTCCTTATGCGGTCCAGTTCAGGCTGATCTTCCACTCTGATGAAGAGCACTCTTCCCCTGTCAGGGCCAGGGAAAGCACCGAGCCCAGAGAATTCCAGTGAGAATTCCCTGAAGGAAACGCTCTGCATTGCTATCTCTATCTTATGCACATATACTGGTTCGATATCACCGAAGAACTCAAGTGTAAGGTGCAGGTTTCCAGTCTTTACCGGCCTGAGCTGGTGTTCAGAATCCACTCTCTCAAACAGGGATATTGGTGCAAGGCCCCGTGATACCTCAATTGCAAGAAATGCCCTTATTTTTCTATTAACATTCATATATCCCAGATCAGCAATAGGCATAATTCCGTAAAATCATATATAAAGTGTGTATATCACACCCATGAGCAAGATACCTCAGGAACTTAAATATACAAAGAGCCACGAGTGGATCAGGGTGGAAGGGGAAACAGTCACTGTGGGAATTACAGATTATGCACAGAGCCAGCTCACCGATATTGTTTTCATAGATCTTCCAAAAAAGGGGACGAAGAAGAAGGCAGGGGAAGTCCTGCTCACAATTGAATCTGTGAAGTCAGCTGAGGATGTTTTTTCTCCGCTTGATGGCGAGGTTACTGAAGTGAATTCCGCACTTGAGGATAAGCCGGAGCTTGTGAACAAGGACCCATACGCCAACTGGATGGTAAAACTTCAGAAGAAAGGCGGCTTCGGAGAAACGATGACCCCGGAAGAATATAAAAAATTCATTGGAGAGTAAAATTGTCTGCCCAGGACAGAAAGGACTACTATTACAAAAAGGCAAAACAGCAGAATTACAGAAGCAGGGCTGCCTTCAAGCTTATGGAGCTTCAGACAAAATCCTCCATACTGAAGTATGGGGATAATGTCCTGGAGATAGGCTCTTCCCCGGGAGGATGGACCCAGATCATAAGGAGCATCACTGAGAGACCCGTAATATCCGTAGATCTGAACGATATGGAACCAATTGAAGGGGTATATTTTATACGGGGCAACATCTCCAACCCCGCCATCAATGAGAGGATAAAGCCATATATGGAGAAGCTGCACATTGAAAAATTTTCTGCAGTTCTCTCAGATGCAATGTCAAGGACGTCTGGAAAGAGAGACATAGATCACTCCTCCTCATATCTTCTGTGCAAAAGGGTGATGGAGATTTCCATGGATTTGCTTGCAGAAGGTGGAACCGTTGTGGTAAAACAGTTTCAGGGTGACCTGACCATTCCATTCCTGAATGAATGGTCTCCCAGGTTCCGTAACTCACGGATTACAAACGTTGCTGCTTCAAGGGAATCAAGCAGCGAGGTATACATAATATTCAAAGGGTATATCTCTGAACACGAAACTGATCAGTTTTCTCAATCTCCATTATAAATCGGCTGAACAGTTCATAGTCCATAACAATGGCTTCTGTACCCTGTTTGCCGATATATTCATTGAGTTCTTTAAGCATGTTTGCGACTCTTGCGTCTTCCACATGCTCAAAACTTTTCAGGCGTGTCATCTCCTTTGCCCATTCATCCACAAAGGAATATGGATCATCTCCTGAAACGCCTTTTTTCATGAGTTTTTTCTTACGCAGGGAATGCCTCACAAGTGTCATAGAACTGATCTCCTTTGAATAGGTTTTCTGGAAATTATCCTCATCCATATCTATGCCAACTATCTGAATTCCCTTCAACTCAGCAAATTTCATTGCCTCAATGTAAATTGGAGGCGGAGTCATAACCTCCCCGAATTTAGAAAGGAGAAGGCCGTATATGATCTCATAATCTGAAAGTGACATCTCAAATGGGTCCTTCAGAAATTCTCCCAATCCCTTCACCTCCTCTGGTGATATGGATATCAGGAGGAGATCAGGGTTCACAGACTCAAGAAACTCCTTAACCCTTTCACCCTGTGAAACAAGTCCCTTGATTCCAGCAAATCCCATTATCTCTCTATTTGTGGGCTTGTATATGAGCTTGAATATCATGATGGGGATTTTCTCTTCTCAATAAGGTTGTGTATTTCTGAGCTGTCCATGGAGCTCTTTATCTCAGAAAGATTGAGAACGGGGCACCCCCCATAGTTCTCTCTGGTGGTGTTCATCTTTGATATGACAAGTGATTCAGTTCCAAATACGTCTGCTATATGCTTTATGGCTCTAATCCTCTCAGCCTTTACCGCCAGGTCCTCAAGAAGGCCAACAAGGAAAACATCCTCAACCTTCTCCTTAGCGACTGCATCGAAGGGGGACCTCTTTACCCCCCTCATTTCATATCCTCTGTTTATCATGAGTTCGAATGCCTCCCTGAAAAAGTCATCAGCGTAATCTTCTGAGAAGCTGACTTTGAGCTCCCTGTAAATCTCCATAAGGTTCAGAAACTTTCTGAGGTCACAATCAAGAAGTTCCTCAAGTTTCAGGAAAATGTCCACAGTGACTGCACTTCCCGCCTCATAGAGGGAAATAGACCTTCTTGAGACCCCAATCTTATTTGAGAGATACCCAATGCTGTAACCAAGCATCTCTCTTCTCTTCCTGAGTGTCTGGCCGTCTATTGACACATAATATCCTCCGGGTCCGGAGGTTATGAATGGTCCGTCTCCATCAATATAGTCCTTGAATGTTTCAAGAGAAAGTATGGGAACTGAATGCCTGTAATATACAACTCCCTGCTCCAGTTTTCCGGAACTGGCCCTGTCACCTATAACCATTGGTGACGCAGACACAAGTGATGCAAGTTTGATCAGTTCCCTTGCATTGGCCTCCCTGAAAGTATCTATGTTAATGAGAATCTTAATTATGAATCTAACATCGTCTCGCCTGGCAGTTATATCAAAGCTGGGATAACCTGCAAATTCCCTGTCTGAGACAGCAAAGTCCCTTTCATCGAGAAATTCTCTCAGCCTATCAGTGAGATAACTGCGTGCTTCGTCCACAGGATATGTATTCAATCCTATATTTAATTCTTTTCGTTATCTTTTGAAGCTTTCCAGATTACCCATCACAATGGGCGCTCCCGCCTGGGTTCAGGCAGAAAAACGGTCAGATGCCAACCACATCATCCTCCTTAAGAAATTCAGATGATATCTTGCTAGGGCATATCCTTACCTCACAGTGATCGCATACAAGATCAGCGTCTCTCCCCTTTGCGGTATCAATGGCCATATGGTTCACACCCTCTATTGATGATATTTCGCTGAACAGTTTTGAAGGGAACGTCCTGTAGAATATTGCCCTGATGGTAACACTGTCCTTTCCGATGTTTCTGCCATGAATCTCTTTAACATAACAGCCGTATCTGGCTATCAGTTCAACAAACTTTTCCATAACTTTCCCGAAGAACCCGGGGCATATGTCCAGAGTTATGACCTGGTCTCCCATAAGCGGGGCGATATTGCTGATATCTACTGTTGGTTTGATCCTTGACATGACTTCCTTCAGCTCATGTGTGGATTCTATGACTTTTATCGTTTCGTAAACAGTCCTTCTGTTAACCTTGAAAGCAAGGGCCACATCAGTGACTGAAATCTGGATCCCATCCAGCCAGAAACCGCCGTTAATGACTGCAATTCCTCTGTTATAGAGCCCCTCCACTATCCTCTTTTTAATCGGGTGTTCTTTGAAATATTCTTCAAGAATAAGGAGCATGTCTCTACATATTTTATGTAACTATAAAATCCTTCACAATATAAAGTGAACATTATATGGCAGAAAAAGTTAAAAATGGTTAATTGTCCAGAATCATGAGAATCCAGGATTATTTCGCAAGAAATTTCTGCCTGAACTTCTCAGAATCAGGAAGCGGGGTCGGGTCTGGAACTGCCTCGTAATATTCATATGGTGACTGAACAAGGGGGACTTCGAACTCATGCAGGACTCCAGCTCTGAAGAGGTGTACCTTCACCTTATCCTTTCCTGTGAAATCGGACATGTTATCATGCTTTATCCTCCTGTTTCCCTCAAGAATATCTTTGGTAAATCTTTCTGAATACCTTACGCCATTGATCGCTATAAGTTCATCAGCTGGATTGATGCCAGCATTATACGCAGGTGAATTCTCTATCACTCCCTCCACAATGAACCTTGAGGAGGAATTCTTGAGTATCAGGCCCATGTAGGGGCGGTCCCTTGGCTCTTCGTTGTCTATCTTTTTGAATCCCTTCGAAAGGACCATCCCGATTTTCCTGAACTCACTGACGAAGTCAATGTTTCCAGCTTTTCTGAAATTGTTTCTGATGAATTCAGAGAAATCTGTCCCGGTCACGTCGCGTAGAGCAGTTATGAGATCTTTTTCGTTGTAACCTTTTCCGTCTCTGTTGTATTTCTCCATAAGATTAAGATAAAGGTCGTCCAGTGATTTCTGTGCCTTTGTAATTTCTATTATCTTCAGGTCAAGAAGGAATCCCAGCAACTCTCCCTTAAGGTAATAGGACACATAATGGTTGTAATTGTTTGGAGAAGGCTTGTAGAGCTTTGTCCATGTGTCAAAGGATGAATCATATGCAGATGTCCTTTTTCCACCAGGCATTGTCTCGTAATAACGAATGTTTTCTGTAAGGTGCCTGAAATACTCCTTTTCATCTACAAGCCCTGCCCGCATGAGTATATGGTATCCGAAGAAATTCGTGAATCCCTCGGCCATCCAAAGCATGTTTGTGTAGTTCTCTTCCCTGTAGTTGAATGGCCCCAGTTCAACTGGCCTTATTCTTTTTACATTCCAGAGGTGGAAGAACTCATGGCTTGTTACTGACAGAAAGGCCCGGTACTTTTCAAATGGGGTAAAGCAGAAGCGATCCACAGCAATTGCAGTTGAATTCAGATGCTCAAGCCCACCGGTGGGGAGCTCAGATGAATCTATGAGGTGATATATGAAAACGTACCTCTTGTAAGGAAGGTGGCCAAACATCTTGAGGTAAGCTTCCACTATCTTTTTCACATCCCCCTTTATCTTTTCCTCATCTTCATTCCCTCTTCCGCAGAGGACTATCTCATGCTCCTTTCCCTCGACGCTGAAGAAAAGGCTCCTGTGGGTGCCAATCTCTATGGGGCAGTCTACAAGAATGTCATAATTTGTTGACCTGTATTTAAATTCGCTCAGTTTTTCCATTCCTGTGGAAACTTTCCAACCCTCAGGGGGTTTTATCTGAAGCTCAATTGACTGTTCCTTGTAGCCATCCACATAAAAGAAGACGCTAGTTCCGTTTATGAAAGCGTGAAACTGGTCAACATAACTTGAATGTACGTCAAGCTGATGAGCAAAAACCTCATAGGTGACGCGAACTGACTGGGCGCCAGTAGTGTTGATTCTCCAGGTTGATTTGTCTTTCTTGGAGGTCTCCAGTTCCCGGTCTTCAGTAAAGGCCTTTAGATTCACAACAAACCTTCCGAAGTCAGCTATCTCATAAGCGCCTGGAGTCCAGGCAGGCATAGTCAGTGTCAGAAACTCGTCTGAATTTCCTTCAATATTCAGCTGAACCTGTATGAAATTTGTCTGGGGTCTCTCCAGACTTAAAATGTACTGGATCCTCATAGGTTTATCAGAGAACCTTTAACGGTATCTTAAGTTAAATCTTTGCAGAGGCTTTCACAATTATTAAGGAAATTAAGAGAGGTGTTCAGTCATAGGATCTGTCCTCAAGATAGTTGTGGTATTTCATCAGGTATTCCTCTGATTTCTGGGAAATTGTTGTCTCAGTTGACATTGCGTTTGCAAGATTTCCGTAGTACTTCTTGATCTTCTCCTCAACAGGAAGGTATGTTTTCAGAGCTTCTGTAACATTGCTCTTCTCTATGAGGCGGCTTTCTTCCATAACTGCCAGGTCACCTGCGGCTCGAATCAGACCGCCAAGTTCCCTGAGCCGAAGTGTAAGCGCATTGTCCTTCTTGTCTATCTCCTTGCCCCTTCTCTTTCCCTCTTCAATGACCATTTCAGCCGCCTCCATGGTCATGTGGGGTATTTTTCCGTCAACAATGATCTCCTGAGCTATGAACTGGAGATAGCGAAGTCTGTTTTCCGGGTTATCTGGCATCGTAGTATGCATGAGTAGCTCGTATCCGCCACCGACTATCCTGGATCTCAGAGGGCTCAGTATGTATTGCAGATCCTGTATGTTACAGGCGGCCACCAGTATAAAGTCCGCAGGAACACCATCCACCCTTACACTTGCACCTGCGCTCTGAGGGTTCCTTCCAGTGATTGGGAAGCTCCTTTCCTGCATGGCTGTGAGGATTGACCTCTGCAGATTGCCCAGATGTGTTATCTCGTCTACAAAAAGGACACCTTCATGTGCCTCATGGACAGATCCTGCTATAACACGTTCAAAGGGCATTGTTCCCAGTTGCGGATGCCCTCCATATGGATCGTGCCTTACATCTCCAAGCAGCTCTGTCTCACTTGCCCCGGTCGCAAGGATAAACGGGGTTCTGGATACTGGGACAATAACCTTGGACGGGCTCTTCTTCTCAATCTTCCTTCTCCGTTCAAGCGTCTTTTCGTCCAGGGCCCTGATTTTGTCTCCATATCTCTCGTATATTATGACTTCCTCCCTTTCGCCAATCCTTCTTGTTGATGTGACCCTTTCAGTGCTGTTCTGAACACCGAATGCGGCCCCTATTACATTGAATACATCGCCGAAAGGTCCCTGCTGAACATTCTGAACCTTTGGGTTGTTGCAGTTCGGGCAGGTTGCCTCAGCTGGAAGTGAGTAGAATCCACATTTCCCGCATCTGTAACCAAGCCTTTCTGCAACGGTTGCTGGCACGTCTCTAGGATCGTAAATCTCCCCCTCAACGGAACTCATCTCTTCCTTCTCTCTGTTGATCTCCGAGAGCGACTTGATCTCTACAAAAGGCCTTTCCGGATACTGGGGGTTGTGAACTACCCTTACCTCCTGTTTTGGCCTTTCAAGATAAAATGACATTGCCTGGGCAATCATCGACTTGCCCACACCAGGAGGGCCGACGAGGAGGAGATGCCTCCTCTGCATTGCGGCAATCTTGGCCATTCGGACAGCGTCCTCCTGACCTATGACCCTGTCCAGAGGATTGTTTGGAATCTGGACGTAGGAAGTATCAGAAAGATCTTTGAAGTTTATGCCTGCTGATGGCGTTCCCATGATATCACCCTGATCTCTGTGGGTTTCTTGGTTATGTTCCCAAGTTTGGCGCCATAAATATTCTTCACACCTATTTTGTAGGCAACATCAACCAGCCTCTGTGAAATTACTCCCCCGGTAATGATGGTCTCTGCCTTCTCCATCTGAGGGATCTTTTCAACGGTTTCAGTTATAGGAATTGCTGTCAGGAGCTCACCATTGCTACCATAAACCTCCGTCATCTTTTCCTTCAGGAGTGAGTTTCCACGCTGCTCAATAAATTTAGGGTTGCGAAGATCCATTGGTGCCTCTTCTACAGGTTCTTGAGGCTCTTCCGGGATTTCCTCCTTCTCCACTTTTTCATGCTTTTCAGGCGTGCGTTCCTTTTGCTGCTCCTTCTCCTCCTTGTAATTCTTGATCTCAACTACGGATTTGGCATCTTCGTAACCACGCTTTGAATGCTTCGTGTTCTGTGATTCCTGGGCAGTTCTGTCATTGAGTTCCTTAAGCTCCTGAGTCATACCCCTCATTCCAAGGTACTGTTCGATTGGAGTTTTGTAACGAAGTGCTTTCACTATCTGCTTGTATGTGAGTTCCTCAACTTCTGTTCCAGGTGGTGCCCTTGCCACAAAATCAATTTCTGCAACCTGCAGCATCTCCTTGAGAATGAGATCTCCACCGCGGTCTCCATCAAGAAATACTGTTACAGTGCGTTCCTTTGAAAGCTTCTGGACTGTCCTAGGAATGCTTGTTCCCTGAACAGCGATCGTGTTCTTTATCCCATATCTGAGAAGGTTAAGTATATCGCTTCTCCCCTCCACAACAATTATTGAGTCTGAATCCTTAACGGCAGGACCGGCCGGGAGGTGGTCCTCACCATATGTTATTATTTCGCCCTTCTCTACTTCAGTCCTTACAGAAGATATTATGCTCTCTGTGACGCTTTTTCCACTCTCCGTCATACTTTTGTAGAGCTCTTCTGCCCTTGAGATAACCTTCTGTCTCTTCTGAACCCTTACATCTTCTATGTTTTCAACTTCGACCTTTGCCTTGCACGGCCCTATGCGATCTATAGTTTCAAGAGATGCTGCAAGAATTGAGCTTTCAACCTGGTCAAGGCCGGATGGTATCAAAACGAAACCCTCTGTCGTGCCTTTTTTGCTGTCTATCTCAACCTCTAT
>ACXJ01012508.1_pt1 | contig 11087 bp, 8 predicted proteins | sample 870861 | NCBI WGS metagenome assembly ACXJ01 (sample SAMN02954270, study PRJNA29437) | mine drainage metagenome | biome: terrestrial; feature: Richmond mine; material: biofilm; isolation source: combined biofilm from UBA (pink subaerial biofilm) and UBA BS (thick... ... | reverse complement strand
AGGATCCCCACTGTTGGAACAACCGGCCAGTTTCGCGACTTCGCAATTTCTGCAACCGGCTCTCAGCAGTGTTTCAACGAGATTCTTTTTGGATTCCCTCTTGCCGATACTGACACGTCTGACAGAATGTGCTGCAGACATGACGTTGTTGTCGACAAGCCCGACAAGTGCGGCTTTCAAATCCGAAATCTCCTTGTGCAACGATTCAATTCCGTTATTCGTCAAACGAAGGAGTTCGAACAGTGCCTTTTCCGCAACCGCAGCTGTCCTTTCCGTGCATTCGCAGGTGGGTCCCATAAAGACTCCTTTGGTTTTTTGTTTGGATTTAACCTGGAGGCCGATAATGTCTTGTTCCAGGAATTTGGACTTGAGGTTAGATTTAAATACCTCATAATCATACATAAAAAATACTTTTATAACAACTCTATAGAATATATAACTCTATCTGTCGCTACCAGACATGCTGACGATCGTCTCGTTGCCGTCATATCCAAATCGCCTTTTCCAGTCGGCCAGGATTCTTTTATACCAGAAATAAACTCGCCGTCTGTATTTTTTGGCTTCTCTCGGACGATAGGAATGATAATGACCGACAGCAACCCACAATGAACGATCTCTTTCCAGCAAACCAGAAAGAATCCAGGCGCCGACGGTTACGTTCACGCAAGGATCTGTCTGGATTTCATATGGGGACACATTGGGGAAGCTTCGCCTCACAGGCGATCTGCTGCTGACAAACCATTTGCCATTAATTTGCATGGGTCCCCAATCGACTGTTCCGTTACGGTTCATGCTTCCATAACCGGCTTTGCCATTTTCGGTCTTGATAATGGCGTACAAAACAGCCGAAGGTATCCCATATCGTTCTGCCGCCGCATTGACACAATAGGACGGCGCATGGACTATGACCGGCATTTTCTTGACCTTTTTTATGTCTTTCAGTCTCTTCCGTTAGTATCTAAAAAACGTTCCCTTCGGACAATTTTCCAAATTTTGGAGGACGTCATGAACTGCTTCGGATCAATTCCGGCAGCCTTCAGTTTTTTTTGATCAAAAGAGTTTTTTGTTTCCTGTTGAACTTTTGTGTCACCAAATTCAACTACTGACCGGCCAACGTCTTTTGCATACAAAAGAATCTTTTTTTTAGCTTCTTCGACTCTTTCTTCTGCGGCCACCTTATCGTCATGAGCCTTCCAGTAATCGTCCGACAATTTTTTCAGATCGTACTTGTCAGGTTCGTTAAACTTTCTACTAATATCGGCCAGCCAATCAACCGGCAATTTTTTCTCGTTCAACGACTCCAGAAAGCTTTTGCCAGCTTCGTACAATTTGTCCTGGCATTCCTTGTCCATGGCAACAGGAACATGAATCACCTGGGCATATTGTAAAAACTCGTGATAGGTTAACGGATTCTCCCGAAACGGCAGCCCGGCCGCAGACCAATACATGGCCGTCACCGAATTGGCCGCCGAAAGAATCTGCCATTGGATCTGAAGATAATATTTCGGAGGAACGTTTCCATTGGCGGCGATCAAATGGGTCGCTTTTCCGGGAACCTTGATCTCATGAATCATGGTCTGTTCTTCCATGTCCAGACCGTCCAGAGAAGAAGCGATCCATGGTTCAAATGCGTTTTCGATACACAAAGGCTCGATTCTTCGTCCGAAGACAGATTCTGCATACCGTCTCACGTGCGGTTCATTGTCCCGGCCACGCTTCATGGCGCGATTGTCAATATTTTCGGACAACAGTCCCTTTTTCTTCTGCCAGACTTCTTCCGGGGTGTTGAATCCCTGTCCGACAATAGAAGCTATTTCACTGGCCGTAATTTTCGATTTGCGCCAGTCTAGCCATTCTTTTGTACCCTGTTCAAGGTCGACAGTGACAAAACCGCGATTCGTTTTTGGTGCAACAGACGTTTTTGGAGTAAGCAATATGAACCTCGTCGTTTGATACCGTCCTGAAAAGCGGCCGGTATGAAAGAAAAAAAATGAATAATGAAAAAAATGGTGGAGGTGGCGGGAGTCGCACCCGCGTCCAAAAAACCTCTGCCATATCCCGGTACAGGCTTGTCTTCCTGCTTAGTCGCTAATTACGACCATTGAACGTAAAATCAGACCGGAAGACGAATCTGAAGTTTTTGCCGGAATTCAGCCGGCACCAAAGATCGGCGTGTGTCTTGGCCCGTCACAGAGCCGATCTTCCTGACGGGAGCTGTGCCGTTCTGCGTTTGTCCCTTTACGGCACCTCAAGGGCAAACGTCGCGTTAAGCCGCGAAAGCGAGACGGTTGTCGACGCTTATTGGGTTGATCGTTGATTCAAGAGAGACGATCGCTCTCTGCCTGCGAAACATGGTGTCAGTTCTTTGTCGAAACTGGTCACCCCCGAAAAATAATCCTGAACTCAGAAGGACAGCCTGGTGCGCTTTGAAATTCAAGAGGCGTGGCTGCCACGTTATTTGATTATAGTATATTTTGTTGTGATTGTCCATAAAATAATAAGAAACTCGTTGCTTTTTAATAGAAAAATTTTCTTCTGTTTGTCTTATTTTATTTTGAAATAGAATTTTTAATCTCTAAAGTTTGTGTATCGGCAATAAAATCTCCGACACTAGAATAGCCTCCAAAAACATTTTTTCTTAGCAAATTTGCCACAAGATCATGTCCGTCAATTGTTTTGCTGTGCTCTACGGACGTCGGCATGCTGAAAAATACAGTTAAAGAAAAATGCCCGTTCTGTTCCGCATAAAGCTTCTCAATTTTCTCTCGCACAACAATAGCGTGTTTTTTTAGCACGAAGAATGGTACAGGGCCACTATAAGACCCTTGCCAAAGAACCGTCTTGTACCAGACGTCTTTTCGGATTTTTATAAACCCAAGCTGATCAAGTTGTTTTTTCGTAATGTTATGAACCAGCCTTATCTTTCGCTGAAAATCTTCAAGAAAAACAGATTTGGTTGTTTTTATAATTCTAGGTTCTTCAGCATAAGAATCTTTCAGCGAAAGCAATAGCATAAAAATTTCAAAAACAATCAAAACAAATAAGGTCATTGTTGGGAGCAATGTTTTTTTCTTTTCTGTCACCATTTGTACCCCGCCTGTACCCAAATTTGTATGGGCATAAATCCTGTTGGATTAAATGATACGGCCCCCGGAATGTTGTCGCTGACAAGTGTCGGTTGGGGACCAATGGGAACAGAGACGGAAAATGAACCGCTATATTTGTTGATATTCATGTCGACGCCAACGCCAGGACCACCAATAATTGCAGAGTTAGGGCCGGTTACAGGGAGAAATCTGTCAACTTCCAGATATCCCTCGTCATAAAACACCTTGCCCATAAGAATGGGTTTGCCTGTGTCTTTGTCTTGAATATAGTCGTATCGAAGTTCCGCTTGCCCCATGGCTCCTTGAGAACCGGCCAATAGTCCTTCTGCATATGAAGCTACAGATTCCGGACCTCCCAAAATATATTGCTGTGAGGGATCGAGGTTTTTTGACGCCAATTGTCCTCCGACATTGACAAAAAAACTCAGTTTGTTCGGATCGAAACATTTTATATGGGAAAGATATCCGGTATCGTCAAAATAACCCCATACTCCGGCATTTCCCTGGAATCTATAAAATTCTCCGGCTGTCTGTAAAGAACTGGCGTCGACAGCTGCTGCCTGCCCATTTGTAAAATTGACGTTTCCGACGGCGCCGTTAAGAGACCATGAAGCGACCGTCTGGATATCTTTTTTGGCTCCGGAAAGGCGGTGGGCTCCTGTTAGTGTTGCCGTCAAAACGTCCAGCGTTCTGTTGTCGTTCAGGAGGTTTGATCCGGATCCGAAAACGTCGCTTAAAATATAATGATCGTATTCCAGATTCAAGTCTATATCTTCTCTTTTTCTATGCACAAATGTTTGGTTCAGAAATGCCGTCATAATCACACCATTTCCGTTTCCCGCCAGATTTGTGAGGGCCGTATCAATAATCCTGTAATTGAGGACCGTCAAGCCAATACCGACACGTGTCCCCAATGTATTTACAGGAATGACATATCTGGCATTGGTGTATTCCATTCCTGGCCCCAATCCGGGATTGAACAAGTTGCCTGTTATCTGAGCCGTGATATCCAGCACGTCCCCTCTTCCGGCCAAAGAATTCAAAACAAGATTGCCGGTCATACGTTCCGAACCTGTATATGGATTTCCCCAATCGTCAAAAAGAACAGAACTGTTTGTAAACAGGCCATTTCCGACTTGTGTGTTGTCATTTTTGTTGCCCAATTCAAACGACAAGTTGCTCGTTTCTGGTTTGTCTCCTGGAGACGCGACAGGAGTGAATGTGGCCCCCGTCAAATCACGAATGTAATAAACCGCTTCTTCATATTGATCCTTTTCCAGCACCTGTCCTGCAGGGAGCCTTTCTTGTAAAATGGCGTTCAGAAAACTTTTGGAAACACGCGTATGATCCGTTAAAATATTTTTGCCGATTTTTCCTTCCACAATACGGATTTTGATAACCCCATTCTTGATTTGTTGAGCCGGTATCACGGCAAAAGATAACAGATACCCTTTATTGTGATAAAGGGTCGTTATGTCGGCAGCCAATGTATGAAGATTGCACAGCGACAATTCGTTATTTTTTATATTTTTTGTTTCGGAAATTTTTGTTTTGACATATTTTTCCAAAAAAGAAGACGAAAACTTAGTATTGCCAAAAAAAATTATTGTTTTTACTGGAATCTTAACGCGACAATCCTGTTTTGGAACAGTTTTTAATATCTTGGGAAGAGTCGTCGGATCAATCAGTCCTGAATCCGGATCGTTTGAAGGAAGTGTCGGAGCTTCGTTTAACAATGTTCCGACACCAGTCGTTGGCCCTTCCGCAAAGGCAATTTTTCTGACTCCGTTTAATGCCGCTATTGTTGATAAGAAAAATATCAACAAATATAATTTTTGTTTTTTTGTTTCTCACGTTGTTCCCGTTTCGTTTGGATTATTAATGAACCATTAATCAATAATATATTATATCATTTTAAAATCGTTAACGAACATTCTTGTTCCTTTTTTGGATTAATTTCTATTGCCTTCCGGCCATGTTCCAAGAATGGTATAGGGGGACGTCTCCAAAATGTCTTCCGGCAACCTGACTCCCCCATTTTTCAGGTAAATAATTTCAATAAAACTGAGCGGCAGAGGAACGTCGTGATAACGGTCTTTCTTTCCGGGTTTCTGAGGTGGTTTTTGTGTACAGTATGTTCCCAAACATTCCACCTGGTCGGAGCTTGCCGCAACAGAATCGGCTTTTGGCGTCACATTGCCACCAATAACACTTCCTCCAAAAAATGTTTTTGACAATTTGTAATCACCGGCAGCAAAGGCAGCCAAAAACGCGTTGTTACCTGTTGCCGAAAATGTTCCCGTCCAGGTTCCACCAATATTGCTGCCAAAATCTTTAGACAAAACACCATTCAATGGATCCTGGATAAAACCACTCTGCCCTGAAGCAAGATTCCCAAGGGTTGTGTTTTGTGGAGACAGCGTCAAAAGATTGTTTCCGTCATAGGTCTTTTTTTCTGTTGTATCAATGGTCAATGTTCGTGGAGTGATTGTCAGGATTCCGGGCTGCAAAAAATAAGCGGTGCCATTCTGACTGCCAGGAGCAGACAAACCTGAGACGACCGGATTGGCCAAATTTGAGCCAACATTGGAAGAAGCCGAAACTGCACTGACTCCGGAAACAGGAGACAAGGTATAAGGAGACAATCTTTGCGTAACCGAATCGGAGGTTGTTCCGTCATAGGTTCTTGTCATTGTGGTGGCCGTGAGATAGTCTTTGTTCATGTCTTCAACAAGAACAGGAGCCGTATAATTGACCCCTCCGCCAGAAACTGTTCCCATAAACCATGGATTTGTTACAGAAGAACTTGAGAATCCTCCCGTTGAAGAAAACGAATTAAAATTTGAGGAAAAACCAAAATTGGAAGCTGTTGAAAATTGTGTTGTTGTTAGGCCAGTAACTCTTGAAGGTTCTGTTGTTGGCGTTGGGCTGGTCGGAAGCAAAGAACTGTTGTAATAATCTGAAGCATATGAACTTGTTCCAGAATTATAGCCAACAAATCCACCATAAGTTGGCGCGCCAGAACCAAACACCATTTTTCCACCATACCATGAATCAGAAAGGTTTCCAGAGCTTACAAGTCCGACAAGCCCACCAAAATCTCCAGAAGCACTAGGAGCCATATTGATTGTTGTGGTGGCCCACAAATTCGAACCTGTTCCGGTATATTCGCCAAACATTCCTCCGACATAACTTGTATTTCCTGTTACTGAACCGGAAGAAATCCTGGAAGAAATATAGTCGTTCGAAGCATTTCCAGAACTATATCCGGCCAACGCTCCGACGTAAGTACTTCCATTGATTGTAGGCGAAATGAGTCCAAAATTTTCAATCGTTCCTGTTGCATATCCGAAAAAGCCGACATAATTTGACGTTGGCAGGTTGATATCAAGTCCTGAAACAAAATGCCCTTGTCCATTAAATGTTCCGCTGTATGCAGAAGAAGAACTTCCAAACGGCGTCCAATTACCAGAAGAGGATCCGGTTCCCAATGTCAAATCCTGATTCAGCGCATAATTGTTGGCCAAAATCTGGCTTGTCGTTTGGTGAGTGTCGATATACGAAAGATCTGCTGTAGTTGAAAGAAGGTCAAAGGCCTGAAGACCTCCGCCATTCGCATTTGTATATGCTGTTCCGGTAGCTGGATTAACAAGAGCCGTACTGTAATTTGAAGGGTTTGTATAAATATAAACGGTACCTGTAGTGCCAACCACGTCTCCGGAACCAATAAAAACAGAACCAATACCAGAAGGGATTCCTCCAGTGGTATTTGTAGACAATCCACCAATAGATATATCGTCAGCACGGAGTGTAATGTTTCCTGAACCGCTATTCTTAATATTTGCATTAACCATTACATTATTGACTGCATTTAACGTCAACGAATTTCCGCTGTTCCACGAAACGGGAGCGTCGACATAAATGTTTCCAAGAGTTCCTTTGGCCCCCATGGTTGAATCAATAACGATATTGGCGCTGTTCAGAAAATTTCCAAGCTCGATTCCGGAAACGTCTTCATAGTTCATGACATTTCCATAGGTCGAATTGGCCGCTCCGGTATTTTCTCCGATATAAAAACTGTTCGGATCAATCGTCCAGGTTCCGTCTTTCCCGTTTGTCGAAATCGTCGAAACGGCCAGACCATTCAAGATATTAACGCGTCCGGCAGAGGTGTCAATATTTCCTCCGTTCCCGCCGTTTGGAGCGGAAGCGTTCAGTGTCCCGCCGACATTGACAGTTCCGTTTGTATCTCCAGCCAAAAGCCAAATCTGCCCGTTTTTACCGGAAGCCAGCGTCTGTGCGTCAATCACTCCAGTATTGTTGACAACGCTTCTGGCAATCGAATCCTTCGCACCGGCCGCCACCCACACCGAACCGCCATTTGCCACAATCTTGCCGGAATTGGCCGCCAACGCAGGAATGGCATTCGAGTTAATTGCATAAGACAGAATGTCATTGTTGGCGAATGTCAACGAAACGTTGGTGCCGGCTAACATGTCGGCATTGGAAGAATTGAGCGTTCCCTTGTTTGTAACGCTGGATCCAATCAGTGCCAGATAATAATCGCCCGTCAAAGATCCGGCATTGGAAACTGTTCCGGTTCCTGAGAATGTCGGCTGACTGAAATTGCCGTTCAGATTTAAAGCCGAAACAAGCAATCCTCTTGTATTCATTTCGGCGCCCGGACCAAAGACAACACCATTCGGATTTATCAGCCATACCTGGCCATTGGCAAGCAACCGGCCGAAAATGCTGGTGGCCGTATTGCCGAGTATGGTGTTTATGGCAATAGAGGAACTGGACGGTTGCACGAACCGGACCGTCTGTCCCGTCCAGATATTGAAGGAAGACCATTTTGTCATGAGGGAATTAGAAGCCTGGTTCACAGTCAGGGTGTTGCCGACAATCGACACGGAGCCTTTTCCTGAAGTGACTATACCGCCGTGCGGAAGGGCATAAGCCATTCCTCCGGGAAAGATCGCCTGCAGGACGACGAGCAAAAACGAGAGGATTTGTTTTTTGGTCTTTTTAAACAACATACTTTCTTTCTCCTAAAAAATGTGTTTTCCTGAAAAAACACGCCTTCCATATTCGGCCAGAAGTACCGCTTCGGCCCTTCCATGATCTTTCTTGAGCTTGAGTCGTTCGGCTAGTTGCGGAAACAGCTGTAGTGCGGCCATTCTGGAAGCGTCCTTTCCCTTTCCCTTACCGACCATTTTGGTTTTCCAGGTAATCGGGGCCACTTCCAGGAGAGGTATTTCAAGTGAGACGATTACGCCCTTCAGAATTCCGTAAACCTCTCCATATCGGAAGGATCCCATGGAACCGTCTCGAGGCATGGGCTGCGCTTTTTCCAGACAGACGAGACAGTTTGGCTTGCCTGTTTTTTCGGCCGCTTCAAGCAACAGATTTCGGAAGCCAATAATGTCAATGTATCGTTTGGTGCCGTCGTTGAAGAGCGGAACGTCCATGGCGGAACACAGACCACTTCCCATAATGGCAATCGCCCCGGAAAGACCCGGATCGATTCCGATATAGGTCATGCCATGCGCTTCAGACAAAGCGGCCGTATTTGTTTTGGGTGAAACCTGTTTTCTGGACAACGACTCCCCTTTTTGCTGGACGACACGATCTTTCGCCAATATTCATTGTTCTGGTAATCATAGCATATAACATAGCACAATTCGAATATTTTTCTTTTGGCGTCAGAAATAATAACTTTTGTTGTCAAAAAGTACATACCCATTTGCCTTATTTATCAGATAACAGTCCCGGTAAAACCGGGAGGCGGACGGAATCAAGCTGCCAGGTTCCTGATACCGGAATAGTTTTTTAGCCACCAGTATGCCCCGATTAACACAACATGAAAAGATCGGCATTTAACCTTCGGATTGTCTTTCCCAAAGAAAGGACCATTTAGCCCGAAGGGCGCTCTTTGTTTTAGGCTTCTCTTTTGTCAAAATCATTGGCGGACAGAATACACAAAGAATGTAAAAAAGGAGACATTGGATCGGTCTTTGACCTCCCGAATTTCATTGGATCGGTCTTTGACCAAAGATCCGTTCTGGATCCATAACAATATATGTTATTATTCTGGCAAGGGTTTCTGGATCCAGCAATCCAAAATCTTTGGAAAACAATGCCAGAAGCCCTCTTCCTTTAACCAAGTCTAACCACTTCTTCAAGGAGGAACTTACCATGTCGGAAATTATTCGCCCAAGAAGACGTTCCAGAGCATTTCGTCGTTTTATGAGAAAAATCAAGATTGCCAAACGACTAGCTCTTCGAAATCGCTGTTATTCATATGTTTTCGTGAACAAAGACAGAACGCCTCCTGGAGTTTTTGCAAAGACCGGAACGTCCTGTTCGTGTGTCATGTGCGGCAATCCGCGAAAACATTTTGACGGGAAACGAAAATCGGAGAGTACCCGCCAGGAATTGGTGGCCGATATCCTGGCGAAAGAGTTTGCCAGTGAGTTTGGTGTTTTTGTCAAAGCTTAGGCTCTAAATACAATATGAAAAATTAACAACAAATGCCGGATTGGATCCAGATTCAGAAAGCCTTTGGAGCATATCTTCCTTTCGGGTTCCAATCCGGGTTTGTTTTTAGAATACTCACGGAGTTGTCAATCAATACGCTAAAGGCACTTTTTCTCAGTTCTGTTTTGTCGAGCAAAATAAAGGGCCCAAAAAGTTTTTTTTGACAGACAATACCGGACCCGTCTCTAAAAAAGAAAAAGGCAGAAACTTTTTTGATCTTGTCATTCATTGTGCGATAGTCAAATCCCGGAATTACTTTTAGTTGAAGTATGCCGCTTCCCTTTCCGTTTTGTTCAATCTCCTTTTCCATTTCTGCGGCTTAAGTTCTTGCATATTCTTCGTCCGGCGACAACCAAACACTTGAACGAATCTTTGCAACAAAACCTGTTGCCATTGAAAAGGAAGGGAGCTCTGGTAATGTGTCCGGATTATAAAAAAGGCTTTTCCAAAAATCGTCGAACTATTTTGCCGGTGAAACTAGTGTCAATCGAGGAACTGAAAGAATTTTTTGCTGTTAATCCGTTTGTTATTTCAGACACCCATTTCTTTCATGATCGTGTCTTTAAAGAATTCGAACCTGTCCGTCAAGAATTTGCGGCCTCCAGGGAAGAGTTCGACGAGAAAATGGTCGACGTTTTGAGAAAGCACTCTCCCCTGTTGCACCTTGGAGACGTTGTAATCAATTCAAAAAACGAAGAGACGTTTTCAAAACGAATCAAAACTGTCAACCATTGGCTAAAAGGCATTCAAAAACTCCTTCTTATGGGCAACCATGACAGAGGAGGAGAAGACCTGTATCGATCTGGCAGCTGGTTTGTGGTTAATTGTGGTGTCGACCTGGTGAACAACTGTTTCTATCCGCAAACGCCTCCATTCATTTTTCATGAAGCCGGTTGAGGGAGAATCTTATTCTCCCATGAACCTGTGCTTGTCAATCGGGAAGAGAACAATCGAGACAATCATATTGTTCGAGAACTGACCACCTGGTTCCAGCATTTTGGAGCGACCAGGAATGTTCATGGCCACGTTCATTCCAATACGCTAAAAGATCCAATTTTTTGCAATGTGTCCGTTGAGGCCATGGACTTTCAGCCGCGAAGGCTGTCTCAGGTACTTTCGGCAGGTCGTAATGATTTGACGGAACAACGAGAAGAACGGTAATTTTACGGCTTGCCTGGATCAACAAAGAGCTGACGGCACCAGAGTATGCAACCGGTTTGTATGCCCCATTGACGAAGAATCAGATTGTCATGGTTCATAAGGGTGTTGCTTCAGCCATTAAAGTTTTTTTCTGACAAAAGAAAATGCAAAACTTGTTTCTTTGGCACAAGAAGAAGTCAGAAACGCACCACCAGTACCATTAATAGCCATTGGTCCAATGCTGACAAAACTGGAAGATCAGGAAGCAGAAAGGGTATCGCCTCTTTATGACTATGCGCA
>ACXJ01011308.1_pt1 | contig 11119 bp, 11 predicted proteins | sample 870861 | NCBI WGS metagenome assembly ACXJ01 (sample SAMN02954270, study PRJNA29437) | mine drainage metagenome | biome: terrestrial; feature: Richmond mine; material: biofilm; isolation source: combined biofilm from UBA (pink subaerial biofilm) and UBA BS (thick... ... | reverse complement strand
GGACCTGTCTTCCATTCTTTGGCTTGGGGCCTGGGGAAGATCGGAGAAGGCCTGCTCGAGGGACTCCCGGAGGGAGGGCCAGGAAAATCGACCGGAAACGGTCACAAACATCGAACCGGAATGGTAGTTCCGCCGGAAGTAACTCTGAACATCCTCGCGGGAAAAAGATGAGAGGGACTCCTCCGTTCCCAGGATCGGACGGGACAGGGGGTGGCTCCCGAAATGGGCCTCATAGAGGTTCTGGGTCACAAGATCGTCCGGGTCGTCCCTGGACTCTGCAATCTCCTCGATCACAACTCCCCTCTCCCGATCAAGCTCTTCTCCATCAAAGACTGATCGGGTCAGGAGTCTCCCCGGGAGAAGGGCGGCCCGGGAGACATTTTCTGTCAGCAGATGGGCATAGAACAGGTCATCTCCTGGGAGGTAAAGGCGTTCATCTCCCCTCCCAGAAAGTCCATCTCGTTGGCAATCTCCTGGGCATTGCGGGATGGGGTCCCCTTAAAGCACATATGCTCCAGAAAATGGGTCATTCCGGCCTCCTTGGGAGACTCGTAACGGGAGCCGGCCCGCACCCAGACACCTATGGCGGCAGAGCGGGATGAGGTGACGGGATCGCTGTAAACGGCAAGCCCATTTGAGAGGGTGTGCTTTATGTAGGGCATCGCGGCTCTTTCTTGATAGTCCCTCGACCCAAGAGTCGGAGAGTCCCGGATACGAATCCTCGGACAGGGGAGAAGAACGTGTTTATGCTGTTAGGGGAAAGGGGATGCGCAAGACTCCCGACAGAGACATCCATGCAAAAAAAGGTGCCCACCCGAAGGCAGGCACCCTGCAAAGGAAGATAAGAATAAGGGCCGAAAAAGATGTCCGGAGGTGGCTCCGGAAGACAAAGCAAACGTCTCGGGGATTAATGAACTCCGGTCGGAAGGAAGAAGGGATTCACCCCGACATACATAGAGAGCCCACCCCAGACAACCGCCATGATGATGGCCACGACCACAAGCCCTGTAGCACCTTTGTTCACATCCATTGACAGACCTCCTCGATGATTGTCTCGCTTTCACCCCAGGAAAAACTCCAGGGTAGAAGCGAATGACTCCTGCCCATTCCCTTTGGGGAGCAGGACTTGGCTTTAAGATCCTTGCGGAATCCACATCCCCTGCCAGATCACCAGACTGATAAGACAGGAAGCATTATGGCAAACCGCATTCAAAAAAACAAGAACGGACCCGAGAACGATCTAGTGAGTCGCAGAGGCCCGCTTTTCGCGTCCCTCCCCTTCCTCGGCGATGGCTTCCTTCCGGGAAAGGCGAATTTTGCCCTGACGGTCCACCTCCAGAACCTTCACGACAATTTCGTCCCCCTCGTTGACCACATCGGTCACCTTTTCGACACGACGGGGTTCAAGCTGGGATACATGGCAAAGACCGGTGGTACCAGGCATGATCTCTACAAAAGCCCCATATTCGGCAACGGTCTTGACCTTTCCAAGATAGATCTTGCCCACTTCCGCCTCGGCAACGATCTGATGAATGATTTCGATCGCCTTCTTCGCGGCTTCCTCATCGGCGGAGGCCACATGGATCACACCTGAATCCTCGATCTCGATCTTGGCCCCCGTCCGCTCGGTGATGCTGCGAATCATCTTTCCGCCGGGCCCAATGACCTCCCTGATCTTGTCTTGCTTGATCTGGATAGTCATGATGCGAGGCGCATAGGGAGACATCTGGGAGCGAACGGATGGCAGGGCCTCCTTCATCTTTCCCATGATGTGAATCCGACCGACACGGGCCTGCTCGAGAGCTTTCTTCATGATCTCAAGGGTAATGCCCTTGATCTTGATATCCATCTGAACCGCAGTGACACCGATGTCCGTTCCGGTCACCTTGAAATCCATATCACCAAGATGATCCTCGATCCCCAGAATATCTGACAGAATCGCGATTCTGTCGCCTTCCTTGATCAGACCCATGGCGATTCCGGCGACGGGAGCCTTGATGGGGATGCCGGCATCCATCATGGCCAGCGTTCCGCCACAGACGGTGGCCATGGAGGTCGAGCCATTCGACTCCAGAATGTCGGAAACAAGCCGGATCGAATAGGGAAAGTCGTCCTTCGACGGCAGAACAGGGATGAGGGCTCTCTCGGCAAGATTTCCGTGGCCAATCTCCCGACGCCCCGGCCCCCTCATCGGCTTGACCTCCCCCACCGAAAAGGCCGGAAAGTTGTAATGAAGCATGAATCGCTTGTGGGATTCACCCTCCAGGGAGTCGATCCGTTGTTCGTCATCGGAAGTTCCGAGAGTCGCCACGGAAAGGCTCTGGGTCTCTCCCCGGGTAAAGAGGGCCGACCCATGGGTTCGAGGCAGGATTCCTACCTCGATTGTGATGGGACGGATCTCCGTCGTTGAGCGACCATCGGCACGGATCCCGCGATCGAGAACCATGGCCCGCAGAAGCTCTCGCTCGAGCTCATGGAATCCGTTGGAGAACTCCTTTTCCTGCATGGGGTCGGCAAATCCTTCGGGGAAAAGCTCCTTGGCAAGATTGCTCCGAATCTCGGAAGTTTTCTCCTCCCGGACCTTCTTGTCCGAAACAACGAGGATTCCCGAAAGAGGCTCACGGCCTCCGGATCGGATTTTCTCCATGAGCTCGGGGCGCACGGGAACTTGAGGAAGAGCCCGCTTTGACTTTCCGATCTTCTTCTGAAGTTCACGCTGGGCTGCAATGATCGGCTGGCAGGCTGCGTGGGCTGTCCGGATCGCCTCGAGGAAGAGCTCTTCCGAAACCTCATCCGCCTTGCCTTCCACCATCATGATGGCATCAGCCGTTCCCGCCACGACGAGATCGAGGCTGGATCGCTCCTGGGCCTCAATGTCGGGGTTGATCACAAACTGCCCATCCACATAGCCCACACGAACAGCGCCAAGAGGATCATCAAAGGGAATGTCGGAAATGGTCAATGCAGTGGATGCCGCCACAACGGCCATCACATCGGTGAGCCCGCTCCGGTCTGCGGAGACCACCGAGGCGATCACTTGGGTATCGTAGTAGAACCCTTCAGGAAAGAGCGGACGCAGAGGGCGGTCGACGAGTCGGCTGTTCAATATCTCTCGCTCAGACGGCTTTCCTTCTCTCTTGAAGAACCCTCCCGGGATTTTTCCTGCGGCATAGGCCCGCTCCTGGTAGTCCACTGTCAGGGGAAGGAAATCAGTTCCCGGCTTGACCGTCTTCGCCGCAACAGCGGTAGCGATAATCACTGTCCCCTCGACCCAGAGAACCGCGGCTCCGTCGGCCTGACGAGCCATACGACCTGTCTCGATCCTGACCGTCTTTCCTCCGACGGCAACTTCAACTGTAACTGGCTTCATTCTGGGGGGGATCCTTTCCGGGTTCTTGTGTCACGAGACATCATTGATTGAAAGACGGTTGAGCCGACTGCGTCAGGGAGTCCCCGGGCAGGCCCTCAATGAACCCTAAGGTCGTTGAGAGAAGGCTTTCTAGATTGTCCGTTCGGAAATACTGTCTGGTCTAGCGCCTACCGGCGAAGGCCCAAGCGGCTGATGATTTCCTGGTATTTGGCCGGATTGTTTGACTGAAGGTATTTCAGATGGCGTCTTCTGCGGCTCACCATCAGAAGGAGGCCCCGTCGGGAGTGGACATCCTTGGGGAATTTCTTGAAGTGCTCTCCCAGCTGGTTGATACGCTCCGTCAGTATGGCTACCTGAACCTCAACAGACCCGGTATCATTGCCAGAAATCTTAAAAGATTCAATGACTTCCTGCTTCTTTTCCTTGCTTAATGCCATGAGAAAAACTCCCTAGTTAAAAACGACCTGTTGGCCCGAATGAGCCCGTGATTTGACATGGTCCCAGCACCCCGCGACACACGTCCGGGCCCGCAATTCCTTTCCGGACCCTGCTCCCTAGAATACGAGCGAAACCTTCGCAAAGGGGATTCCCAATGGAAAATCTCCCAAGTTCTCACCCTCGCGCAGCGCTTCTGCAATCGCCCGGATTTTTCCATCCTGTCCGAGTATTCTAATCATATCCTTCATGTGAAACAATCCTTCCCGGCGAAAAATTGCCGTCGCCGGCAAAAGAGCGCCCTTAAGAAGGCGGGTGGAGGCTTCTCCGAGAAGACGCACTCCCGGAAGAGTGTCAAAAACCCGATCCGGCCCCAGTAGATTCCTGATGAAATCAGGGGCCGCCCACTCTTTTTCCATGACAGCAAGAGTCGTCGCTTCGGCTAGAGAAAAGGTCCCCACTGACAGTCGCCGAAGCCGGCTAAGATGGGCACCTGTGGACAGTGCCTCACCAATCTCTCGCGCCAAAACCCGAATATATGTTCCCTTCGAGCAATGAACCCGAAAGGTCAGGACCGGAGGCTCCACCGCAATGAGTTCCAGCGAATAGATTTCGATCCTTCGGGGTTCCCTGGGCACCGTGACGCCTTTTCTGGCGAGCTTGTAGAGAGGAACTCCCTGCTGTTTCACAGCCGAGTACATGGGAGGCTGCTGAAACCTCTCTCCCTCGAAATCTCTGGCAACAGTCCTCAATCGCACCGAGGAAAGATCCTCCGGAACAGAATGAGTTGAGACGACCACTCCCGTACTGTCATCCGTATCGGTTGTGGCTCCGAGGGTCAGATCAAACTCGTAGGACTTGTCATCGGCCAGAATAAACGACGACATTTTCGTCGCCTCTCCCACGAGAAGGGGGAGGAGTCCCGAGGCCATCGGATCCAGGGTTCCACCGTGGCCGACCTTATCAATGCCAGTAAGCTTTCTGACCCGATGAACAATGTCGTGGGAGGTTGGCCCCGCCGGTTTGTCAACAAGGAGCATCCCCGAAACCTTGACCGGATTTTCTGGATCAAAAAAACTCACGGGACATCTTCCCCGGAGATTTGATCAAACAGAGACTCTATTCTTCCCTCCTCATCGTTTCCATTATCGTGGACGAAGGAAAGACGGGGGATATATTTAATCCGGAGCTGTCGGGCCATCTCCTTCCGAAGGATCGGAGAATGGCGCTCCAAAATCTCTCCCATGGACTGAGGATCCTCTCCGGGAAAGACGGCAAAAAACACCGTGGCATTCCGAAGATCATCAGAGAGACGAACCCTTGTAATGGTGACGCTGGCAATACGGGGCTCCCGGAAGTAGCGGGCCACGACGGTCGCCATAATTTCCCTGATTTCGGAGGCCACCCTGTCGGCCCGGCGAAAGCCAAAGTCCTTTCTCACAGGACCTCCTGATGAACATCCTGAAGTTCAACAAAGGGATCGGAGCGAAAAAGGTCGATAACCTTTTCGAAGATCCTGTCATGCAGACCAGAATCCGCACTGATCATGACGGCCTCAACAACCGAGCGTTGCCAAAGATCCTGATAGCCGGTTTCTGCAATAGAAACAGGAAAGTGCTCCCTGACACGGGAGAGGAGACTCTGGAGAACCTGCCTCTTGTCCTTCAGCGAACGGGCATCCGGAATGAAGAGAACGAGGATAAGATGTCCGATGGCCGAGCGCTTCTCCGGATTTCTGTCATGAGGATATCGTTTCAAGCTTTCCGGCCACTTTTTCCTGGACGAAGCATTCGATCATGTCACCTGTCTTGATATCGCGATAATTCTCGATGGAGATTCCGCATTCATACCCGGCAGCCACTTCCCTCACATCATCCTTGAATCTTTTGAGGGCCTCGATCTTCCCTTCGTAGACGACAACCCCGTCCCGGATCAGCTTCACAATGGTCCCGGCACGCTGGATCATTCCCTCGGAGACATAACATCCGGCCACGGTCCCAACCCGGCTGATATTGTAAACCTGACGAACTTCGGCACGTCCCAGGAATTTCTCGCGGATAATGGGAGAGAGCATCCCTTCCATGGCCTTCCGCACATCCTCAACGGCATCGTAGATGACCGAGTAGAACTTCATCTCGACCTTCTCCCGTTCCGCAAGAGCCAGTGCCTTCGGTTCCGGGCGAACATTGAAGCCAAAGATGACGGCGTTGGAGGCTTGCGCAAGAAGAACATCCGTCTCCCGGATTCCCCCCACGCCCTCATGGATGAAGCGAACTCGGACCTTCGAATTTTCTAGCTTGGCAATGGCCTGACGGATCGGTTCGATCGAGCCCTGAACATCCACCTTGAGGATAAGGTTCAGGTCCTTGATGACTCCCTCTTCAATCTGGCTGTAGAGATCTTCGAGAGTCACCTTCTTTGTCTGGAGGAGCTGGGCAGCCCTGTGGCGTGCCTGACGGGCCATGGCAACCTGCCGACCAAGCTTTTCATCTTCAACAGCCACAAAAACGTCGCCCGGCTGAGGCATCCCATCGAGGCCCACAACCTCGGCGGAATGCGAAGGAGTCACTTCATTGACCTTGTGGCCGTAGGCATCGTTCAGGCTTCTGACCCGTCCGACCTGGGCTCCAAGAACGAGAAAGTTTCCCACCCTCAGTGTCCCCTTCTGAACCAGAACCGACGCTACAATTCCCCTGCCGCGATCTAGTCGGGACTCAATGACAAGTCCGCGGGCCCGACGGTTTGGATTCGCCTTGAGATCAAGAACATCGGCCTGCAGAAGAATCATTTCGAGAAGGTGGTCCAAGCCCGTCCGTTTTTTTGCCGATACAGGGCAATAGATCGTCGAGCCACCCCACTCTTCTGGAGACAGGCCATGCTCAGCCAATGCCTGCTTCACCCGATCCGGATTGGCTTCGGGCTTGTCGATCTTGTTAAGCGCCACCACGATCGGAACATCTGCTGCCTTGGCATGGTTGATAGCCTCGAGAGTCTGCGGCATCACCCCGTCATCGGCTGCGACCACAAGAACCACCACATCGGTGGCCTTCGCCCCGCGGGCACGCATCGCCGTAAAGGCCTCATGGCCAGGAGTATCAAGAAAGGTGATGTCACGCCCATTAATGGAGACCGTATAGGCTCCGATATGCTGCGTGATTCCTCCTGCTTCCCCTTCCGCCACCTTACTTTTTCTGATGGCATCAAGAAGCGAAGTCTTTCCGTGGTCAGTATGGCCCATGATGGTCACCACAGGGGGACGTGGCACAAGGTCCTCTTCGGAGTCTTCAGTTTCTCCCAGGATGGCATCCTCGGGTTCTTCCTGCTGGATCTCGACGGCAATCCCCATTTGTTCGGCCACAAGAAGAGCAGCGTCAGGATCGACAGGCTCTGTAATCGTGGTCATCACTCCCATGGACATCAAGCGCATGATAACATCCTGAACCTTGACACCCATGCGATCGGCAAACTCTTTGACACTGATGCCGGCATCGATACGAATGGACTTCTTGCGAGCCTTGGTCCCATCGAGAGCGGCAGAGCCTCCCTTGCGGGAATCAGCCCCCCCCTTCCCTTTCTTTTTGAAAGGTGTTGCTTTTTTGAAGGCCGGTCGAGGAAACGAGGGGCGGGACGCTGCCGGCACCTCAGGTGGAAGTCCCGGCGCTACCGTTTTGATGGCAGGAGCTGCAGGGGGGGCCTGACGAGGGGCGACATCCCTTTCCCCCGTCTCATCAAGGTCGACAAAATCCTCTTCCCGGAGAAGGTGGAGGCGATCGAGCTTCTGATTTTTTTCTTTGGCCCCCTTAACAGCCTTCCCCTTTTTCTCAGATGCCCCTGAACGCTCCTTCAAGGCTTTTTCTTTTTCTGCCGCAGTAAGGACTGCCCCGGAGGGACGCGCCGACTTTTCTGCCTCGAGTGGCTCCGTCCATGTCTCCACAGGAATTCTGGGCAGGATGTCTGGCGGCAAGGTCGCAGCCGGGGGAGCCTGCGTCTTTATTGGCTTCCCCTGGGCGGGGTTCTCCTTGGATATAAAAGGTTTCTCTACAATTTTTTCTTCATGGCTCTCCTCCACGGGGAGAGAAGCGGCGGGAGATTCTTCAACGGCTGTCTCTTGAGTCTGAGGAGTTGGTACAGGCTCCTCTGCGGGAGCCGACGATGCTTTCTTTTTAATAAGAATCGGCTTCTTTGGGGGCTCGGGAGACTCACTCCCTTTTTTCATTTTTTGCCGAACAGTCGCGACTGCCCGTTCATCCAGAGTGGCCATGTGCGAAGGCGCATGGATCCCCCAGAGATTGAGCTTGGCCAAGAGTGCCTTGCTTTCCATTTTGAGCTCGCGCGCCAGTTCATAGACTTTCAATGAAACTCCCCCTCATCTATCCAAAGCATCTTATCAACAAAAAAAACTTTCCCGAAGGATCATCTGTTTTCCTCTCAGGGGGCAGGTTCCTCAGAAGAAACTCCGGCTGGCTTGGGATATCCCAAAAAATCCCGAGCCGTTTCCACCAGTTTTGCGGCAGTCTTGGGACCCAAGCGAGGCAAAATGGCAATGTCGTCAATATTGGCTTCGGCAATCTTTTCCACTGTGTCATAACCTGCCGCCTTAAGGGCATCGGCCACATTCCCTCCCATGCCTGGAAGGTCTTCGATCCCCAGAAGCAAGGGAGCCGCATCCGAATGCTCCTCTTCGGCCCCATCGCCACCGGCACGAGCCTGACGATCAGCCTCATACTGCTGCTCACTGAAGATGTCGATCTTCCATCCTGTCAGCTTCGCCGCGAGGCGAACATTCTGTCCACGTCGACCAATCGAGAGCGAGAGCTGTTGGTTGGCGACAACCACCGTCGCCACCTTGTCAAACTCCGAATCTCGTGTGGCCACCCGAAGGACCTTCGCCGGAGAGAGAGCCCGGGCAATGAATGTTCCTGGATCGGGGCTCCAGTCAATTATATCAATCTTTTCCCCATGAATTTCCCGCACAATGGCCTGCACACGTGATCCCTTAACTCCGACACAAGATCCGACCGGGTCGATATTAGGATCCCGAGACAGAACTGCCACTTTGGCGCGCTCGCCCGGGTCCCGCACAACCCCCTTGATTTCAATCAGGCCCTCACTGATTTCCGGAACCTCTTTCTCGAAAAGTCGCGCCAGAAAATCCGGATGAGTCCGACTCAGAATCAGTTGGGGACCTCGCGTGGTTGTTCTGATATCCAGAAGGAGGGCCTTGACGCGATCTCCCCGATGAAATGACTCGCGGGGAATCTGCTCCTTGAAAGGAAGCACCGCTTCGGTCTTCCCCAGATCGATGATGAAATTTCTCTTTTCTTGGCCAATATAGACACCGGCAACAACATTGCCCTTACGACCACCAAACTCCTTGGCCACAACGGACCATTCAGCTTCACGAACCTTCTGGAAAATCACCTGCTTGGCAGCCTGAGCAGCCACTCGACCAAAGTCATCAATCTCGAGATAGGCACCAATTTCATCCCCCACCTCCGCCTCGGGATCTGATTCTTTTGCCTCAGCGAGAGAGACCTCTTCCATAGGGGAGACAACATGCTCGACAATCCGTCGCAGGTGTAGAACCTGTATCTCCCCTGTTCGGGGATCGATCTCCACCTGAAAGTTATCCCCGCCGCCATAACGTTTCTTCGCAGCGGTCAGAATCGCGGATTGCAGCGCCTCGATCAGGGTCTCCTGAGGGATTCCCTTTTCCCGGTGAAGCTGGTCGATAACACTTAAAAGCTCCTGATTAACCATTCATGTCTCCCAAACAGGTAGAGATGCTTCCTAAAACCGGCGAAATCCCCGGAAATGTCCTTAACATCCCATTGGCTCTTCTCATGCCTCAGCCGCCAAGGCCTTACCCATTGATCTACTTTTTGTCCACCTTTTCTTGAGCTAGCGGAACAGGGCGCCAGAACTCTGCCTGAACGCTCCGAAGCTGAAGAAATGGAACTTCAAGGATGCGGGATTTCTTTCCAGCATCCACATGGAGGAAAAATCCCGCATCCCCGACAGAACCGATCCGCCCTTTGAGGACTTTCTGTCCTTCAATGGCATCAACGAGCTTCAGGCTCACCCACTTTCCCTCGTTCTTCCGAAGATCCTCTGGAATTTTGAGGAGTCGGTCGAGGCCAGGCGAGCTTACCTCGAGATGGTAGCGTCCCGGAAACGGGTCAAGAACGTCGAGCAAGACGCTGACACGACGACTGACGCTTTCGATCTGATCGATCGTCACACCCTCGGGGCCGTCGACAAAAACCCGCAGAACCCCGCCGCTTTTCTTGGGGAGGACAAGATCGTAAAGTGTCAGTCCCATTGAATCAAGGAGAAGAGTGATCTCTTCAGTCAAACGCTCGGAGGGGGGTGTTGCGGGGTTATCAGACATATTCTACTACTCTCCAATAAAAAATCAAGAAGCGATCATCCCAATTCATACATGACGACCGACGAATATCTTTAGTGGGTCTCCACTGGAGTGCCCAGGGGCGGCTTGTCCGCATAGGGAATAAAGGAGTGGGCCCCCCCATCGATCGGGGTCGGGGAAGCAAGCTTCACCGGAGGTGTTGCAGGCTTTCCACTTTGGGAGGACTCCTTGGGAGTTGAATGACATCCCGCCAGGACCAAAAGAGCGACCACAAAAATACCGGAAGCTCGAACATCTCGAACATAACGTGGTTCCATCACCTCATCTCCTGCCTATCAAAAATGAAAGAACATGAGAAAACCATTAAGAAACGCGAGAGCACCGACCCCCCCCAAGGACATGCTGACATACCAGAGGGAATTTCTCCGGAGCATCACTGCCATGGAGGAGAGGACGATGCTTATCTGAAAGCAGACCACGCTCAGGGCGAATGCATGGTGATGTTCCAATGCCTTGTCAGAGAGAAGGTTCATCTTATCGCGCTCTTTTTCGAACTCGAGAGCCTTTGCCTTGATCTTTCCAACCTGGCCCTTGTACTTTTCCACGAGGGAGGCAAGGCGAGCCTTTTCTTTGGGAGACGATTTAAAGAATTCCACAAGGTGCGCCTGGTTCGAGGACATGTGGAGCTTTATTTTCTTCGCCTGATAGAAAGACCACTGGTCGGACGCCTTTGCCTGATAAAAAATCGCCGAGTTTTTCAACATGATGGCCTCGGAGGTTTTCTGCTCTGACTCCAGGTTCGACAGAGCAGCAAAGACGGCGAGGATCGAGGTGGTAAGAGCAACCCGGATGTTCCATTGATCCCGCTTCTCTTCCCGCTTTTCGATGGATTCGCTTAGCGACTCCATCAACTCATGGGCTTCAAGAGATTCCGAGGGGATCCT
>ACXJ01011374.1_pt1 | contig 11123 bp, 11 predicted proteins | sample 870861 | NCBI WGS metagenome assembly ACXJ01 (sample SAMN02954270, study PRJNA29437) | mine drainage metagenome | biome: terrestrial; feature: Richmond mine; material: biofilm; isolation source: combined biofilm from UBA (pink subaerial biofilm) and UBA BS (thick... ... | reverse complement strand
CTGGGACTTGATCCCGGTGTCCCGTTCGAGTCCGGCGGCCTTCTTCCCCTGGAGGGAGGCCCCGATGACTTCGTACCCGCAGGACTCCAGCGCGTACCGGACCGGGACCAGGACCGTGCTCTTTCCGGCCCCGGCGTGCCCTTCGAGGATCTGGATCCTCCCCGCCCGGAGGGTCAGATGGTCGATCGCTACCCGCTGCTCGTCCGAGAGAGAGAATCCTTTCTCGAATTCGTATCGGGCAATCCCGGCCTTGACCGCCTCCAGCGAGACGACATGCCGGGAGTCCTCCTTTCCCGCCCGGGCCAGCGACTGGATCTCCTGTTCGAGGGCGAGCATTTCCCGGGTCGTGTAGTAGACTTGCCCGTCCTGGCCACGGAGGCGGACAATATCCGGATCGCGGAGAAGGGACGCCACTTTCTTTTTCACTTCGTCGAGGCCCCGGGCGGACTGTGAACAGGCGACTCCGACCACCCGGAACAGATCCTTTTCCTGAAATACAGCTTCCATCGCGGTCAATTTTCGGAAGAGTTCGTGCCGGTCAATCGAAACCTCCTTCACTTCTCTTTCTGGGCTCCGAAGACTCCGGATAAATTCAGCCGACACCCCATACTCCGCGGCGATCTCCGTCCACTGTTCCTTGAGGATTTCGGTATCCAGGACTTCTTTCGCCTTCCGGGTGCCCAGGGCGGCCACTTCCGCTGCCTTTCCTCCGCTCATGCCCTTTTCTTGAAGGGCTTTCTCGATCTGCGCTCTTCGCTTACTGAACTCCTCTTCCAGCTCCGGAGGAATGCCTTTCAGCCGGAAATAGTCGCGGTCCGCCTCGATCCCGAACCCGAGCTTCGCCATTTCGCCGGACAGTTCTGCCCGGTATACGGCCCCTAAGGCCATTTTCCATTCGTACATCTCTTTGGGATCAAGGGCACCACAGGTCCCGTCGGCTCTCAGGCCCATGTTCTGGAGCATGAGATGCGTGTGGATCTGCATGTCCAGTTCCCGGGAGCTGCCGTGCCGGTAGGCGGCCGCGAGCAGTTTCACGCGCTCTTTCGTGATCGTCCCGGCCGACGCGCTCCCCCGTCTCCCCAGTTCGAATTTTTCCTCTATGAACTCCAGAACCTTTTCGACCGCCCGGTCCTGGGCCGCCTCGATGCCTTTTCTGACATCCTCGTCTCCCACGGCCCAGACGATGCTGACAGACTTCGGGGCGGAAAAGGTCAGGTCGATCGCGTACCGCCGGTTCTCCCCGGCCTTCTGGACCAGGGCGTCTCCGGTCCGGGGATCGAACCCCTGGAGGGTCTTGAGATGATCTTCCCGGTTCACGGGGCCTTCAAGTCCAAGTTCCCGGGCGGCGGATCCAAGCCAGCGGGAAGGGGTCGCCGCCGACCCCTGGGCGTAGTAGTCTTCGACCGCCCCGACCTGTTTCTCCTTGTTCCGGTTCTCGTCCGGATAATTGGCGACGGCGGCCAGGTCTTTGCCGGAGGAACCTTTTTTGACGGTGATCGACAGCATCAGCGTTCCTCCTCATATTTATCTTCCGGTTCCGGAGCGGGGGCGGCTTTGGCGATCTGGACCCGCCCGACGGTTCCTGACTTTCCGCTCGCGTCCAGCATGGCGGCCAGGAGCTTCAGGGAGTCTATCGCCATGTCTCCCGTGAACTCTTCTCCGGATAGGCTTGCGGTCAGTATTTTTTCCCCGACTTCCTTTTCGACTTCTTCCTCTTTCTCTTCTTTTTCGCGACTCGTCACGGGCTTTTTTTCGGGTTGTACGATCTCCATGTGTTCCGTTTTGATTGCCGAGTTGCCCGGCTCTTTCTCCTTCTTCTCTTCCTCTTTCGTCGCGCTGGCCCCGCCGCCTCCCGACGGGGGTGAGGACAGGGAATCTTCGACGAAGGAAAGACTTGAAGAGATGACTTCCCCGCGCGCGTCGACCAGAACCCTCGGGGGCAGGACCACCGGGTCTTTTTCCAGGGGATCCAGGACGGGGCGGGGAAGCATCGGCCAGTCCAGAACAACCCGATCGAAGCCGGCGATCTGAAGAAGAGCGGTCACAATTTTTAGCTTTGGCTTCGGCCGCAGGATCATCTCAAAATCGTGCTCTTCTAGAAGTTTTTTCTCCTTCGGCTCTCCCCACTGGTCCGATGCGCCGCTGGCCGGGGGCAGGAAGCCTTTCGTGTGCGTTTTTGAGTAAATCTGAACGGTGTGAGTTCCGACGGATTCCGATGCCCATTTTTTCGCCTCCCGCCCAGCATCCTGGAACCAGACTTTGGTCCCGATGTTCTGGTCCCAGGTCGCCAGGTCTTCCTTATTCCCTTGTTGTTTGTCGATTTGCTCCCTGTTTTGAAACCCGAGCGCGACCCGGATCCCCTTCGACCGTGCCGTTTCTAGAAAAGTTGTGATTTCGGGCGTTTTTCCCATTTGTGGCACTTCATCCAGGAGAAACCAGATCCGGCGTTCCCACGGTTTCTTGTCTCCAAGATCCTCAATTTTGAGAGCCATCACGTTGACGAACGCGGAAAAAAAAGACCTTGACCAGGTCCTGGATTCTCCGGATCGCTTGAGGATCACAGGAGCGCACGGGATCTCGTCTGATAAAAATCCTTTCTCCTTCGGATCCAGCCAGAAGCCTTTCGCTTTTTTCTTTTCCAGTTCGGAATCCAGCCTGCAGATATCGATCAAAGAGCCAAGCTGTCCGCCTTGCGTAAAGAGGACGCTAGCTGTCGCTTTGGAGGTCGCGTCCCGCACGATTTGCCAGGCTTCCGGATAGTACGTCCGGACGAAGTTTTGCAGATTTTTCATGTTTTCCACCGGGTCGTCGACGCCCACCAGAAGGTCGTCCAAAAGACCTTTTCCCAGGTCCCGGAAAGTCCAGTTTGTGCCCTTGTGGACCATGAGCTTATGGATTTCACACCGGAGCAGCGCACGGGCGGCGTTGTCCCAGACGGGGTCTGACGCTTTCGGGTTCGGGATGATGAAGCACTCGGAAAAAGCCTGGGCCAGGGCCTCATTCGTAATGTCTTGACCGATGAGCCACCGCCGGGAGCGCCTGTCCCACGGGGCCAGAATAATTCTGTTCTTGAGCCTCTGAGTAAAATCCGCCTTCACATCGTGCAGGAAAAACTTGTCTCCCCGGGCCAAAAGCTGATCCACGAGTTGCCACAAAAAAGTTGTTTTTCCGCCGCCCGACGCGCCGATCAGCATCATGTGACGAGTTTCCTGCTCCATCGAAATCCGGACAAGCGGATGAATCCGGATCCCGTCGACAGAAAAATGCTTGGCGATTTCTTTTTGCAGGACCTTCGCTCCTCCCGGCCCAGCCAGGATTTTCGGACCTGAGAGGTGCCGGATCGGATTCGTGACGTTCTGGTGGTAATTCCAGGCCGTTCTCCCTCCGATCCCCGCGCCTATGATCGCTCCTGTTGAGACATATGGGATCAACGATCCCACCCCGGAAAGGTCCTCCCAGGGCTTTACTCCCAGCCAGGCATTGGAGAAATACACGTGGGGAAGGAGATTCAGGAGAAAGGAGAGGCCGGAAAACTGAAAAAACGCCTCGGTTGCGATTCCGAGCGTGTCTCTGATCCAGAGGAGGGGGCTTGTGAGGGGGCTCTCAAAATCGACTCCGACCCCGATGGCAAGCCCGAGAATGGTGAAAAGGAAGATCCAGAAGAAAAGAAAGAACCCGGACCCAAGGTGATCCGGGTCCGGCCTTTCGGTGTGCAGACCAGAGTCGTTCATTCCCATCTCCCTGCCTCCCGGAAGAGATTGACGGATGCCAAAGCCGCTTCGACATACTTTTCCTGAGCGTCGGCGGGAATTTCTCCAAACGGCTCGATCCGGATGGGGGCAAAAACCGCTTCGCCGACAATATCGAGTTCGCTCATCGTTCTGTCGGTTTTGAGCGTCTTGGAGAGCGGAGATATCTCCGATTCGACGAAATGGACCCACGTTCCGTCCTCGAATACGACGCTACAGAATTCTTTCGATGGACAAACGACAGCCCCCAGGAGACCCGTTTCGGTGTCTTTGACGATGACGATTTTCCCGTTTTCTGCATTCATCACTGCCCCCTTATGTCTTTGTGTTTAATCATGGGATTCTCCTGACGCACCAATGTTTCCCGCCCCTTTCACTAAAAAAGTTTTCGCCGGAAACGCACGAATTCGGTGTAAGCTTTTTTCCGTAAACGTAACCAGCAGCGCCGGTCCCGATGATCGTTGCCAGGATCAAAAGAACAGAGATCAGAAGGGTTGAGGTGAACCTAGTTTTCATTGCCGAATTCACGGCGGAAGAAAGGTCGGACTTGAGTTCTTCCAGCGTTTCCTCTTTTTTTGATTTGGCAGAAAGGTTAAGTTCGGATTTAAAGGTCTCCGACTCTTTCCTGATCGCTTCCACCAATGCCCGCCCAACCGTTATTCCAGCGGTTTTGATCTCGCTCGCTGCCTCCACTCCGGCGGTTCCGACTGTTTCCTTTACAGCTTCCACCCCGGCTCCGACGCTCTCCCTGATTTTTTCAGGAAGGGAATGGATGGCATCCCGGACCCTGTCCGCCGCGTCTCCGGCCGCCTGGGCGGCTTTTCCGGCCCATTCCTTTGAGTCCTGTGCGGCCTGAACCAACAAAATCAGACTCCAAACCGGATCTTCTTTATGAATTCCCGATTCGTGGGCGATTCGTAGAATTCTTTCCCGGACATCCGGGTTTTCGATTTCAGAGAGCACATAATCCATGCTACCCGGAGCAAATCTTGCCGTTTCCGGCAATTCTTCGTTTTCCATTACTCACTGTCCTTTCCGAAAATTTTATCCATCTCACTGAAAACGCCCTCTATCCACCGGGCAATCGCTACTTGTTCAATCTTTGAGAGCCCACCAAGTTTTCCGTCCCGAATAGCAAGGATTCTGCCTGGGACGGTATTTTTCATTTTTTCGATCGCAGTCGTGTTCCTGAAGGCGGGAATTGCAATTTCTCCCATCAATCCTTTTTTTCTGAGCGGATCGTTATACCAAGCGAATTTAGAAGCCTCGCCCTTGAATAGTGGATAAACGACGAAGCGGTTCTCCGGCTCGATCACACTCAAGAAGCCGGATTTCAGACTCTCTTTCATGATTTCAAGGGAAACGACATCTTTGATCTCCATCGCGTATGTCGCAACCAGGCGATATCCCATTGCGTCGGCTAACCCACGGATCAAGTATCCCTGGCCATCCAGGGTTTCCCCGGAACCTGCGGGGAGGTTCACAACAACCTGATCCACATTGGCTTGATCGAGAAAGTTTCCGAAGGCGGTCACGGCATTTTCGGAGTCTCCCGCCTGATTGAGGTTCGCGGATCCGATTTGCAGCCCTTCTCCCTGAACCTCCCCATACCTTTTTAGAAGGTCATACTGTTTGGGATCTGTTTCTATGCCCAGAACAGGGCCTCTCAAGCCCAAGTATTCAAGGGTGAGCATCGAGAGAAAGCTTTTACCGCATCCACCTTTGTTACCGAACGAAAAATAGAGAACCTTTTCCATGATTTTCTCCTGTTAGTATAGTTTTGACCGCTCAAACAGATTCCCTTTTTCCTCTTCATCGGGAATCATATGTATCGTTCGTTTTTCGACAAGTTCTTTTTCCTGTTTTCCGTTTTCTATTTTTGGAGCCGGTTGCGCCGCCGGCTTTAAACCTCCTTTATTTGCCCGGCGCCGGCGCTCATAAAAATAGGCATACCTTGCTTGAGCCGTTTTCCCAGGATGCCCGTAGGCCTCCGCAATTTCGGCCCAAGTTATTCCGGCCTCTCTGGCTTCTTCCACCATCTCAAAATCTCGCCGGATCAAACGCATGAGAGAGACACCTTCAAACGCTTCTTTTCTCTTCTCAATCAAGGAAACTAGTGGACTTTCGTTTTCCTTTGGTTTGAATCCGTTTGATTTTGTTTGCATCCCGTTTGACCCTTGTTTGATCAAGTTTGGTGGACGTTTGAGCCTGTTTTCAGACACCCGGAGGTGAGTCGGGTGTGGCTCAATACATGGCTTTATTCTCTTCCCTGGGGATGGCATGATATAAGTCTGAAAGGTGTTGAAAAATGTTGAAAACCTGCAAGAAATTGGAAGGGAACCAGAACAAACGCGCCTCCCAGACGGAAGAAAGTTGAATATTAGGCTTATTCAGGTCTGGTTTGCGTCATTCCTGCTTGAAAGGGCTTCGACACATGAGGATAAATACCTATCTTGAATCACAGGGGGCGGAATTCCTAGTTTTGGGGATGCTGCTGGCAAGAGGGATCGAAGCTTACAAGACATATGCGAATATGAAAGGCTACGATCTGTTAGCGATTGGGAATGGAAACGGAAAAAGTTTAAAGATTCAGGTCAAAAGTCGAGCCAGAATAGGGGCAACGGATTTCCCAGCCAAAAACTTGGGAGATTGCGACATCGTTTGCGTAGTGGTTCTTAATATCGACAAACTGCTAATTCAAAACAGACAACATCCAAGAAGCCCTCAGCCCGAATACTACCTGATCCCCAAAAGTGAGATTATAAAAAAAGCCAATTCGAGTCCTTCGATAACTAATTTTCAAAATTTCGTTTCTCGAAAAAGAATTGGGTTTTTTAGAAAGGTAGATATATGTCTATAGTCTTTTCTTCCTAAGACCTTTTTTTAAGTTCTTGATACCGTTGCAAGTAGACCGAACCTTGGAACACCATCACCCCAATCGATAGGATCTTTGGTTTATTCAGAGAGGGAAGTAACTTGGTGCGCGTCAGGGGATAGGGGTTTTGGTTTTTACCTTGATCTTTCTTTCGATGGGGACCGTCTTTGCGGAACCGGCTGGAAGAGCGTTTGGCTACTCTTCCGTTTTGCCGGTCCGTGCCTTGGGGAAGGTCGAAGACCGCCCCCTCCTCAAGAGGGGGTCGGTTCTTCGACCCCTCTTGAGTATTCTTGAGAATACTCTTGGGAACGTCTTAAACCATTGCCGTTTTGCCCGGTTTTCGTCTTAAACCATTGCCACCCTACGTCTTAAACCATTGCCGCTTTTTCGAGGATACGTCTTAAACCATTGCCGCCCCTTGTCCTGTTTCGTTCTCCTGAGCATCAACAATAGAAGAACCTGAAAGGGAGGACTTTTCCGGAGACTCGAACCAGACCTTTGGATGTTTTTGGTAGAAAACCCCTTCCCGTCCATCCGCCATCTTCCTGAGTTCGATTCCGAAGTCCCTCTTGAGAGCTACCGCCTCCTCCCTGATTTGTTGGACTATATGTCTTCTTGTTCTGGCCGGAGTTACTATCGTGATCCAATCCGGATCAGGCTCGTCTTCCGGACTTAGCCTGTCGAACGACCCGATCGCCAGGAGAACGTCGTCCAGAGCCATATTGACCTGATCGTGACTGAGGCAAAAACGGACCAGCGCCTTGGTGACTCCATGCTTTAGCCGGAAAATTTCTGTAAGAAGTGCCTGGTAGTGGAGCTTCACGTCATGGAGGAAGAACCGGGAGTACTCACTTTCGAAGATCACGCCCCAGTATTTCGCGTTCTTCGCGATTCCACCCCTCCGCTGAGCTTCTTCGTTGTTCATGCGAGATTTCGCGTGTTTTCTGACGATTCCGCCCGTGATTCTATCGCCGTTTAATTCCGTATCGACCCGGACTTTTCGAAGATCCTCCAACCTTTTGTCAAGCCAGGCATGATTCCTTTTGTGTTTGTGTTTAATCGCGGCAAGAACCTCATAAGGAGAAAACACAACTGCAATTTGCCCGTCCGGAGCCGTCCTGGTCAACTTCGATTTGTCAAAAATAGCGTCGAGAATATCTTGATGCGTTTGTGTCAGGAAACAATCCCTGACGATGCAATTCCCCCATTGATTGCTAAAATTGAAGTCCCGGCCCTTGAAACCGTTCGGAACCTGGGAAACGGGCAGAAACGGCCCTCCTCGGCATTGATTGACGGTCATGGTCAATGGGTTTTCAGAAGATTCCTTCGAACGGGTCTTGATAGCCAACGGACACCTCCTCATATTTCAATCGTTCTTCGCCTGTCCCGACTCCCGGAAAGTCCTTGTCCAGCATCATGATTTCGCCGGACGGCATGATCTCGAAAAACGCCGGGCGATTGTTAGTCCAAGCCGCCGTCGGGATCTCGTTGCCTTTCGACACCCCGCAAGCGATCAGCTTCCGAAAGGAAACCTCCTCCGGAGAGAACATCCCCTCAAGTTCCCCATTCTTCTGTACGTCGGCCCTGTGAATTCTGCTCACGGCAAAACAGTACCGGAGCACTCCGGGAAGACCGTTACCCCCGGCTCGTGAGAGGTAGTGGAGCCTCCAGGACAGGGCTTCTTTTGTCGATGCCTGGTTTGTGTGCCCGATTGTCAGAAACAGGCATCCGGCCTCTGCCGCCAGTTCTTCGAGTTCGAGTCCCAACGCCGCCTGCTGTGCGTTGTCGATCTGGTCGATTCCCAGGCCAAGTCTCATGATCGTGTCCCCGAGGACCAGGACGGGCTTGATTCTTTTGATCCCCCGAACGGCTTCTGCGTATGAATGGGTCTTGATCCAGACTCCTTCCCGCCGATCCCACTTCCAGAGCGGAGCATCAAGCTCAGGAATCAGGAAGTATCCTGACCTGGCGACTTTTCCCAACCGTTCGAAGTCCCGCCGCCAAACTGCACGGGAGGACTTCTCCCCTCCGAGCACGACTACCGGACCGGAAAGACAATTCTGCCCGAACCAGCATCCCCCGCCGTTCGCAATCGTTGCGCACAGGTTGACTATCAGGGAAGACTTCCCGGATTCAGGAGGGCCGTCAACAGTCCCAGCCCCGATCCGGGGAAATAAACCGTCCACAAGCCATTCGACGGGTGAAAGTGGCTCCTGACAGATATCAAAAGCATCGACCCAGATCGTTTTTCCTGTCTGTTCCGGCTCCTCTCTTTTTGCAATCTCCCCCCGTACCCGGGAGATATCCTCCAGATCGCCGGATTTTGCTGCCCGAGAAAGTTTTTCTGCATCAAGAATTGCCCGGGCGCTTTTCCCTTACTTCCGAAAGTTTTTCAGCATAAAAACGGGCGTTTGATGGGCTGGCCCACATGTTATCGGCCAAATCCAGAAGATAGTCCCTATCCGATCGATCGGTCAGCCGATTTGAGATCATGCCCGGGTCCGGAACAATCCCGTCACCGTCCAGGTCAATGATGGTCTGGACAATCCGACGATGGGGAGCGAAGTGAAAATCATAGACCGAGAAAGACAAGGACTCGTCCCTGAGCAGATCCGGCTTCTGAAGAAGACAGGAGATGAGGTTTTTTTCGTTATCGATATCGATAGGGAGGTCCCGAAGGACCTCGACGGGGCGGGGGGCGCTCATTTCACACCCCCTTTCCGGCCTTTTCGGGATTCGATCCAGGCATCCAGATCAGCCTCATGGCACCCCCACCGGGCTCGGGGGCCGTCCCCGAGCTGGAAAATTGGGAGAGTCCCAATCTTGCCCTCGTAGATTCTCCGGCGAAGAGATTGCCACTGGAGCCCAAGACGGGCCGCCACACCTTTCAATGTCAGGAGTCGAGAGGGCGTCATTTGGCACCTCCTTCGAGAGGGGCCTTGGCCTTGGGCTTATTTTTGGAGCCGCGAGGGCGGCCAGCCTTGCGCTTTTCCGGAATTACACCATTGGTGCAATCGCTGGAAGCGTTGTCCGATAGGGGTGAAAGAGGATTTTCTTGAGGGAAAAGGTAGGCGATCAAGTCATCCAGAAGGATGAACTGTCGACCGGATCCCGGACGCTTGGAGATTTTGAGGCTTTGATCTCCTCGCCATTTCCTCTTGTACAGGGCTTCTCGGCCAATTCCGATTACGCGGGCGGCTTCTTGGATTTGAATTGCTTGGCGGGGGAAAAAGTAGGCCCGAAGGGCTTCTGGGCCGGAAAAGTTGAAATTCTGAGGTGGATTAGTCCACCGGAAGGCCTGTGCTGGCATTAGATACCTCCCAAATCAAAATCTGCAAGTGCAGATTAAATTTGGGCAGGTATCCTATACGCCGTTCAGAAAAAGAACCTCCCGATCTTTATATCGGAAGGCTCCTGACCCCAAGGACAGGAACGGAAACGGATGGTAGATCCCTAGCGGCTAATGCGATAACGAAGGGTGAAAACTGGACGAAATTTGTTTCCCCGCCTGCCTGGCGGGGTCCCTTGATCGTCCCTCGGCCTCATCAGGGTCCCGTCCTTCACGACATTAACGTTTTTCATTTTACTCACCTTCATCAATATGTCAACCCCTTCCTTCCAATGGTGCAATCGGATTATACAAAAGGTCACAAAGTGGCTAAAAACCTTGTTTCTAACGTGGTGTTCTTGGTGCAATTTTGGTGCAATGAGAATCAAAAAATGGGTCTAAATGAGGTCACAAAGGGTCACAAGAGGAAACGTCTTGAACTCTTGTTTTTGGCTCTGGAATTGGATATTTGTTAATGGGAAATGGTGCCCCCGGGGTGACTCGAACACCCGGCACAAGGTTTAGGAAACCACTGCTCTGTCCGCCTGAGCTACGGGGGCAAGAAAAAGGGAGGGCCGATCACCGGGAGACAAACATGTCTCCCGAGGGGAGTCAAAAAAACCGTTAACCGATATTTGGTCCGTACCAGGTGCCGTTACAGTCGAGGCAAACGTAATCGCCGTCGACACTCATCATCGGATCTCCGCAAAATGGACAATCCGGGNCATCTCTCTTGGGAATGATGAGAGGCAGTTCGATCTCGTCCAGAGGATCGACTTCTTCATCGTCGGCCATATTCTGAAATCCTCTCTCATACATATTGACGTCTCGTCCATAAAGGTGAAATCTTAACACAGGGCGTCCCCCGTGACAAAANNNGTTCAGGGGCGGGCGAGAAGCGGAGAGTGATTGTTTTCGGCCTGGATTTCGGGATGGACCNGGCGGTAATACTGGACAATCCCCCGGTAGAGAGCCCGGGNGNNNNGCTTCCGATACGTCCGGCTGGCCATGATACGGGCATCTTCGGGATTGCTCAGGAAGTTGATCTCGGTCANNNNAGCCGGCATCGATGTTCCCATGATCACATAAAAAGGCGCCTGNNGGATTCCAANNTTCCGGACACCCTCATANNNNCCTTCCAGATTCCGGGAAAAAGACCGGTCGAGATCCC
>ACXJ01011382.1_pt1 | contig 11146 bp, 15 predicted proteins | sample 870861 | NCBI WGS metagenome assembly ACXJ01 (sample SAMN02954270, study PRJNA29437) | mine drainage metagenome | biome: terrestrial; feature: Richmond mine; material: biofilm; isolation source: combined biofilm from UBA (pink subaerial biofilm) and UBA BS (thick... ... | reverse complement strand
ATGTACTCAATCTGCATTCAGGAAAACAGGAACATATAATAACCCAGATTGTTATCTTAGAACGTTCATAGAAGCAGATATATTGGATTATGCAAGGAGAAATGGCGTGGATATATTTGAAGGAAATCATCATGAATTTTCATAATCTATTATATCCTATGTTCTTTTATATCCAAACTTTTCTTTAGAAAAGGATTGGTCGCAAAGGAAAGCCCGTATTATTGCCATTTGAAATTTTGAGGGCTTTCCTGCGAACCCCCCTCCCCGCCGAGCGTAGCAGGTCTGAACGTAGTGAAGACCCGAAGTGTCCCGAAGGGACACGTAGCCCACACGTGTTATACACGTGGGGGTGCGAAGCACAGGACACGGGGGGGCGGTGGACAGCCCGAAGGGCTGGACAAATCAGGGTAATAGCACGTTGCGAAGCAACGAGTGGACGCCGAAGGCGGACACGGTGCTATCCCTGATTAGCCCCCCGAGACGAGCGAAGGCAAAAAGAGGGGGGGAATTTCTGAGCGAAGCGAAGAAAGGAGGGGTGAATTTTTGCCGTAGCGAAAGCCAATCCCTCCGTGCAGGAGGGTTGGCGTGTCGTAGAGTGTCCTGTGCTTCGCACTTGTGCGAGCGAGGCGGGGGTTTATTGCTCTTGTGGACTTCTCACGAGAAGTCCGTAATTATAGTTCTTGTAGACTTCTTTTAAGAAGTCTGAAATAAAAAATAAAATGAAATAAGGAGGGCATTAAGCACCCCGTGTAATGACACACGGGGGGCACGTGTGGCTCTCACGTGCTAAGCTTACGTGGTCGTTTAGCTGGTCTTTTACTAACGTAATGTCTGTTGGATATTCTACTTGCCGAAAGTGTGAGCCATTTTCTGCATTTGGGGCAATACCAATTTTCCGTTTCCTCTAACTGACACAACGGCGTTCCGCAAAACATACACTTTATTCTGTATTCATTCATTTCATCGCCTCTATATCCTTTTTCATTGCTTCGTATTGCTCTGTCTTGGCTTTTAACTGACGTTCTAACTGCTCTATTTTTGTGTGTGGGTCTACATATCCCTTATTCTCCTTGTATTGAGAAATAAGAAAATTCAGGACACGTGATAACTCCTTGTGCTTCGTGAGTTCCTCCACGAATTCCACGTTCTCTGGCTCTATATGGAATGTAGTTATGTGCATCACTTACTCGCCTCCTTGTGCAATATGATTGCCTTGTAATAGCTGTTCCCTGTCTTTCTGCTTATTAGCTTGTCCAAAACGAAAAAGGTATCTGGTTTGAGATAGCCTAAATCGTATTGCTCGTTTAAAACAGATGAGCCATAAAAGGAAACAATCTGTCCGTCAGAAGTCCGTTTTGCGTAATAGATATACAGCTCTGCTTCCTCTCCCATTCTTTCAATCTTCGTTTTCTCTACACTTGAGAGTTGTAGCTCCTCTCCTATGAGAACGTCTTTTTCAACTTGTAGCATACCTTCAGTATGCTTCTGTTCATCTGCGTTTTCTTGTTCAGTCATTCAATCACAATAATATTGGTTAGAAAAGATATAATAAGGTATCTGTAATGAATATTGAAGCGAAGTAAAAGATAGTCATATTACTTGGAATATAGCAAAATGCAAATGCCTAATGTAAGATATGGATATATATTTATATCTTGATGTTCATATATTATATATGGGCATATTCTCGGTCATATAACTTGGAATAATTAAAAGGGGTGGTGGACAAAATATAAAAGCACCACGAAAACAATAGATTTTTTGTTGTTGTTTCTATCCGTTCGTTTGTGCTGTTCTGCCTGTCCGTAATAGAGCGTTTAGACGCTTTATTTCCTGTCGTTCCTCCTCACACATCGGGCAACACTCCTTGAGCCTTGAGCCGATAAGGAATATATGACCTCTCTGGTGTATGTGTATTAGAGGGTATATTTCTTGCATTTTGCCACCATATATACAATGAGAAATAGGATTTAAACTTTATCGGGAAAACGTGGCGGGGGTAAAACCACGCTCCCTAAAAAATCGTCATTTTCGCAATAATGAGCATAAAAAGAGGGTATCGTGCATACACTCTACGCAAAGACCAGAATTATTTACAGCTCCTATGCCTGCCTCGTCCTCCTCTATCCTTGCCTTGCATATTCTACACTTCATTTCATCGCCTCAATAAATGCCCTAAACGTTCCTTGTCGTATTCCTGCATTTCCTCTTTGCTGGCTCTTTCCAATACGACAACGTCCTCGTTTCCGTATTTGGCATACCTGAATTTGATGTATTGTGCCTCTGCACAACTTCCGTCCCGATATATCGGATAGTAGACGCCTATTCCCTCCTTCTCGCCATATTTAACTTCGTTAAACACTTCAGGATTGAAAAGTTCTTTTTCCATAGAAATTACAGCTCCTCGTCCAAAAGATAAGAGCGTGTGCAGTTCTGTTTCGGTCTTGTGTTTAGAAATCTTTGACCCTTCCTTTTCCCTCCATTCTTTTTCAGCTTCCATTTTTCTCACCTATAAAGTGTGAAATCCTTGCGTGATACCTTCCCTTTTTGTGTTCCCTCACGTGCAAAACAACGTGCTTTTTCCTTCCCTCCTCGAACCATTCTATCGTAATGAGAAAACTAATGAGTTTTCCCTTCGGTGCATTAGGTATTTGCATACTCTCACCTATTATATTTGAAAAGATAGATATTTATAGATTTACCTCCATTTCCTCCGTCTTAAGAACTACAATAATTTTAATGAAATATGAGCATACTGCTATTGCGGTGAAAGACCAAAGAAAAGTAATGCCAATTAATTCAATCCACATTCCTGTAATAGACGCTGGAGTATTTGTTGTAGCGTCCTGCACGGATACACGGACAATAATCATTAGGAAAGCCAGAAAATATGTAAAGAAAACTGCAAAAATAGAGATAATGAGCTTAAGCCACGCAATATCTTTTTGTCGTATCTCAAAAGATGGCAATATCCTCGCCTCCCTCTTGGATTTCAATTTTCGGCTTCCTAAATAAACGATATTCAATTGTTATTCTGCTTCCTCCCTTCCTGCCTAAAACTGCACTATTTGGGTGTTCATATTTGATTTGTGCTAATTCCTGTCTAAATTCACGATACATATTTTGTTGCATTGCCATAACTGATAATACAGGATTATGCCCATATTCGCTATTTCGTGCTTTTTTCCTCAATTCTCGTAACTCTCTCACATCTACGGCTTCCATTTCCATTATTTCGCTCATTTCTTATCACCTCCTTTAACGAGCTTCGCTCTTTCGGGGGTCGTCCCATTTTGTGCCTTCACTTTTTCGTATTCATCTTGATATTTTCTAATCATCTCGTTAGCCTCCTTCCTTCCCTCATCTGTCGTTGCTTGAGCATATTTCTGTTGCCATAGGTTTAGTAACCTCGCTATCTCCTCCTTTGTATGTGTTACCGTTTTAGGCTCTCGTTCTGCTGGCTTGTTATCTGACTCTTTGTAATTCTCGTTGTAATAATTCTCATACGCTTTACCAGATTTCCATTCACCAGTTTTGTCAAAATAAGTATGTGTAAGCAAAGCGTGGATTGGTGGATATAAGTCAAAATACCAAACCACATTAATAAAAAGTAAAATAAAACTCAAGATAGCTGTGAATGTATTATTTCCAAAATCACTCAACGAAAAATGATATAGTCCTGCAAATGAAAAAGCATAAATCACTGCCATAATGCCTAAAAATTCAAGAATAAGTAAGATACTAAACCATAATACCATATCCATAAACGTTATGGCAAAACTAACAACGAGCGGGTAAAAGAGCCAATTCGGTAAAGGGGTGTATTGAGGTAATGCGTTCCACATTGATATTTGGTGCAATATGGCTGTAATGAAGGTAAAGAAGACGAAAATTAATGAAAAAAAAATAAGCCTGCGATTTAATCGGTATTTCTGTTTTGCAATAAGGGGCTTGTGGCTCATAGCTCTGCCTCCCATAGTTCTGGAAGGGTCTGAATTTTCACGTCTGGATACTTCTCCAGATACTTCTTCTTGGTCTCCTGATTAGGCACGATTATGATTGTTTCTTTTCCCTGTTCCCGATATATAGCAATCCTCCTCGCTAAATCGTTTATGTCATTCTTCAAGCCTGTCTCAATTTCAAAAACATACTTTCCAGTCTCGATGTCTGCTGTGCCAATACCTGATGGTTGTATCTCAAAATCGGTAATGCCCTTGTGATAAATTATATCAGCCGTGCCATTTACGAGATATGTGTGTAGTCCTGACGGATTCTCATCTTTCCTAAAATAGACGATTGTCCCATCGCTGATTATTGGCTTGTCGTCTTTAAATTTCACATAATCCACAGTCTCAACGTTTATTTCATTTAATTTGACCATCTTCTTGGGCATATCTTTAATTTTTAACCGATAATCATCTCCCTTACCACCATACCTTTGTGCAAATCTTTTAGCTAAATCCTGTATGTTTCCAGCTTGCGATAGAAATTCAAAAATGGCTTTCTGATAATCTATATCCTTCTTATATGCTGTCCCAGAACTCCCTTCGCCTTCGGCGTCCTGATTAACAGGTTTCCATTCAACAACAGGTTTCCATTCTGGACGGGGGTTCAGAAGGCTAAAAATGTAAATCTGCTTGTGGCTGTCAGCCTGGGCTAAATCCACAAACTCATAGGGGTGTAATCTCTGAACGCACCAATGATAAGGCTCGCTTAATGCTTTGACCTCGTCCAAATCCTCCTTTTCCGTCTGCTTGAAGCATACCTGCAAAGCACAATTTCCCTTGATGTCTCCTGCAATCCTACTTGCTCTCTGTGTGCTTACCAATAGAGCCCCCGTAGCCCTGATTTCCTCTGCCATTTCTGGTATTATGGTCGTTGTTCCTGTAAAACGTGATGCCTCGTCAATAAAGACCATAGTTCCCTCTCTTTTTGGGCTTTTTATCTCCCTATACAACATTTCCAAAAGAAATTCTGCGTAAAATACAAAAGCTCTATCATCCATTCCTGCAAAATCAATTACGATATTCTCTGGCAAATCATAATCTGCCGTATGCTCCATATACAACCTTTCGGTTTGCCTTTTTATTGCGTTGAGTGCCCCCTTCGTAATTATATCGGATTTCTCTGCATTATTTATTTCCTCATCTACCAATTTTTTAAATTCATTCCAATTTCTTGATTTCTCGCATAGAGATTTTACAATGTCAGGTATTGTTTTGTAAGTGGTGGCTTCTCCCTGAAAAGCTACGCCCCACGAATGAGCGAATATGTCGGGGTTAGAAAACACATTAGGGGCAAACTTCTTTAGATATAGTGTGGGTATGCCCATTTCAACAAAGCGGTCTTTTGCCTTATACTGAAAAATGATTTTCTTATAAGCTCGCATCTGGTCTATGATATAGTATGTTAGTTGTGTTTTTCCGCTTCCTGCCATTCCCATAATTGCTACGTTATGATTAGTTTTAGTATATAGATAAGCGATGAAATCTACGATGCGGGTATAGGTGTCCTCCCGCATAATCTCCCTTCCTGTTTTGTTGTCAGTCTTTTCGTATTGAAGTTCTACGACCTGCCCAATTATACCTATCTGATTTTGAATGCCTTTTTTACCTGAAAATTGTACCCTCCATAGACCTGCTAATACAAAACAGAATACAATCCACGCTGTTATCCCTGCTCCTACCAAAGATACAGGTATTAGAAGTATAGCCACGAGTAAAGCGAATAAGCCTGCCACACTCACAACTGCGACACGTCCGTGTTTACGTCTGGGGCGGCTAAATGCTTGTTCCATACTCATATTCCTCCTTTTAGATTATTATGGCTTTCTCTGTCCAGCAAATCCAGTAAAACAGCCACTGCACCGATAAGCTCCTCGGCTGAAATATCATCTGGCAAAGATAACAGAATTGGAAGTATGTGGGAATTAGGAAACTTCTTGTTTACTCGTGTCTTCAACCCGTGTATGTTAATGCCCTTTCTCTCAAAATCAACCCGTGTATTACTCGTGTCCATAGATTAGATAGGCGATGCTAGTTATTTGACCGTTTTAACGGCAAAAAAGACGGCTTAAATATTAATCACAAACACTAACTGAATATACCTTTTTACAATTAACACAAATATAATATGTGGTATCATAATGTAAAGCCCCTTCCCCAACAGATTCCTCCTCAAACCGTGTAAGGCTATACAGGGGCTTATGACAAGATTTACAATTAAATTCTCCGTAATCGAAAAGGTAAGGTTTTTGTCTTAATAATAAAAACCATAAACCTTCTAAGCAAGGAAGAACATATTTAACTCGTTTATCACTCCCTTTTTGTCGGAAAATTATTAGTCCCTCTCTCTCTAAATCCCTTAATGCCTTATCCAAAGAATGATGATGAGCGACATTATTTTTGAAGTTGAAAAATAACTTCTGAATATCCGCTGTAGAGTAAGGTTCTGGTCTGTTATAAGGTAACATTTGTTCCCCCTCTAATAAAAACCTTAAAATTTTCTCCCCTTTCGGTTCAGAATAGAACAAATGCTCAAAAAAAAATGACACTGCATCTATTCCTTCGGCTCCTCCTTCATATATATATGTTCCAGACATTAAAACCTCAACCTCATAACTGCCTTCCCATTAGGCAATACAGCCTCAAAGTCGTAGCCATCGCTAATATACTGCTCTATGTCGCTTACAGGTATGACCTTCTGCTTCGCTCCGTTATCACTCATCGCTCCTGCTACCTTATCTCGTAATAACTGCTGAAAGTCCTCATTGCTTACGCTTGAAAGGTCTATTTTGTCTATCTCTTCCTGCTTGTATCCTACTGCCGATAAGAGCTGTTGCTGTAAGAATAGCTTTGCGTTGTCCTCTGAAATATCAGATATACGGGTCTCCAAGAATTTAAGGCATTTTCTATAACTTTCTCTCATTTCTTCTATCATATCTGGCGGTAGCCTCTTGTTCGTTGAATATCGGGCTTCTATATCGCCCTTATGACCCATAATGAACTGCCTCCAAGGGTGAGATATTAAGCCCTTGCTCTCTGCTATGTCCAATGCTGTGCTGAAATATGCTCGCAATACGTAGGGCCGCATCTTTAGACCTGCTCCCTGTATTGCGTCCCGTATATCCCTTGTTATTAGGGTGGTGCGTAGAAAATTGTTTTTCCTCACATAATCTTTCTTGTTATCAAACTGCAACAAAGGGCTATCATACTCTAATTGCTCACCCTGTCGTCTTCTCTCCTCCAAATATTCCTTAATATAGGTTGCGCCCTCCTCTCCAATAAAAGAAAAATACTGATGCCTCGCCTTGCTCAACATACTCTTGACACTTACCATAGCAGGTATCTTATCAAAGTCTATGTTTTCTGAAAGCCTTAAGCCTTTAATGTCCTTTAGCCGTAATCCATCTGTGCCTTCGTAATTACCTAAACTTTCGGGTCGTAGACCTGCATAAGCCATTAGTGATATTGATACCCTGCCTCTTGATGTTGCTTTCCTTAATAATCTGCTCAATTCTTCCTTGTTTGGCACTCTTTCGTTTTCTAATGTCAAATAGAGATTCTCTCCTCTAATATTTACATTCAAGTCTAAAATTTTTCCGCTGAACTTACTAAAACTTTTTAGCATCTCCTTAAATCTTTTAATATAAGCCCCCGCGTATCCTTTTCCTTCCATTTTCCTAATAAAATCTAAAAAATCATTCCTAAATTTCTCCTGACGTTCCATATCTATTAAAAGTTTTTCAGGTGTAGTATTTTGCAACTCACAATAATACCCTAAAGTTCTCAATAATGTTGTAGCTGTTAAAACAGACCTTGCTCGCATATTTTCATACCATCGCCTAACCTTATCGTCTTCTAATAGACTTGCATATTTAGATTTCATAAAAATACATCTAATTCTTGTATAATAATGTATTCACTTATATCTGTAATTGCATACGGTCGGGCCCATTTCTATTGTACTTTACACAAAAATAAAAAATCTTTGATTTGTAATTATTAGAAAGAATTCGGAATTATTTCATATTGTTTTTCTAAGCTGGTGAAAAGCTTTTTGAGAGAAACTCTTCTACTTTCAAATCAATATGAATTTTGAATGATTAAATAGTAAAGATGGAAGAATGTCATTCGATCCTTCCCGATACAGTTGCATTTTTTTCCCTAACCTCTTCCCTCAACTTTGATCTAATGAATGAGACAGTGTTGATCCATGCGTAAACCCACAGTATATTCAGTGCAGCTGATATTCCAATAAATGCCCAGAGCAGTGCAGAATAACTTGTGAAATCAAATATTTTCATTGTGGATGTTGCAAAAAGACCAAGAGGGAATCCATATGCCCAGACACTGAGTGTTCCTCTTGATGGTTTAGTGAGTATAAGTAAAAGAACCACCAAAAAGTTCCAGACTTCAAATCCCCATAGTAATATAGAAACAAGTTCTACTGTGGATGCTGAAAGTGAGATATTGCCTATTACTTTGAATCCTGAAATTGTGAATATATTTATGATTATTAGACTTGCAATACCCACTGGAAGCATCGTGGTTGGGAGTGTATCATGAACCTTGGTAGTTACGTGCCCGGATAATGCGAGCGAACCTATAAATATGTAAAGAAAGAAGAATATACCAAGTCCCATCAGGACGAGAAAATACATAGATTGTGCTTCAAAACCTCCAAAATACTTCATGAGAGGTGTCGCAAGAAAAACACTTGTTCCTATTGCGAGGGGTGGGATTACAATTGCATAGTTCATTTCCCTGGGATTGATTTCCTTTGTGTATAGTCTATAACCAAGCAGAACACCAATAATAAGTGCAAAGAGGTACTCACCATAGAAGTTCAGGATGGATAGATCTGCTGACCATCCGGAAAGGCCAAAGAAATATATTAGCTGGTAATTAGCCACAAAACCTATAATCGGGATGAGTGCCACAAAACTCAGCCTCGTAAGATTGTTCCAGTGGGTAAACACCTTATCCCTTATAGCGAGCCCACGTATAATCCATACTACCAGGATTACAAGAAATAGGATGATTCCTGTTATGGAAAACGCCTCAGCAATGTAATTATACCATACATTTCCTGTTTCTCCATATGAAAGAATATATATCTGTGAAAGAGCCAAAGTTGATATGGCCATCCCGAACCACTCTGACCCAAACATATTTAGAGTGCTTTTCCTCATTTTCATTCCCCCAGAATATAATCATGTTTACAATTTACCATTTCAGTATCCCCGTAGCTGAAGTAAGTGTTCTGTTCCCTGTTATGAATCTTGTAAGAAACAGTGCATCTTCCATTTCCTTCTCTGTTCCTCCCTTTATAAAGAACTGTGATAGATACACCTTTGCACATTCTGGGTACCTTATAGAAACAGCATCTGCAAATGCTATAAGAAAGACATCTTTCTGGCTCATTATAAACGGTGAAAGTAACTCTGACTTCTCCTTCAGATGTTCATCCAAAAGTCCAAATGAAATTGAAGAGAGTGATACAAGGTCTTCAGGAAGAGATTCCATGTGTGATTCTGACTGGATCTTGGCCAGTATCTTCTTTATTTCAACATCGTCTGATGCTTTCACATTCCTTTTCTGTACAACTGGTAATATTGCAGTCATTACTGACATTGTTGAAGCCATTACAACCATTTTTGCAACTTTTATAGAATCCAGTATCTCTAACATTTTAGCCCCAAAATTCTGAGCAAGCTTGAAATGTATCATGGCGGAACTTTCCTGACCATTTGATAGTGATACTGACATCGCCATTAGAGCCAGTGTTTTTTTCTGAACATACTTTCTCCCGAGATACATTTCATTATTCTCTCTGAACTGTTCCTTGGCCAGTTCCACGTTATGGTGGCCGAGCAACTTTATAACTTCTGGCATTCCTCCAAGAGTCGACTTTGCAAATCTTTCTATTTCTTCCATTTCGTCTGTCATAATAAGAGGATGCGTTATTTATACTAAGTAATGTCTGGCAAAAAATTTCTTTATTGATTTAGATTTAAACAAAAATTGTGTTTTGATTCATTCATTTAATTTTGTGATGCACTTCCGTGTATCTATGGTACTTCATCTAGTATAACCTCAAAGTCCACATCGTATACACCAAATGCTGGAAGGATTTTTCTGGCATAATTCCTTATTTCACCACACTCTTCCCCAATAATATGTATGCTGAATCTCCTCGAACCTGTGGTAATTGTGAGTTTCTTGATCCTTTTTTCTCCTTTTACAAAGGATACAAATTCATCTATTTTCTCAGCCGGAATGTTGAATGATATGTATGCCTTGCATCCCATGCCTAGCTTTGTGTAATCTATATCACCCCTGCATCCTTTTACTATACCCCTCTGTTTCAAAAGTACCATCCTATCCCTTACTGTCCAGAGATTCTTTCCTGTTCTTTCTGCAATATCGTTATATGTTAGTGAACAGTCTTCCTCCATTATCTCTATGATATCCAGATCAAGTTGATCAAGTTTGAAGGGTTTCATTAACAGAATATATAGTTTAAATATATAGTGATTTCCAGTTTCTGATTACGGAATAATATTGCACATATTTGTGAAGAATACCGCTATTGAGAGGGAAATTGTTTCTGCTAAATAGTATATAAATTTAAAATTTAAATGAGACTTAACACTTCAAAAATGTTTCAAAAAACTATAAATATTTTAAATTTTAGTATTGCTTTAAATTTTTGTGATCAATTGTTATTGACCCTTAGTTGCAGATTCTACAGATATTGGCTGATTTGGCTTAAAATCCCAAACGCCTTCTGCAGGATCTTCCGATGATACTTCCAGACTCAATCCCTTTGTTTCACGTATTGTCAGCAATGTTACAACTGCTCCTATGGCTGCCATTGCTCCAAGTAACTCGAATTCACCACCATTTCCAAGAGCTGTTCCAAGTATAAGGAAAAGGAATGTGAATATTCCAGCACCAAGCTTTGCAATTGATGCTGCAATTCCATGGGCTGTAGATCTTATGTTTGTTGGGAAGAGTTCTGTTGGAAGGATGAATGTTGTTGTGTTTGGACCTAAGTTTCCAAATAGGTATGATACTCCAAAGACCATTATGAAGAGATCAATATCGGTTTTAAGGAATGAGGGGGATCAACCAAGTCGACT
>ACXJ01011177.1_pt1 | contig 11146 bp, 10 predicted proteins | sample 870861 | NCBI WGS metagenome assembly ACXJ01 (sample SAMN02954270, study PRJNA29437) | mine drainage metagenome | biome: terrestrial; feature: Richmond mine; material: biofilm; isolation source: combined biofilm from UBA (pink subaerial biofilm) and UBA BS (thick... ... | reverse complement strand
TGGGAGAAATGTCCCTTACTGTGTTATCTTCTTCCGGCTTGATCCCATACGCTTTTAGTATGGCCATATCCTGATCCTTTGCTGACAGATGGACATAGGTTCTTGTTTGTCTTGATCCATGAATCCATCCCATTTGTGATTCAAGGGGTGCTTCTGCTACTCGTGAAGCTAAGATGGAAGCCCTTGTATGCCTGAATAGATGAGGATGTATTCTCCTGGTTATCCCAGCTCTCCTCTTTGCTCTGTTGAGGGCTCTGGCCATTTCAGGATAGTTCATGGGTTCACTGTATGCCTGGGCGGAAGTGCTTACAAAAACCATAGAATCGGGATTGTTAGCCTTAGGATGCTGCTGAATCCACTCTCTAAGATATGGTACAGAATCTCCAACTATTCTAACCATCCTCTCTCCAGTCTTTCCTGAAACATGAAGGACTGTTCCCCATTGATCATTTTGAAGATCCCTAATCCTTAAGGTTAAGATCTCTCCAACCCTGCAGCCTGAATCATACAGAAGTGAAAATAATGCTTTATCCCTTACACTAATGCAATTCTCAACCAGTTTGTGCATTTCCTCCACTGTAACCATCTCCTCTGATTTCTTCAACCTGTTTACTGAATTTCCCCTTACCTTGATCCACTGTACTCTTTTTTGAAACTCTCTATCTGAGAGCTTCCACTTATAATATTTCCTTATGGCCTGTTTATAATCTTCTACTGTTCTCGGGCTTATGTTTGCCTTAGACTGAAGATTAACTATTGCTGATTTAAGATCTTCCATTGAAGGATTGAGAAAAACATCCGGCATCATTTTACTGAGGACTCTTAACCTTATCAAGTAAAAGATGATTCTATGATCAGTAAGGCCTTCCTGAATCTTCAAATCTGTGGCAAATGACTTTAGAGAATCTGTAATGGGCTTTATTCCTATGAGCCTTTCATTCCTTTCAAGTTCTTGTTCAACTGTATCCTTGTAAATCATCTTAATTGTATGTTCTGATAGCTTATAATTTTAATGACACGCATTGAACTATTTAGTAAATGCTCGGTTTCCGCATATTCTGATGTCATATTCATTTAACAATTAATTTTCCGGGATTGCTGATAGACACGAATGACTCGAAAAAAACATAATCTAAGGCTTAATGTGAAAAATTTATTTCTTCTATTTATTAAGAGATTTAATATATACTGGATTTAAAAATATGTGTAATCAGTTTGACATTAATATTACAATTATGAAAAATAGTAAGGTAAAACTTTGACTAAAATACCTATACAAAGAATAGATAGGCATTCATTTACCATAGTTATTAACTATTGTTCTAGATTTAATAAATAAATTTAATAATGATTCTTACTTATATTTATTCATGATGCCCATGAAAAAAATGATGACAAACGGTTTGCCTTCTATGGTGATCATGTTATTCCTTTTCCTATTTATTCAATTTCTTCTAGGCATGTATATAAATCTTTTTGTATCGATTCCTGCAGCATCTCCTTTCTTCATGGTGGGCTATGGACCGTATGGAGGATTTCCCATAGTCATGGTTCATATGTTCCTTGGAATACTCATCGGACTTATATCCATAGGGATACTATTTCTTTCAATCGGATCTGGAGAAAAAAAGATACTAGCATCCGCTATCGGCCTTTTTTTATCCGTACTGATCGCCGGTATAGATGGTTTGTTTTTCCTTTTTGATGGTCAGAATAATATCAACTCATACCTTATGGCAACGGGTTTCATTCTTGCTATGTTGTTTTCATTCATATTACTATTATTTGTATATCAACCTGATTTTAAAATGGAAAGGAAAACAAATTTCAATTAAATTATAAATTCTTATTATTAAGAAACTGTTTACAAACACTAATATCTGGAAATTTTGACCTTTAATAATGATTTAGACTGTTAATGAATAATGTAACATTTTGGAATCATATCCCATAGAGTAATTATTAATTAAAAATCCAACTGTGTATTTCTTAAACTATTGATTTTTATCCAGTGAAATATTTTTTCACACACTTTCAATGAGACCCCATGCGTTTCCAAATGGATCAATCAGCTGGCATATTTTTACTCCATCTACCCCAATAATTGGCCCCCTGAACAACCTGCAACCATGGTCAATAAAGTGTGAAATAGCACTCTGCATATTGCTCACTTTCCAGTAAGAAGCCTGCCCTGCTACACCAGAACTTGATTTACTATCAGATGGATGTAGTCCTATTTTACAAAATCCCAGGTTAAAAGAATAATAATTTTCACTTTGAAAATCTGGCTCTTTTTCTAATAACACTTTGATCCATTCCTTTGCTTCTGCCAGATTATCAACAAAAAAGAGAACTTCATCAATACCTGAAATCTCACTTATAATTATTAATCACCATTTTCAGATTACTCCTTTGCTTAAATAAACTATTCTATATTCATGATTATCGTGGAAGTGTCTTTAAATGAAATTAGAGTTAGAAATTACCAGACCTTCAACTGATGTTAAATTCGATGCTCAACGTTGTTCATAACCTTCCCGATTCGGGATTAAATTAAAAAGTTAAGTCCAAAGAAAACTTTAAGAACGTTTTAAGATATATGACATACATGTCAGGTAATAAACAAGTTGCAGTAATTACAGGTGGTAATGGAGGAATAGGAAAAAGTATTGCCAGATCTCTTTTGAGAGACGGATTTTTTGTAGTTCTAGCGGATTTGAAAGATGAGGTAGCTGATACCGCCAGAGACCTTGAGAATGAAACAAATGGTAATATATTAGGAATGATGGCTGATGTTACTGATTTTACATCAACAGTGGAATTATTTAATAACATCAGGAGAGAAACAGCAACTGAATCAGTGAGCGTTCTGATAAATAATGCGGGAATTACAAGGGATGCCACAATAAGAAAGATGACGTATGAGCAGTGGGATCAGGTGATGAGGGTGAACCTGTACGGTGCATTCAACTGTACAAAACAGGTTGTTGAGGGTATGATCGGCAACCATTTTGGAAGAATTATTAATATTTCATCCATAAGTCGATACGGTAACAGGGGACAGGCAAATTATGCTGCATCAAAAGCTGGACTTGTAGGATTGACACTAACACTGTCCAGAGAACTTGGGAAATATGGCATAACTTCAAATGCTATAAGTCCAGGCATAATAAATACGGAAATGATTTCAACCATTCCAGCAGAAATCCTCAAAGATTATGAGAATAAAATTCCATCCGGTAGACTCGGAAAACCAGAGGAAGTTGCTGAACTGATTTCTTTTTTATGCTCTGAAAAAGCTTCATATATAAATGGAGAGGTTATAAACATAAATGGAGGGTTCTTTTTCTAAACTGGAATTTATTACAAAAATAAATTTTTGTTCCGGTGGACTCTTTTCTAATTTTTCATTATGCTCTCTATTAGACTGTCAATCTCATTAAATGGAAAATCTGATTTTCTATCATTATCCCAGAGAATAAACCTTCTGGCAAGAAAGTCAGCTGTGCCCATTAATGTATATGCAAGTATATTTGGATCTCTATCCTTAATTTCACCTTTTTTCATAGCATCCTTGAGATACTTCGCATAATGATCTCCAAGCATCCTGTAATGCCATTTGTAAGTTTCAGGTCTGTGTATCTCTGCCTCCAGAAGAATCTGGAACAGATGTGTATTTTTCTTAACCCATTCAATAAAGGCACGAAAACCTCTCTTTTCTATATTTATTCTACCCTCAATTCCGTTTATACTGTCATGAATGTATTTCCTCATTTCATGGTTATACTTCTTAACCAGTTCTTCCAGAAGATCGTCCTTATCCTTGAAATAAAGGTAAAAAAGCCCATATGACACACCAGCATTTCTTGTTATTTCTCCAACACTTGCATTTGAATATCCAAGTTTAGCAATTGTTTCTATTGAACTTTTAATAATCTTGTTGAATTTTTCCTGACCTTTTTTGGTCTTTGGATAGAGATTCATGTCATTTACAATGATAAGCCGTTTATTAAACCTTTAATATTACAGTTGCACCCCATGTCCATCCTGTCCCAGCCGAAACCAGGCATATAAGATTTCCAGGCCTTAAAAGATTCTTTTCTTCTGCCAATTTGAGTGAAATAAATGGATCTACCCCCTGCATATGTCCATAATCCTCAAGGTATATACTTTTACTCCTATCTATTCCAAGGGCATCCATAATTTCACGGTGAAATGATCTCTTTGTGTGAAGGAATGCCAGGTAATCAATATCCTTAATGTCATAACCTGATTTTACTGTTGCTTCTGTAATCACCCTTATAAAATTCCTCAGTGTTGCATCAGCCATCCTTTCTTTCCAGGCCTTTTCCTCACTTACAGTAAGTTTATAGGACCAGATATCCTTATCTAAAATGAATGAACCACCAAAGGGTGCGTATACTACATCAGAGAACGATCCGTCTGTAAGGAATGCACTCTGTAATATTTCATATTCACCTTTTTCCTCAGAAATGAGTACTGCTCCAGAACCGTCTGAAAAATCATACATGAATGAACCTGTTCTGTCCTTATAGTTCACAATATGACTTGCTTTGTAGCGATGCTAATTAGCGCATCAAAGTTGCTTTCAGATGAGATCCTCGATTTCATCATGTCGAGTGCAACTAAACTTCCGACACATTGAGAGGATATATCAAAAGATAGAGCTTCTTTTACTCCAAGTTTAGATGCCAGTGATGGTGCAAGTGTCCATATGTATTTATCCTTAAAATCTGATCCTGCTGAGACAATATATTTTAATCTTTTAAGAGAACTGTCGGCCGGCCCAACTATTTTCTCAATTGATTTCATGCTGAGATCTGAAAGTGAAAGCTTTTCCTCAACAGGCTTTGAAACTATTCCCAGTTTCTCCCTTACAACATCTTCAGGTATGCCAGTTTCTTCGCTGATTGACTTAGCCGTCATCACATTTTCGGAAGCATAAATTGCAAATTTCTTAATGTACACTTTTTTCATATAATCTCACCAGTTCCTCTCTTGACACCTTACCTACAGCATTTCTTGGTAAATTATTAACAAAGATTACCCTCTTAGGAACTTTGTAACCTGATAATTTCATCTTTAGATCTTTTCTTAGCTGTTCTTCTGATTTTACCTCATTAGTCTTCACAAAGGCAACTACCGCTTCACCCCAATAGTTGTCTGGCATTCCAATAACAGAGCATTCAACCACATAGGGTAATGTTAGAATGATATCTTCTATCTCGGTTGCATAGACATTTTCTCCTCCAGTTTTAATCACATTCTTCTTCCTTTGCACAAAGAAATAGTATCCAAGCTCATTGGTTCTGAAAATATCTCCTGTTTTAAAATAACCATCCATTTCAAAGGGATCAATGTCGCTTCCGAACATGTATCTGGAGAAGAGGTGTTTACCTCTGATCAATAGCTCACCATCTTCCGCAAGTTTTACTTCTACAAATATACATGGAGTTCCAACAGAGTCCGGGAATTTTTTCTGGTTCTCTGGAGAAATGTAAAAATTATTAGGACCAGCCTCAGTTAATCCATAACCCTGAAACACTTTAATATTTCTTTCCAAAAGCTTTTCATAGGTCTCTTTTCTGAGTTTTCCACCTCCAGATATCATTCTAACCTTGGAAAGGTCTTTCTTATAAAATTCGCTACTTGCCACTATTTTCTCATACATGGTTGGTACACCCATAAATATAGTTATTCTTTCCTTTTCTATGAGATTTATAATTTCGTCAGGATCAAAATTATTTTCTGAAAATATTACACTTCCTCCGGCAATTAGAGTTGGTATCAACAGGATATTCCAACCCCCTGTATGATATAAAGGCATACAAACAAGTGTTCTATCACTTTGGTGTATGCCCCATGTGAGAACTGTGTTAAATGCATTCCACATAATTGCATTCTCGGAAATTTCAGCACCCTTAGGAGTTCCTGTCGATCCACCCGTTAGAAGGGTTAATACCGTTCTCTCAGTATTATAATTCCCGTCAGATTTTAAATTGCTGTTTCCAATGGTACTGTTTTTCAAAGTTTCAATAGAAATTCCTTCATTGTTAAAATCACTTATAATTAGTTTTGGCTTTGCATTGCTGATTACATGATCGTAAAGGGATTTCTCTATTACTGGATTTATAGGGAATAAAATTGCACCACATTTAACAACTGCGAAAAATAGGATGACGTTATCAAGAGGGTTCTTTATTATGGATAAAATCACATCACCTTCTTTTATGCCCATTTCACTTAGAACTAAAAAAATATGATCACTCTGTTCATCTATTTCTCTATACCTGAGTACCTTCTCTTCATATTTTACAAATCCAGTATTACCAGTATTATACCAATTTCTTAAAACCTTATCCAGCGTTTAAATCACCAGTGGAGTTATGACCTTACTAAAACTCTTACTCATTACACTTGTGCAGAATTTATCTATTTCCGCATTGTAATCATTGTGTCTTTCCATGTTGACCAAATGTCCTGAATCTCTGAATTTTATAAACTTACTGTGGGGAGTTTTTCATGAATTATTTCAGAGTTTTCAATAGGAACTATCTTATCATCCAGTCCAGAAATTACCAGAGTTGGACATGATATATTCTGAAGTTTATCTAAAACGTCGAATTTTATGAACGCCATTGACTGCTGTATCTGCTTCACAATGGGAGAATCAAGGCTCCTTTCCTCTATAATAAGATCAATCAATTTTCTATTATTCAATACGGTTTTTTCTGAAAAAGCAGGTCTCATTCTTTCAAACATTTCCTTTCCATTGGGAGGTTCTGAAAGAATCTTAAGCACATCCATTGAAGGCAACTTTGATCGTATTCCAAAATTAGTTGAAGAGAGTACTAGTCCTTTTATCATTTCTTGATGTTCCAGGGCAAACTGTTCGGCTATCATCCCACCCATTGATACACCTATCAGAAAAAATTTTTCTAATTTTAATGACTGTACAAGAGAAAATAGATCACTCTGAAAATCATCCAAGGTATAATATTCTTCAGGCTTAGATGATTTCCCAACTCCCCTATTATCGTAAAAGATGAGTTTATACTTCATGGAAAGGGTCTTCTGGAATTTCCACATCCACATTGAATAACCAAGTCCCTCAATAAAAACTATTGGGGTTCCTTTACCGACTACATTATAAAATATTTGAATGTCCCCATTTCTTAGAATCATGGGGACACCGTTTCGAGTGGTTTTCTTGACGCTCTTGGACCGGCTAGCAATACAAAAGCTGCTATTATTTCAAGTATTCCAAGTAAGATAAAGAAGTTTGCACCGGTTTTTACTATGCTAGCAGTGGTGAGAACAACCATCGCTGTGAATGCAAAAGGTACTATGGCTCCGCCTAGGTGACCAATGCCGTCTGAGAGAGCAAATCCAGTTGCCCTTGCCCTGGTTGGATATATTTCTGCAGTGTATGTATAAGCTGGCACTGCGAAGGCTGTTGCGAAAGACCCTAAAAAGGCACCTATGGTTAATAAAACTGCAGAATGATCATATAGAGCCAGTGCAAATAGAAATACTGCTATAATAGCTGGTATGAGTGCAGAGATAATCAGATATTTTCTTTCCCACTTATCAGCGATAAAAGTCATGGAGACTGCACCTACTATATAACCGGTGGATCCAAGACCAATATACCATACTGCAGTCGTGAACAGAAATCCTGATGTGACAAATATCAGTGGTGCAAATCCCAGTATACCGTAAGCCAGGAAATAGTCTAGAAACCAGAATGATGCCACTATGGCTAATCTAGGACCATACTTTTTTGTAAATATTTCTCTCGTAGGAAAGTGTTCACCAGGAATCTCTCTTTCATAAGCGGGAATTTCAGGAAGTGTGCTAATCTTCTCCTTAACAAAAGACTCCATATCATTGATTATTTTCTCGGCCTCATCTGGTTTACCTTTAAGTACAAGCCATCTAGGAGACTCCGGCATACTAAATCTCAGGAAGACTATTGCCACCGCAATAACTGCTGGTATAGCAAAAAGGTACCTCCAACCGTCGGCATTTATTGGTATGACAACCAGTGCAATAAATGGAGCGAGAGCGAACCCAAGGGCCCCTGAAAAATATGCCCATTGAGTCATTTTTCCTCTCATATGAGATGGGGTTATTTCTGACATATATGTGTTTATTATGGATATCTCAGCACCGATTCCCATTCCAGCTATGAATCTCCCAGCTATTAATTCTGGGGCATTGAATGACAGAGCTGATATTAATGTTCCTACGGCAACCAGTAAGGCATTGGTTACAAGCCCAAGCCTTCTTCCGACATAATCACTTATGGTTGACACAACGTAAGTACCAACTATATATCCAAAAAGAGTTGCAGAAGCAGAATCACTAAGTAGTATCTCAGTCAGCTTCAACTGTGAGACCATAGGAGATACGAACGCATAACTCAAAGCAAGTATATCGTAGAAGGCAAAAAAATAGCCAATTCCCAGAATTACAAGCCAGAACCTTGGATAGGGTCTTATGGGCAAACGGTCAAGCCTTGCCTGAATATTAGCAAGTCTTTCCCCACTGTCATTAACATTACCTGACATAAAAGTCATATGTCATATGAATTACTTAAATTTTTAGATACACATTAAATCATTTATATACAAGTTAAAAAAGACTTACACCATGGTATCAGGAACAATACAAATTCTTTCTTAATTTACGCAACTTATGCTATTATAATTCCCTTTAATATTGATAAAATAGAGGAACCTACGTTGATGCAATATTATAAAACATTTAAGGTGTAACAAGTGTATTAGCAATTCTAATGACTCTAAATTTCTATATACACAGCCTGATGTTGATTGAAAAAATTTTGCATAAGATCTTGCAGGAAAGATTAACACTATCTATCACACTTTAGTTTTTCAATGAGCCTACATCGATTCAATTTATGAATCAACTTATTCATAGCAAGTTGTTGATTTGTTCATGCAGAAACTCTTTATCTCAAATATATAAAAATTTGGTTGATTTATCCTTATATATTGAAAATACATCTATTATTATGGAAATGAGAAAACTCACAAAGGAAGAGGAGAGAGTAATAATTCACAAGGGAACTGAGTATCCATTCACTGGTAAATATGATGATTTCTTTCAAAAGGGCACATATGTATGTAAAAGATGCGGACAACCTCTGTACTCATCAGAAGCTAAATTTGATGCTGGCTGCGGCTGGCCAGCTTTTGATAAAGAGTTTCCAGGAGCTGTGAAAAGAGTGCCTGATCCAGATGGCATGAGGACAGAAATAGAGTGTGCAAAGTGTGGAGCACATTTAGGTCATGTGTTCACAGGAGAGAGATTTACAAAAGAAAACACAAGACATTGCGTGAATTCGATTTCCATAGAATTTATTAAGGAAGGTGAAGGTAATGAGTGAAGAGGTAGCAATACTTGGAGCAGGATGCTTCTGGTGTACTGAGGCAGCGTTTCAGCAAATAAAGGGAGTGAAAGAGGTTGTACCAGGATATGCAGGTGGACACGTTGAAAAACCAACGTACCAGCAGGTGTGCAGGGGAAACACCGGGCATGCCGAAGTAGGTAAGATCACTTTTGATCCGGAAGAAGTCTCATATGCAGAAATACTTGAGATATTTTTCTCAATCCATGATCCAACTTCTCTGAATAGACAGGGGGCAGATGCTGGGGAGCAATACAGATCGGTCATATTCTATATGTCACCAGAACAGGAAAAAACTGCCAGGGAAATGATTAAGAAAATGGAAGAAGAACATGTTTACGGAAAACCCATAGTAACTTCTGTAGAGGCATTTACTAATTTCTTTGAAGCGGAGGATTACCATAAAAATTATTATAAGAATAATTCAAGAGAACCGTACTGTCAGCTTGTGATTTCTCCAAAACTGAAAAAGCTTCAGAAGCACCATCCAGAAAGTCTCAAGCTCTGAACTTTAATCTATAAAATTATAACTATTAATTGAAAATGGAAATATAGTTTAAACCTATATGGGATAGATGGCAGGTAGAATAAAAGTTATAAATGACCCCGGTGAGCTTGTTTCCATATTTCATGCCTCAGATTCAGATGTTAAGAGAAAGTTACTTATTGATCTCTCGACGAGCTGGATAACGATGCCTACCATAGCTGAAAAATATGGGCAGGAAGGAAAGAGAGCGTTACTTTATCTCGACAAAATAAAAATGCTTGAAAGCCAGTGGATAACAACAGGAAATGGACCGGAGAAAGCATATCATACATTTTACAATAATGTTCAAATTAACCTTATGGGAACGATGACTGAGCTTGCTGATATAATATTTGCCACAAATCTCAGTGAGGAAAAACTGGAAGAATATGAAAATCAGTTGATTGAAATGATGAATGATACGGAAGGAGTTTTTCTTGGAGAAGCCTCGGAAAAATTGGGGATTTCTCAAACCTTTCTTCGTGGAATAGTGAAGAGATCCAGTATACTGCAAATTAAAGGATTTAAAATTGAAAAAGTGATTCCAGACTGATGGCAGAAATTGTCATATATAGATACGGTCACAGACCCGCTAGGGACAAAAGGATAACGACCCATGTTGCCCTAACAGCCAGGGCAATGGGTGCAGGTTCAATAATTATAGATACAGGGGATAGGGGTATAGAAGAAAACATAGTTGCCGTGAACAGGAATTTTGGTGGACATTTTAAGGTTCAGACGGGAGTGAGTATTGAAAGATTCTTTAATTCTCTAGGTAATAATGATTTGCTGGTGCATCTCACAATGTACGGTAAACCTATAATGGAAAAGATTGAAGAAATAAAGGAAGCAAGCAGGGAAAAAGATAGAATTGTTGTGTTTGTAGGAGCTGAGAAAGTTCCTGGAATAGCCTATGCAAAAAGTAATTTCAACATTTCAGTTACGAGCCAACCAATAAGCGAGGTTTCAGCATTAGCAATATTTCTTGACAGATTCCTTGATGGAAACGAATTAAAAAACGAAATGAAGGGCAGGCTTGATATAAATCCCAACGAACGCGGAAAAACCATAGAGTACTTTCCAGATGGAAGAGACTGCATGGAAATACTGCTTAACAGGGGTGCTAATGATAGATTGATAGAACACTGTGTTGCGGTGAATGA
>ACXJ01011091.1_pt1 | contig 11171 bp, 12 predicted proteins | sample 870861 | NCBI WGS metagenome assembly ACXJ01 (sample SAMN02954270, study PRJNA29437) | mine drainage metagenome | biome: terrestrial; feature: Richmond mine; material: biofilm; isolation source: combined biofilm from UBA (pink subaerial biofilm) and UBA BS (thick... ... | reverse complement strand
TGTAGTACAGAAAGGAGCACCATAAATATTACGGATTGGGATGGCCCACCAGTCAATATAGAAAGCCCGAAGCTCGTAAGCGTTAAAACCACCGATATGAGAAATGGGATTAGGATAACTTTCATCTTAGAGCCAGTTTTTTCAACTCTTGACATCATATATATTCCAAGAATTAAAGTCAACCAGAAGATGTATGCAATCGGTAAGACCCAATACAGTCCGTGTGAATTAAAAAATCCACCTATACTAAAGAACAATTGATCATTAAGCGTAATGTGTTCAATGATTATGGAGCCAATGAAAGTGTAAAATGCCATTACTATGACGGATAAGATTACGGCATGCGATATCCATCTGTATTTTACCTTGTTTACACTCTTTTCCATTTCAATCATCTCCACGAATCAATTGAGAAACACATGTTTACATGTTTATAGATATATATATCTTATTCAAATTTGAAACTGTACTTATAATTAGAATGGTTTTCAAGCCTAAAGAGGGTGGGTGAACCAATCAAAGCTGTTAAGCCTGAATAATAGTTCCGGAGATAGCCATGAATCTGCGGTACTTCAACATAATGAGAAGGGTGACATATACATATTGAATTGTGCAACGCAATATCAGAATTCAACATTTTAATATAGATTGGAACCATATTTATTAGTGAAATTAACTGGATGGCTGGCAACCATCGTAATTCTTGATGCGGCCGATATTGCATTAGGGGGTTTTATACTGAGATATGTCTCCCTTGTTCCTATTTCCCTGACAGTTCTGACTTATCTGGCTGTTGTTATTCTCCTTATCGATTTCTATTTCATAACAAAAGGAAGAAGGATTGCAATCAATGCGGGAGTTCTACTCTCCCTCATTGCCATGGCAATATCAACAAACCCTGNCCACATTCACGCGCTGGAGGAGTTTGGGTCGACACTGCCTCTGACCGGAGCTGACATAACCATGNTAATTGGCTTCTACATTCTTCCTGCCCTTTATATTGTTTACTGGCTGGTCAGGGTCAGGGGTGCCGGATATTCGCATAAGGCTACCCAGACCTGAGCACCAGCTCAGGTGACCCTCCATTCTGAGGAATATATTGTAAATCTTTCATTCCTGACAAAACTTATCAAGGTCATTCCTAGAGCCCTTGCAGTCTCTACAGAGAGGCTTGTGGGCGCCGATACTGAAGAAACAATTGGAATGCCGGCAAGTGCAGCTTTCTGGAGTATCTCAAACCCACAACGTCCGCTTACCTGTAGAATACATTCTTCAAACTTACCCCGTCCTGAAATGAGATTTGCCCCTANNNCCTTGTCAACTGCGTTATGCCTTCCCACATCCTCCGCAATTTCAAGAACCGTTCCATTCCTGTCAAACAGGGCTGCTGCATGAATTCCTCCCGTATATTTGAACAGCTTCTGCATTGAATGCATGTTTGATGGAAGTTCAAATCCACTATCGACTTTGACTGTGAGCCACAGTGCGAGTTCACCCTCTTCTCCAGAAACACTTCATCCTTTAGGGTGTGTTCCCGCAGTTCTATGAATACTCTGTTCCTTTCCTCAGGTTTAGCATAGGAGCCTTTAGGGTGTGTTCCCGCAGTTCTATGAATACTCATAAGCTTGGGTTGCGGAGGCGAAGGGATTCCCGAAGATATCATAGAATGTTATCCATCGTCTTTATAAGACCCTCTGAAAATATGTATCCCACTGCAAGTTCTACATCCATCCCTGGAGTCCTCATGGTTACAGAGTACTGCAGATCTCTTACAAAAGGATCTGAAAGAATTATTTCCAGTGGCTCCTCTTCCACAACTATTTCGTGGGAACTGGAAATTACACCGGTGTTAAATTTGAGGGCATCAAATTCCACCAGTCCTTTATCACTCTTTGTCATCTTTTATTGTAAATCCTCTGGCTGCACTGAGCAAAACACGTAAACCTGCGCTAACATCAGGGTTCTTCATTTCCCGGCCTATGGCCATTAGCCCCAGTGGTTTCTCATTAGAAAATGAATCTGCAGCATTTATAGATCTTGAGAGATTCTTCATGAACCTGCCAAGCCTTTCGGGGTCAACTCTTGACAGAAGAGTGTATATTGTCAGCAAATTTCTCACGAAATTGGAGTTCTCCTTCTGGGAGAGCTCGTTGAAAACCACTGACATAACTTCTCCATTTCGCTCCAGCATGGCTGCCATAGCTTCCAGCAAACCGCTTTCAGAGACTTTTTTGAGAATAGCAAGTATTGCTGCCAGCTCCTTATCCATATTCATCAGATCATTGAGTAGCCCGACCATGTTGTCCTGCTTATCAGATACAGGCTCCAACGATATTTTTTCAATCTGTTTCGCCATTTTAAACTCACTCCGAAGTAAGATTCTTGTAATCATCCCTGGACCATTTCATTTCCACCATAACTCCCTTCTGTGGCCTTGGGTTGCCGTTTCTAGGATTAGTACGCGGTAATGGTGATACCCCCTTACCGTCGGATAATTTTTCCATTTTTACGGATAACTCCTTGTATGCAGGGGTTCCCGCTACAGGATCCTTCACTCTGCTTGTTAGGAGGTTAATGGCCTGATCTCCCGTAGAATTCATTGGCATGTAGAGCTCTTTTCCTTTTACCCGATCTGTGACAACAACCTTAACCTCAACCTTCCCCCACTTTGAAGTGATTCTGACCAGATCGCCAGTCTTAATGTCACGTTCCTTGGATAGTTCCGGTGAAATCTCAAGGAATGATGAAGGTACCTTTTCTCTGATTCCCTCAGTTTTGTATGTTTCGTTTCCCTCATGGAAATGCTCAAGGAGACGCCCGTTGTTCAGGTGCAGATCAAACTCCTCCTCCATGTCGAATTTCGGGGCCCAGTCAAGCGGATAGAGATTGGCCTTGCCATCCGGGAAATTGAATTTCTCGGTATAGAGAAGGGGTTCCCCGCCGTCTCTGTTTTTTACCGGCCACTGCTGGCTGCCGAAGCCCTCCAGAAGTTCATATGATACACCTGCGAATATTGGTGCAAGGGAAGCAGCTTCCTCCATTATTTCCGAAGGATGGCTGTAATTCCAGTTATAGCCAAGCCTGGAGGCGAGGTCCTTGAAAATATCCCAGTCTGCCCTTGTGCCCGGAAGGGGGTCCATTACTCTGTAAATGCGCTGGATTCTTCTTTCTGTATTGACGAAAGTTCCCTCCTTTTCAAGGCTCACTGAGGATGGCAGAATGACATCTGCAAACTTTGCAGTTTCGCTCAAGAAGAGGTCCTGAACTACCAGAAATTCAAGCTGTTCAAGCTTAGCCTTGATGAAATTTGATGAAGAACCTGTTTCAACAAGCTCTTCGCCCACAACATACATTCCCTTGATATTCCCATCCTCAATAGCCTCTAGGCAGGAGTTGTTGTCAAACCCTGGCTTTGACGGGATCTTGCAGTTCCAGGCTTTTTCGAATTTCTTTCTTACGGAATCATCAGAGACCTTCTGATAACCGGGGAAATATGCATTCATCGCACCGAAATCACTTGCGCCCTGAACATTGTTATGCCCCCTTAATGGATATGCACCAGTGCCTGGTCTGCCATAATTACCGGTGACAAGGAGAAGATTTGAAATTGCTGTTGAGGTGTCACTTCCCATCTGGTGCTGTGTAACACCCATGGCCCAGAGTATGCAGACGGATTTTGCCTCATGAATGGTCTTTGCCACATCAATAAGGGTCTGCTTGGGTATTCCTGTTGTCTGTTCTGCAAAGTCAAGTGTGAACCTGTCCAGGCTCTTGTAATAATCATCGAACCCGTTGACTCTGCTCTTAATGAAGGTTTCATCGTGCCACTTCTGATCAATTATGTATTTGGCAACTGCGCTCAACCATACCAGATCAGTTCCCGGTTTGGGATGCAGGAATATGTCTGCCCTCTGTGCCATTTCATGCTTCCTGATATCTGAGACTATCAGTTTCTGGCCATTCAGTTTATGTGCTCTTTTAACACGAGTTGCAAGTACCGGGTGTGACTCTGCAGTATTGGTTCCCACCCCTATAATGAGATCTGAAATGTAGATGTCATGAATTGACCCTGCATCTCCTCCATACCCTACGGTCCTCCAGAGGCCTGTGGTAGCCGGGGCCTGGCAGAATCTTGAACTGTTGTCCACATTGTTAGTTCCAAAAATCTGCCTGGCCATCTTCTGGACAAGGTATGCCTCCTCGTTAGTTCCTTTGGATGATGCTATGAATTCAATAGAATTTCCACCGTACTTCTCTTTGAGTTCAGAGAGTCTTGCGGCTACAAGATCCAGTGCTTCATCCCATGATGCTTTCCTGAAGTGATCCCCTTCCCTGATCAGAGGCGAGGTCAATCTCTCGGAACTGTTGACGAAACCCCACCCAAATTTCCCCTTTATGCAGGTAGAAATTCCGTTGGCTGGGGATTCAGGGGATGGCTGAACTTTCAGTATCTCCCTACCCCTTGTCCACATCTCGAATGAGCAACCTACTCCACAGTATGTACACACTGTCTTTGTCTTCTTTATCTGAGATTTCCTGAGAGTTGATTCAACATTGCTGATAGCCATAACTGGTTTCATTCCCACCTCAGGTTCGAATGACTTTACAAAATCAATCATAACTCTCTTAAGTTTCGGCTCTGTGGATGTGAGATAACCTGCTTTTCCAAGCATAGGCTTCTCCATCAGTGCATTCACAGGACATACCGTAACGCAGTGACCACAGGATACACAGGATGAATCATTTATCGGGACATCATTATCCCAGATCACCCTTGGAACCTCCCTGGACCAGTCTATGCTCAAAGTCTCATTGACCTGGACATCCTGGCAGGCTTCCACACATCTCCCGCACAGGATGCACTGATTCGGATCGTATCTGTAAAATGGATTTGAGTCATCCACTTCATAGGGTTTCTTTTTAAATTCATACTTCTGCCTGTTCATCTCCATCATATGAACAGAGTTATGCAGATCACAGTCTCCGTTATTGTTTTCACATACTGTACAGTAAAGTTCATGGTTTTTGAGGATTCTCTGTAGAGCTTCTTCCTGGAGGTCCCTGACATCCTTTGAGGAATAATCAACCTTCATTCCATTAGTGGCGTGGGTTGAGCATGACCTGACAACCTTCCCATCTATCTTCACGAGACAGGCATCACATGTGTTTATTGGCCCAAGATTTGGCTGGAAGCAAACATGAGGTATATCGATTTTGTGGGCCATAAGCACCTGCAGAACATTCTGACCTTGGAGTCCCGGTATCTCCTTCCCGTCAACATTTAATGATATTTTATCTCCATTCAATGAAAACACCTATTTTTAGAAGCCTGTGAAGGCCATAATATACAATGTGCATTTTCTATATAACCTTTGAGAGAACAGACTTTATTTGCTTTATTTATCTGATATAATTCCAATAGAATCGTATACGCACTGAATAATTATATCAATATGTCGGAAAATAAACGCTAAATATTTATAGCACTCATCGCATATTGCGGAGATGACAATATCACCTTTACCACCTTTGGCAATTGGTTTTATGGGACTTGGTACTGGATATTATGTCTGGGGAGGACACGAATTTTTTTGGAATCCCTCAGGCAAGCGAGAAGGTTAACAAGGTTCTGGGACAGTGGGGTATCTGGATGGCAGGTTTCATGCAGTTTGTTACGGGAACCTACATATTCCTTGGCCTCACCATTTTTGATGCTTTCCAGAGCTCACCTATCCTTTATATGGCTGGGTTGGCCTTCACAGCGTATGGTGTCCACTGGTTTGCGCTGGGTATCAATAAATATGTTGGAGGAGACCCCACCGTTGATGGATATATGGCAATAGCATTTCTCTGGATCAGCATAACAGGAGCATTCGTATTCTTCAAGGGAGGAGACAACCCTGTTGGAATACTGTTTGTGCTGCTGGCCCTTGTGTATATAACAGATATACCTGCAAGCTTGCTGAAGTCAGGAACATGGACAAAAGCAAAGGGATTCTTCCATCTCGTTACTGGAACCTGGCTGATGTACCTGATGTTTGCTGCTGCAACAACATTCGCACTTGGAATGCATCTGCCTCTATGACTTGAGGAAACCATTCCCTATTTTTTTATTATTTTCTAAAAATATTAATTGCCCACATTATCAATAAATCCCTTCTAAGTACGTTTATTGTCTATTAATCAGTAGACAGATGGAAACTAGATTTTTACAAACTGTTTTACAGAATATTCTTTTTGCGATCTTTCCTACAAACACAAGGGCAAATTCGGACCAGGAGTGTTTTCTGATATGCAACCCTCGGTTTTAGTATAAATCTATGTGCCTTAATTAATTTAGGTGAAAATCATAGATTTAAATCTAAATTTTAACGGGATGATACTTGGCGCTCACAGATATTCCATATCAGGCCGTCTTTATTAGAAGTATTACTCTGTCTCCAATATTTGGAATGCGGAGGGTGCGATTCGAACGCACGAACCCCTACGGGAATGGACCCTAAATCCATCGCCTTTAACCTAGCTCGACAACCTCCGCAACGGCATCCTACATTTACGGGGAGTATATTAAAAGTATTCAAAATTGGCTGGGATGAAGAAAAGTATCTTTCTCTCACTTTTAATCGTTGGCGTATATCTGGTTATATGGGCTTGAACATTTTTCTTGTAATACATTAGCGTGTCTTAAGTTTCTTGAATAGTTAGACATATGTCGAACAATTCATAAAATGTGAGATACCCTATCATATAATTCACTCTATCAATAATCCCAGTATCTTACATTTCAACCATTGCAAGACAAAGATTGTTAAATTTCAACAGAATTGTTTTTCAAGTATTTATTGTGTTTCAAACTCATCGCAATTATGCGTGAGCAATGAATAGTTACATCATAACTAAAACTAAAAAGAACGTTATTAAAAGCAACAAGAGATTCTTCATCAACGGACTCGCAATGAATATGACTGCTATTGCTACAATAAATCCGAAAAGAATTGCCAAAGCACTAAGATCGGCGTCTAGCCAAGTGTCTATGAATAGATGATGGTCAGTCAATAACTTTAGAATCAAAATTCCAATAGCCGATGCTGTGATAAGCAAAAACCCTAATTTAGAGAGAACGTTCATTCAACATCCTGATCCCAAGGTGTCTCTTCCTCTAACTTGAAGGGTTTTGTATAGTCAATGAATGAATTAGCTCTATCCTTCTTGCTTTCTGCCGAAGATTGTTGTGAGGTTCTGTCAGATTCCTTTCTATCCGATCTTTTATCGGGCCTGTACCTCTTTGTTGGATTGAAAGAATGCTCCACTATTTTGATTACCAATACATCATTATCTTTTAAGCCAAACATATCCCTGAATGGTTTAGGTATGTATAGGCGTCCCTGGTGGTATGTTGCAGTCAGTTCTCGACCTTTTATTTCTAAGGTCATAGTTAATATTAAACACCACGTATTTAAATGTTTACTAAGATTTTGCCGAATTTTACTGATTTTGGCAGAGGTTGACCAACAATCACTGCTCTTGGTTTAAGCTAAATTAGGTACAGAACCTAGAAAAGAGTTAAAAAAAAAATTGGGTAAGCATGAATTCGTACCTCCAGATTAGAGGCAAAATGGAATTTGAATTACTTACTGGTCAGGAAAATCAGTAAAACCCAAAAACTATCTTTATGGCTTCCATGATTTTTTTAAAATCCAAATCCCCCACCCTTCCAAAGTTTCTGATTAATCTAATCTGAGATACTGATCTCAATTGAAACAGGTCCACGACTGATCTCTTGGCTAGGTTGTTATTTACGTCTGGAGACAATTCCACCATCCATGGTACCGAATCATAATGGTGTTTGTAATCGGTTACAGGTGCTATGACCTTTAGTGGTAGAATTCCTATTTCATTGCTACTTACTATAACGCATGGTCTGGTTTTGGTTATCTCCGCTCCTACGGTTGGTGAAAGGTTTACCAACCAAATATCTCCTTGATTCATATATATCACTCAATTAACAAAATCCTGAGAATCAAGAGAATTTAGGGCATTAAGGTCATCGTCTGTCTCGTAATAATGCTTTAGATTCCTAGCTTTATCTAAAATTTCCTCTTTTTTGTCTTTGATGGCTTTTTCTCTGATCGCTTCAGCCAAATATTCAGATTTATTTTTCTTAGTCCTCAGAAGTTCAGCCACATCGTCAGGCAAAGTCACATTTAGTCGTTGAGTTGCCACGCATAATTATGTGTATAAAATATACATACTTTTCGGTGTGTATAAATTTGAGGGAATAACTCGCTGAGAAAACGTTAAAAAAATTAAGAGAGGGAAGATACTGCACAAGCTCCTAACTATAAATTTTTAGTTATAGTCAATTACCTACACTATTATACTTTTTTCAAGGAATTTCTTTGCCAAACTTTTCGCAAATGTCAGTCTTCCTGACAGCTCCTGGAAACTTTCATCGATCTTGGCCCTGAGTTTCTCCTCTGAATCTATGAACGTGGTTGAACTAACCCTTCTGATACTTTTCCAGATAAACTCTAAGGGATTGAGATCCGGTGAATAGGGTGGAAGAAATATGAGCCTTATATTCATGAGAAGAGCAGTTTCCATGACAATATTTGAATGATGGGACCTTAAGTTGTCAATTATTGTGATTTTTTTCCCTGGATTGTTCTCCCATATCTTCTTCAGGAACCTGACAGCATTCTCCTTCTTTGAATGAACCTGGAAATCCACAGCACTCTTTCCGTTGATGGAATGGAATCCAAATGTGTTTGCCCTGTACTTTGATGTATCCTTTATGATTACAGGTTTATGGAATGACCATAATCTCACAGTGTATGCAGTTGTCTGTGGTGATGACTCATTAAGGAATCTGATCATGGAATATTCCAGTGATAAAGCGCCTAAGTCTTTTTTAGGATGTCTTCTGCATTCCCTGGCCTTCTCCTGTCATGCGGGTAGGGTTTTGCATGTCTCATACCCATTTTCTTCAGTATGACCCATACCTGTTTCATTGTATATTCTATCCCGAATTCATCCCTTATCATATCCCTAACCTGTGATGTTGTGTACTGCCCTCTTTTAAGCCTCTCCTTAAGCATTTCTTTCCGATCATCAGACATCTTTGAAGGACCCTTCCTTGAATATTTTGGCAATAGGCCTTTGTACCCGTCATGATTCCATCCCTTCTGCCACAGATAACCCATCATCTTTGTTATTCCAATCTTCCTGGATGCAGATTCAACAGAATCATCATCATACCTGTACCTGATGAACAGCAGCTTCCTGAGAACCCTGGCGCTTCTTTCAAGGCTTCTTATGAGCCTGTTCAGATCCTCATCGCTCATTTTCCTCTCAATGGGATACATCTCAGTTTTTGCCATAATGATGTAATAGTTGTAAGTACAATAATGGTAGTAATAAACTATAATTTCCTCCTTCGTCCCGGTAACCTATTTTAGTGTCATAAAAATCTGACAAACCACTCTGAGATTCTTTCAAAAGTTAATCGAACCATAAATCCATCGCCTTTAGCCTAATTCAACAACTTCCGCAATTATATCCCGCATTAACAGTGAGTATATGAAAGGACTCAAAAATGTTCAAGAGTAGTGAAATGGTCTTTGTCTCGGAAATTTGAGTAGAAGAGCTTGGTTTACTCTGGTTTGGATACTTTTCTTGTGGAAAGTGTAATACAAATTTTCAAGTGAAATTTGATTAAGATTCTAAATAATTCTTTCAACTTTATAAGATAACAGTTAAAATATACATTTATGCTGATAAACAAGAGAAATGAACCAAAACATGAAGCAAAGGAGCATATATTAATGAGAATGGGGAAAAGTGAAAAAGAATATGTTCAAATTTATACATAATATCTTTATAAAATTTGGATTACATCAAATGTAAGTCTTAAAGCTGTTTTCCAAGAATTGGAACTAGGTTTATGGATATGACGCGCACGACACACATACTGGCCTAAAGATGATTACTATCCCCCAAGTCGTTACCTCAACGTATGTAGAGACTGAATCCGAACTGATTGTAATTGATCCAATATCACCTTCTCTAGATTGCATCGACCTGTGGGGTGCCTTGACTCCAAAGCCCTAACCATGGGGGTTATAACTATGCCCGATCATGTCAGAGATATTGACATTTTTGTGATTAGATAATGGATAAAACCCTAATGCCCAATGTTCTTTTTCCCAGATCAAGTTCCCAATACTCAAATCGCTCCAATCTTTGCAGAGACCGAAATTCCAAGTGACCCACTTCCATTGTATGACACAAGGTGGCGGGCCGGAACACCGATCTAAATACCTCAATATAAAACGATAGTCTTTGACGATGCGCTTACCGAACTCAATGGTGAACTGGATGTCTGGGATTCCCCATGGCATGACAAAAGAGAAATTCGCTCCTTGCGTAATATGCTTAGCCTCCAGCTTGAATTAGTGATTGTATCCCACTGCGATGAAAGCCTGCTCATTCAAGAGCAGATTTCGAAATGCCCTTAAATTCCACCCCTTTCGATAAAATGGATTATTGATGTGCTCTCGTGGAAACAAAATCACACAGCATAATTACAACTTTCACTTTCCCATCTAACTATTAGGCCTGAAAGTCTCAAAATACCATTTCATCTGAACGGAAAGTAAAGTTAATGGAATGTCTTCATGAAGAATGTATTTATTTAAGTTATACATATAACAACAATATGGAAAAAAAGACAACAGTTGGACCCAAGGGGCAGGTAGTGATTCCCAAGGAGATCCGGGATAAAATAGGCATAAAGGAATATTCTGAAGTTATTGTAGACACTATTGATGATTCAGTTATAATAAGGAAGCTCAAACCTGAGTCGGTATCTTACGTAGACTATTACTGCGCTACCTATTCAAAAAAGCTCACTGAGAAAATAGATATTAAGAAATTAACGGAGGAACAGTATGAAAGAAACATATTACATTGATTCCAATGTTTTCCTGTACCCTGTTCTATACAATGATCTGAAAGAGTCTGAAAAGGCAAGAGAAATTTTGTCACAAATCGAGGGTAAAAATATTCATGCATATACCTCCACCTTAACCTGGGATGAGATCTCATATGTAGTAGAAAGGACGCTAGGAAAGACGGATGCGATAGAGGTGGGTAAGAAGTTCATTAATTTT
>ACXJ01011321.1_pt1 | contig 11184 bp, 11 predicted proteins | sample 870861 | NCBI WGS metagenome assembly ACXJ01 (sample SAMN02954270, study PRJNA29437) | mine drainage metagenome | biome: terrestrial; feature: Richmond mine; material: biofilm; isolation source: combined biofilm from UBA (pink subaerial biofilm) and UBA BS (thick... ... | reverse complement strand
AACTTGCCCCGCTGGAGAAGTCGTTGCAAGCCCTCCAGTGCCCAATTCAGCACTCCAGACAACTCACCTTCAACAATCTTTTTCTCCAGAAAGGGATCAATTTTGTTTTCTGGGATCTGAACCGTGAATGGAATGATCTGAAGCCGGCGCCACACCCCGTCACTTTGGTCCCGGATTTGAAATAGATCGTTCCCGCACATGATCCATTTTGCCTTAACTCTCATGGACATGGGGGATTTATGCTTAATGTCGACAAGAATTGGATCACCGGAGATTAAGGTTTTAAAGAATCCCTCGTCTATTCGGCGGGGAAGTTCGTCCACACGCACTAAAGAGGCTCCGACCAATCCGGATAAGCCGAACCCGCTGAGGCTTGCAATGTTGATTGCTGCAACTCTTCTATGCAAGCTAGCAATAATATTTGCGAGCGTTCCTTTCCCATTCCGCCCTTTTCCGATCCACGCCTGACATTTTTGAAACCTTGTGTCCGTCAGAAACGTATACCCGACATATTCCTGGATAAGGCTTCGTACGTCGGAGTCCGGTTGCACTTCATTGAGAAAGTTTTCGAATGCGGGAGCTTTTTCCTGGGGGTCATATTTGGCGTTAACAGTATAAGTTATACCGAACGAAGGGTCCGAAGTTTCCAATGAAACTGAGCCCTTGGAAGACAACCGGAGGTAGCCGTTAAGAACAGGGATAATATTTTGATCCGCTTCAGGTAGCTCGTCTAAAAAATTAACGGCTGTATCGACTAATGACCGTGCTTTTCTGGAACTTGCATATTTCGGGTTGTTTTGGGCTAGCCAACGCAACGCTGTTTTTTCAAAGGAGGTGGGAACTTCCCAAAAGCTACCGTTCCAATGATAAACTAAATTTTCTTTAGCCTTATAGAGGTCGTGGGAGAGGGAGTTTGCAAACTCAATCTCGGGAGAAACTGTTTTCTTTTTTTTTCGGTCCGTTGATTCCCCGTCTTCGTCTTCTGCTTCGTCGTCTTCGAACATTTTTTCCTTTCGATTAACTCGCAACAGTATTTGTGGTTAAATAATCGTCCAAGTCCTTTATTTGATATCGGATAGACTTTCCCCCCCCAACTCGGAGATATGGTGGACCTTTACCCATTCTTCGAAGCCTGGCCAAGTGCCCCACGTGAAACCCTAGATAGTCGGCCGCCTCCTTTTCCGTAACCATTTTTTTTGGGTATTCAGTCGGAGGTGGGGATTCTCTGGGTTTTGACGCGTCTTCCATTATAAGACGGGCAGTATGTTGTAGTTCTTGCAATTTTTCCTGAAGATCATTTAACTGAGTGAAGAAAACTCCTGAAAGTGATTGTATGACCATATCTGCTTGTTTTTTTTGAGATAAAATCTGAATCCCAGCAATATTGGCAATTCTTTCAAAAAAGAAGATATGGTTCCATGCTTTTTGGTCGGCTTTCAGGAGAACGATCTTTTTTCTCAGGGATTTTATTTGAGCAGTAATTCCTTGATCTGAGTTTATGTTCACTGTGTTCTCCCAAAAAAATTCAAATTTTTCTTTCGGAACATTGGAACATTGGAACAAGGCGATATCTGGGGTTGAAATCACCATTTGGGGTTTATACAACAATAGGGTATGTCATGCAATGGTTCTACAGGGTGAATGAGTCGTTTATAAGAATTGGCAAGATAGATTGTACCCTTCATTTACCCGACACCTGGTGTAACCTTGTGTTGTTTTCTGTAAGCGGTGTATAAAGTAAGTCTTTTAAAAATAGCTATTTTGTCTTATTTTGTTGTTGTCGCCTTTGATAGAGTTTGGATAGGGCAACAGCCTACGAATCTGAAGGTCGCAGGTTCAACTCCTGCCGGGCGCACCAATTAAGTCATTTCAGTTAGTAAATCCCAAACACCGGTAAAGACCCCTCTTCCCGAAAACTCACTTTGTGATGGAAAAAAGGCTTTAATGGAGACCTTAGGCCCAAGAGGTTGGCATTCGCCTAAACTTGAGGCCCTTCTTTGCTCGACAAGAATTGTGGAAAATCGACGAAAAATGGCAGTCAGATCCCCCCCCGTCCCCGAGGGAGACGATGAAATCTCAAAAGAACTTTCGGAAGAAGTGAAGAATGGGGTTTTCTGGGGGGAATGGAAGCGTCTTGGTACAGCTATCCTGAGGAACCGTTCCCGGGAGAAAGGGAAGGTGCAGTGAGGGGCCGCAGGAGGAGTCGGCAAGAAGGCCCGTTTTTCTGTCAATGTCGGCAAAGACAATATCCGCGGGGGGGGAGACGGCAGGAGGAGATACGTTCTGCCAGGAAATGAGGGCGCTCGCGATGGGAAGGGCGAGTTGTGCCCCAAAGCGCATGGTGGGGGTATTGTCGTCAAATCCGATCCAGCAAAGGACGACCTCCGTGGGGGAAATCGCCACAAACCAGGCATCGCGTCCCCTGTTGGCAGTTCCCGTTTTTCCTGCCCAAAGATTCCTTTGAGGATTGCCCTGAAGAAAGGTCGCCCCGGTCCCGTCATCCAGAACCCCTTGCAGGGCACTCCAGAGAAGGTAGACCGAAGCGGCGGGAAAGACGCGGGGGGGAGCGGGAGGCGCCGGAGCACCCGGAGAGGGAGACAGAAGAACCGGCGAGACAGAAAGTCCTCCATTGGCAATGATGCTGTAGGCCGTGGCCATCTGGAGGGGAGTCTGGGTCACAACTCCCAGAGGATAGGAGAGGGGAATGCGGGAGGGTCCCGGGGTATCGAGCCCCAGTTTTCTGGCTGTATCCACGAGATTTTCCTTCGGAAGGGCCTCCGTCATATGGATGGCCGGAAGATTCATGGAGCGGGCCAGAGCCCGGTAGAGAATGATTGTGGCGCGCGGGTCGTAGACATCGTTTTTGGGAATCCACCGCCGGTGCGCCAGGATCCGGTGCATGGGGGCATTGGAGAGAGGTGAGGCTAGGGTGAATTGCGGAGGAAGGCTGTCCTCCGGAGAAAGGCCGTAAGGTAGGGGACAATCTTGAAAAGCGATGCGGGTTGGCGTTTCGACCGAGTAGCCCTGTTGAGAGGTGATGTGGCAAAGTCCCTTCCCCCGGTCATGGCCCGGATTGCCCCTGTTCGGGGATCCATCACAATGATGACCCCCTGAAGGTCGTGAGGATGGGTCGCGCGAATTTTGGGGGGCAGGCTTCGGTCGTATCGCGAAAGAAAAAGGCCAAGAAGATGGTCCGCCTCTTCCTGAAGAAGGGGATCCATGGTAGTTCGAAGCGCGTCTGGAAGTGCGGGTGGGGAAGTTGATGCGACCCGCTTGGCGACCTCCGAAAGGAAGTAGGGGCCAAGCGGGTGAAAGAGACCCTTGGGTTCGATAAGGCCCAAAGGTGAGGCGGTCAGGGTTTTCCATTGCCTGGTCGATAGGATCTTGTGGTCGTGGAGAAGCCCCAATATCCGGTTTCGAAGGGCCAGGGTTCTCCGGGGGTGGAGAAAGGGCGAGTAATACGTCGTGGCCCGAACCAATGCGGCGAGTGTCGCCGCTTCCTTCCAGCCCACCTGATTGGCATGCCGGCCGAAGTAGAGAAGGGAGGCCGACTCCACTCCAACAATTCTCTCGGTTCCGTAGCCGCCGAGATCAATGTGGTTGAGATAGAGGGAGAAGATCTGCTCCGGAGGAAGAATTGCGGCCATCCTGAGCGAGAGTACCGCTTCCTCGATTTTTCTCGTCAGTGTCTTCCGGCGTTCGAGAAAGAGGATCTTCACCACCTGCTGGGTCAGGGTGCTGCCTCCTTCCTTGAAGCGATGGGCCTTGAGATCATGAAAGAAGGCCCGTCCGATTCCCCGGAGGTCGATGGCCGGAGAGGAAAAAAAACGCCGGTCTTCGGAGAGGAGAAATGTTTTCTTGATGGCAGGCGATACCTGATCAAAGGAGATGGGCCGGTATTCGACGGTGTGACCCTCGACAATCGATCCCAGGTGGAGGGGGGGAAGTGTCATTTGTTCGAGTGAGGTATCTGGGAGGTCCTTTGAGTGGGAGCGAATGAAGGCGATTTGCCCCTCCTCGTTCCATCCTATGAGAGTCTGAGCACCGGGACCGGTCGAGAGGGTGATGGTGCGTTGAGATTTGTTGTATCCGGGCGAAAAGGGGATGGTTCCTCCCTCCCGGGAGAGGACAAGATAATGCCAGACCCGGAAGAGAGGGATGCTCTCTCCGGTGCGAAGGGTCAGCGGTTGGGAGAAGACCGGGATGGGACGGGCGTTGCGAATTTCATCGATGCGTGCGAGGATCTTCTTGTCGATCAGGGAGATTCCGATGGCGACTCCTGTCAGGAGAGTCAGGACAATCCCAATGACGATCAGGAGAATGTTCTTGCGCCTCCCCGGACGCCTCGGGCGACGTTTTTGGGGAGAAGGCCGGGGTATGGGAGGCTTCGTCGGGGCGGTCATGCCACGTGTCGCTCCCATTTCGTTGGAGCAGTGATGAGAGGGCAATGTCCCAAAGAGTGAAGGGAGGTCTTTCGGTGACAGTGACGAAAGGAGTCTCTCCGCGTTCTTTTCTTCGCGGGGGAGTGTGGAAGGGATTTGGGATCCTGTGTCTTGCGGCCGTTCTGTTGAATGGATGTTCCCGGGAGGAGGGGCGGCCGATCCCCGAGGCCAAGGTCCTGGCCCTCGTGGTGGGCAAGACGACCGAAAAGGATGTCCTCAAGATGTTTGGCCCCCCCGAGAAAAAGTCGAAGCTTCTGGGCGAGGAGGTTTGGGTCTACCGTCATATCAAAAGCCAGGGATTTCTGAGCGTCCATACCTCGTCAAAGACCCTTCGTCTGCGATTTGATGAGCGGGGGGTTCTCCAGGATGTCAGCCACAATGACAAAAAGCGCAACGAGTTTTTCTAGGCGGTCAGATTCAGCCATGGGCTTGCCGGGCGGAGGGCCTCTTTAGTGGTGGAAGGGGTCCTTGCCATTCAATCCGCACGTGAGGACCGTTTCCGCAAAAGATGACGGGAAATTTCTTCACAATGGGGCCATATCCGTTGAGATGAATGCGGGGGTGATGTCCGGAGGGAAGCTCTCTGGCTCTGAGCGTGAAGCATCCCGTGCTTGTTTCGAAGGAAAATCCGACCACATGGGTGAGGCTCGTTGGGGCAACGAGAAATCGGACCGTATCCCGGGAGAGTCGCTCGATGACCATTTCCCGTCTCGGATCGGCGGCTCGGGTAATGTGGACCCATCCTCCCGGATCCCGGATCGTTCCGGAGTAGGAGACTCCTGTCTTAACCTTTACGGCATGAAGTGAGAAGACTCCGGGGATGTGGGTGAGGTAAATCCCTTTGGCATCATCCTGGAGAACGTGGGCTAATGACTCCTGTTCCATGGCCTCTCCCGGCGGGGCTTCCAGGAGGATGGGGAGGAGAAGAAAGGCGAGAAAAAGTCCTCTTCGAAAAATCCGGGCAAGAGATGGTGGCGAAAGGTGTTTGGGAACGGGGATCATGAGGGGGCTCCGGAGAAAGGTCATGGCCGCGAGGAGGTGGTGGTGACTCTGGAGGAATGGAGAGACAGGATGAGTTCGGCCGCCCGGTCGGCGCCGCCGGCAGATGCCGCTCCCCTTGCCGTCGGGAGAGGCCGGCTTGTTTCTGAGAGAATCTCTTCAAGCCCATGGCGGATCTCATCAGATGAGGTGGCCATACGGGCCCATCCGTTTTCGACGGCATCTTTTGCCCGTGCGTGCTGGTCGTCGACATCCCGATGGAAGGGGATCAGCAGAGTGGGCAGTCCGGCCTCCCGCAGCTCGGCCACCGTATTGTAGCCTCCCCCGCCAACGGCCAGGTCAAAGGCCGGAAGCCAGGGGGCAAGAGGCCAGACAGGAAACCATTCCCGGGCCGTGATTCCCTCAGGGGGGGTCCGGACCAGGGGACCGGTGGAGGCAAAGACGGTCACCCCCTTTCGCCGAAGCTCCTGTGCCGCCTCTCCCGCGATGCGGCCAGCCTCGGGGTCTCCCCCGCCCCCCAATGTCACGATCGCCGCCATTTCGCTGCTCCCGAGACCCAGCCGATTGCGGAGGGACTCCCGGTTTGCGTTTTTCGGAACACCTGCGGTGATGGGGCCCACAAAGTGGACCCGGGCATCCCGATCCAGCGGAGGGGGAAGCGAAATCGTTCCTTCGTCATGGGCGGCAAGAATCAGGCTGTAGGACGAGAAAAGGGAGGCGATCCGGTCCTTGGGAAGGGCCTCCTTCCGTGACTCCCGGTAAATGAAGACCTTTCTGATCGGCCAGCGCATGAGCGGTGCCAGCTCTCCTTCGGGGCCTTCCGGGAAAGTGTCGACGACCATGATGTGGGGGTCGAAGGAGGAGACGGTTTGCCAGAGAAGGGGGTGGGCCATCTGGAGATAGGATTTGGGCGTCAGTCCGGACTTGCGCGCCCGGGAGACTCCGGGAATTCGGATGGCAAAGGGGTCGTTCTCTTCCGGGAAGGGGCCGGCCTCGCATCGGGTCAAAAAGAGCCTTTCGTGGCGAGGCTCCCGTCGGGCGACAGCCCGGCTAAGGGCCAACAGTCGGGTGACATGGCCCAACCCCAGTCCGTTTGTGGCATAAAAGAGAATCCGCATCAGGAGCGGTCTCCCCCTCCGTGATCCCCGCCTTCCCGGTCTTCCCGTCCAAACCCTCCCCCGCCTCCCCAGTCTCCCTGGGCGTGAGATTCGGGCATGGAGACCGGAGGACTGTCGGAATGTCCTTCATGAGTCATCCAGTCAAGCAGCATGAGGTCTCCGAAGGAGAGCCCTCCCCCCATGTAGGGCATCCCGCCGGAATAGAAGGCAGCGGGGGGCTGGTATTGCCCCGTCTGTTGATAGTGCTGGTCCATCTCGGCAAGACACGTGGGGCAGGCACGGGCATAGGCCACCTTTCCCTGGCGTTCGAGGGGGACCGTTCGGCCTTCCCGGGCATCGCGTCCGCAGAAAACGCACCGGTCTCCCCCAACGGGGGCGGCATCGGGGGGGGGAGGAGTGTTTCCTGCCTCCGGCCCCGGAGAGGATGCGGAGGCGGTGGGGGCGGAGGCTGGGGATTCCCCCAGAAGGTTTTTGATGGAAAGGATGGCCTGGTCCACCGGTTCTAGTGCCGCTTCAAATCGGTTTCTCCGTTCGCTCCAGTTTGTCTGGGGTGTTTCAGGCTCACGGAGAATGGAGAGGACATTACGGTAGGCCGGGTCAAGCGCATGGAAGGCGGCCTCCACCGCAGCCTTTCGGTCGGGGTGGTCGAGAAGGTAGTAGTTCTTGTCCTCGAGAAGCTTGTCCACGGCCTTCATGAGCCGCTCGGCCGTCTCCTCCATCTCCTGTTTGTCTTTGACAGGGAGGCCTGTTGGGTCTTTTCCCGTTTCTTGAGAGCCCAGAAGATCAGTCCGCCCCCGACAGCCAGAGGAGAAGGAGCATGGGAAGATGGGAAGATCCTTCCGATCGGGAGGGGGAGAAGAGCGTGGGGTGAGGGGCGGGGAGGGGGCTCTGCCCCTCCTCGACGGCCTTCACGAGACGGTCGTGCAGGGATCGGACGTGGCCGGGATTCCTGGCAAAGGAGAGGGAGGGATTGGTATGGATGGCCCCCTCAAGATCCATCAGGGCGGGGTGTTCGAGCCCCTGGTGATGTTCGGCAAGGGCCATGAAGTACTGGAACTTCCCGGAGCCTGAGGGCTGGTGATCATGGAGATCCTTGAAAATTTTCAGGGCCTTTTCATAACGGCCCTGGTGGTAGAGCTTGAGTCCCTCGGAAAAGCTTCCGTCCGCCAGGGACGGAGAGCTCTGAAGAAGGATCGCTGCCGAAGCAGCCGAAATGAGAATTCCAAGGGCGACCGCCCGAGTGGGGAAAAAATTTTTCATGCGGGCCCTCAGGATTTTTTCTGCTTCAAGAGAGCCAGCTCGGCTTCAATATCAGGTTTCTTCGCATCAAGGGAGGCAAAGGCGCTGTCGAGGTCGCTGCCCTTCTGTCTGTCGGCATATTCCTTTGTCGCTTCGGCCTGGGCCTCCATGCGGGAAATCTTATCGGCCATTCGGCCCATTTCCTGGCCGATGTGATGAGGGTCGATCTCGGCCCGGACGGCGTTGATCTCTTCCTTGGCCTTGGCCCGCTCCTCCCGGAGGGTCAGGTTGGACTGCTTTCGTGCAAAATCATCGCGCATGGCAGTCAGGCTGTCGAGGTCCCCGGAAAGTTCGTCGACGATCTTCTTCTGGTCGTCACGCTGTCTGGTGAGGTCGGCAAGCTCTCCCGAAAGGCGGCTCTTCTCGAGCAGGGCCTTGCGGGCAAGGTCATCGTTTCCGGCGGCGACAGACTTTTCGGCCCGTTGCTGATAAAGGTCAATCTGTTCCTGCGTCTCCCCCATTTTCTGTTCGAGAAGCTTGACCTCTGCCATGGCCTTGACCAATTCTCCCCGGGCACTCTGAAGCTTGTCGTCGAGGTTGCGAAGCTGCTGGGCGATCATGGCCTTGGGATCCTCGAGAGTGTCGAGGGTCGCATTCGCCTGTGCCTGGAAGATGGTTTTCATTCTATCGAGAAGTCCCATAGTTCTGCTCCTTGCGATTCGGTTGACGGAATGTGCTTCAGAATCATCCGTTCGGCGAGCTTCCGGACGAGGTATTCAGGGGTCGTGTTTGGCTCGAGGGACGCTCGTGTGATGACGGAAGACGGGCGAGTCGCCGAAGAGCGGCATCTTCAGCGAGCCACGGAAGATCCTTTTCGAGATAGCTCCCCTCTTTGAGGTGAAAAAGATTCCCCCATCGTTTCGCCGGGCCACCCCGGGGAGTCCGGATTTTTTTCGACCGCGCCAGAATGCGGAAGGAGCCCTCCTCGTAGTAACCCAGCCAGGCTTCAATCCAGCGATGGGTCGACCACAGCGGGATCCTCCATCGATCAGAGAGGCCCGTACCCACATCAAAAACGTAGTCGGCGGGGAGGTCGTCCGCGAAGGGTCGGGGCTTCTCCTCCATGGCCCTGGTGATGTCCCGAACCTTGAGGACGATTTCCGGATGGCCGTTTCGGAAAGCCGGAGAGGGATCGTGAGGGTCGGTTCCGAAGAAGGCCATGATGCGGAAGGGGGAAAGGGGGAGAATCGTCACGAAATGACCCGTCTCCCGGCGCACCGGCTCGAAGGGGATGTCGAGAAAGTCCTTCCACCCGACTGCTCCGGGACGGGAGGGGGGCAAAGGAGCTTTTTCGGCCGCCGGTGCGGTAACGGCCGCCGCCGCTGTCAGGGGAGGGGGGGCGGCTGACTTTGTCGGGGGCTTCTTGAGTGGGGTCGTCGTCTTTTTTTCGGCCTTGGACCCTGACGGTGGAGTGGCGGGCCGGGAGACCTTCTTCGGAGTCGGAGCGGATGTTCGCACATCGTGTGCCTTGATCTTCTCGATGAGATCAACGCGCCGATCCTCCTCTTCTGTCTTGATCCCCAGAGAATGGGCAAGGGCAACCAGCTCCGGACGGGTTTTTTTCGAGAGTCCGGGAAGAGAAGAGGGGGGGGGCGGAGATTTCTCAATGGCTGACGGCCGGGCCTTCGAGGGGATCTTTTTCTTTTTTTCTTCGGATGTCTTATCCTTCACAGCCGCTCCTCGGATGATGGTTGTTCGGGTGCTGATCCGGGCAGGGTCTCAACGTGTCGGGATCAGTCATGTGAAGATCAGCAAAGATGTCGCCAGCCACAGATGCCAGGAATCGAGGAAGAGCTCAGCGGTTAAAAGGGGATCCTCGGGGACGTCGCTCGCCGATTCCGACATGGTCGCTGTGTTATGATGAAAGCAAGAATGTCGCCCCAATGCATTGAACATCAGCGCTGTCGTCACCCAAGGGGCACCTCCCTTGCCGACGCATCGGAATTCCGTTCGTCATGGGACACCGAGCGGGTCGTCTTTCTGCGACGGCATGGGCTTCTGCTCTGTCATCGATTTTTTCAGGCAGATAAGTCGGTTCGATGAGCCTCCTGAGAGTGGCGCGACGCCGCAGTCTATCTGAACAAGGATACCACAAGTGACTGAAGACTTTCTCCCTTTATCCGCGGTCGATTTCCCCATGCAACCGGTCCGTCCCCTTCCCGCCCCAAAACCCGACTGGCTGAGGGTTCGCCCCCCCTTGGGGCCGGAGGTTGCCGGAATGAAGGCCCGGCTTCGCCTTCACGGGTTGGCGACGGTCTGCGAAGAGGCCTCCTGTCCCAACCTCGGGAGCTGTTTCCGTGAGGGCGTGGCCACCATCATGATTCTCGGAAGAGTCTGCACCCGAGCCTGCCCCTTCTGTGACGTCGATCACGGACGGCCCGCCCCCCCCGACCCGGACGAGCCCGAGCGGGTGGCCCGCATGGCCTCCGAGACCGGCATCCGCTATCTTGTGGTCACCTCGGTGGACCGGGACGATCTTGCCGACGGGGGCGCCGGGCACTTTGCCGAGGTGGTGAAGGCCCTGAGAAGGCGTCTTCCCTCTGTCGGGGTCGAGATTCTCGTTCCCGACTTCCGACACTGTCTCGATAAGGCGCTGCCGGTTCTCGGCACGATCTTGCCCACTGTCTTCAACCACAATCTCGAAACCGTTCCCCGCCTTTACGGAAGGGTCCGCCCGGGAGCCGATTACCGACACTCCCTTTCTCTTCTTTCCCGTTTTTCCGCCCTTTCTCCGGGAACTCCTGTGAAGTCAGGCATCATGGTGGGAATGGGGGAGCGTCGAGATGAGATCGAGGAGGTTCTTCGGGACATGCGGGAGGCGGGGGTGACCATGGTGACGGTTGGCCAGTACCTTCCCCCTTCGCTCAAGCATCTCCCTGTTGAGCGCTATCTCACCCCCTCCGAATTCGATGAGATCGGGGCTGTGGCGAAAGGCCTCGGTTTCCATGCGGTAGAGAGTGCTCCCCTCGTTCGCTCTTCCTATCACGCCGAAAGGCTCCTTGGAGCATGAGGTCATAAATTGATATTTCGAGGAAATTCGATATAATGGATGGCATGGATCCGGTCGAGGTTTTCAAGGCACTGTCCAATGAATCCCGTCTCCAGTTTCTGAAATGGCTGGGGGANNCTGACCGATATTTTCCGGATGATCCGGAGGGGACCGGCGGGCATTCCCGGAAGCACGGGATCTGTGTCGGTCTTCTGGCCAAAAAGTCGGGTCTTTCCCAGTCGACAGTCTCCCATTATCTCTCCATCCTCCAGAAGGCCGGGCTTGTCGATGCCAGCCGCCAGGGGCAATGGACCTATTACCGCAGAAATGAGAAGAC
>ACXJ01011307.1_pt1 | contig 11202 bp, 10 predicted proteins | sample 870861 | NCBI WGS metagenome assembly ACXJ01 (sample SAMN02954270, study PRJNA29437) | mine drainage metagenome | biome: terrestrial; feature: Richmond mine; material: biofilm; isolation source: combined biofilm from UBA (pink subaerial biofilm) and UBA BS (thick... ... | reverse complement strand
CTTCACTATAGCTTGTTTACAANTTCAGGCATGGGAAAGGAAAATGGGAAAACATTCCACTGAAATATAAATGAAAAGGATATGAACAGGCTTATGAAAAGTCAGGACTGACTTAATTGTGAAATTAAAATCACGAAGCAATTATAAACAAATCCTCATTATGTACTCTATGAATCAGTTAGAAACTACGGATGACAGTGAATTCATCATTGAGTTGGCAAAGAGGATAATTCCAGTTCAGGCGATATCTCCAGAGTCAGGAGGTGAAGGTGAAGGCAAGAGAGCTGATGTCCTGATGGAGATACTCTCCGAGATGGGCATCAGGAATGTCAACAGGTACGAAACAAAGGATTCACATAACGTTGCCAGGCCAAGCCTTGTAGTGAAGGAGGGAAACCAGGACAGGACATTCTGGATTATTGCCCACATTGATACAGTACCGGTTGGAAACCGTTCTCTCTGGACTTTTGATCCATTTCAGCCTACAGTAAAGGGGGATCGCATTTATGGCCGTGGCACATCTGATAATGGGCAGGCAGTTTTCCTGTCACTGCTACTTCTCAAAAAGCTTAGAAAAACTGACCTGAAGTACAATCTCGGCATAGTTTTCGTTGCCGATGAGGAAGTCGGTAGCAAGTACGGAATAGATTTTCTTCTCGACAAAGGGCTCTTCTCCAAGAATGATCTTGTTCTCGTTCCTGATGCTGGCACCAGCGATGGAACAGAAATCGAAGTGGCAGAGAAGAGTATATTATGGCTAAAGTTCAAAGTATCAGGCAAGCAGTATCATGCCAGCCAGCCCTTCATGGCCATAAACGCAAACAGAGAGTCAATGAAGTTCTTCCTTATGCTTGATCAGGCCCTGCATGAGAGGTTTTCGGAAGAGAATCCAATTTTTACCCCTCCGTATTCAACATTCGAACCCACCAAAAGGGAGAAGAATGTGGACAACGTCAATACGATCCCAGGAACGGAGATACAGTATTACGACTGCAGAATTCTTCCAAAGTATGATCTTGACATTGTGACAGATTTTATAGATTCGAAGATAAGAGAGTTCCACAAAACTTCAAAAGCAAGGATCAGTTACGAATTCTTCCAGCGAGAACAGGCCCCTCTTCCCACACATGAGAGTTCTGACATTGTAAGGATACTTAAGGATGCAATCCGTGAGATAAAAGGGAAGGAGGCAAAGGCCATTGGAATAGGTGGGGGGACCTGCGCAGCCTTCTTCAGAAGACGAGGCATAGAGGCTGCTGTCTGGTGCACAACAGAACCGGAGGTTGCCCATCAGGCCGATGAATATGTGCTGATACCTCACATAATCGGAGACGCAAAGATCATAGAGAAAATAATTTACGGATAATATCAGGGATTCTCATCGGACGACGCCAGGTCTCTAATTCTGCCGACGCCGTCTATCTCATCTATTATCTGCGCTACCGTCTCCGGGACATCCAACTTCCAGTCCTTTCCATGAAGCATTTTGTCCCTTATCCTCGTTCCTGACCAGGATTCCCTATTGATCAGTTTCATGGAATTCACTGAATATCCCTTCTCATAGAACAACCTCTTTACCAGTGGGTTATTTGTAAAGACCCGGTTGAACCTTGGAGTGAGTGACTCCACATGTGCTACCCACAGTGGATTGGAATTCACATCTTCAATAGGGACAAGATAGAACTGATATATCCCCTGGGATTCAAGTGTGCTTGAGATCATTATATGCCTTTCCCCTGCTGTGAATGGGTCCTTCAGGGTGTGGGAGTACTGGGCACTGCCAATCCCTATGATTATGGATTCTGTCTCTTTCAAAATCTCCCTGATTATGGCGAGATGGCCATTATGGAAAGGCTGAAACCTGCCCACTATAAATGCCCTGTTGTTATTCAACACTGATCCTCTCTTCAGGTTCTATCCTGATTTTTACTGGCTCACCATCAACATCCCACTCCTTTCCACCATCTGCTTCTCCCCTCTTTAGGGAAAGGGCAAGTGATTCAGCGGAGATCCAGGCAAGTTTTGGCTCTATCTTCTCCCAGGTGGAACTGTCGCAGTTCACTTCTACCCTTATGTTGTCGTCATACTGGAGGTCCATCTCTTTCCTCATCACCTGTATCCTTCTGAGAATCTCTCTGGAGAAACCCTCTATTTCAAGGTCCCTATCCATATCCAGGCTCATGAAAACGGTGATTCCGAGGCGGCTGTCAGTCGACATGGAGTAGTTTCCCTCAACCTCCTCCGAGATCTCAAAGAACTCTGGGGGCACGGTTTCACCTTTCACCACCAAGGATTCACCATTGATTATATGTGATATATCTTCATCCGAGGCTGATTTGATGTAATCCGCAACTTCCGAGGTCTTTCTTTTGAGGACGGGTGCAGCCTTATTAAGAATAAGCCTGGCTGAAAGGTGCACCGGCCTTTTCTCCTTACTGATTACTTTCACATTTCTTGTGTTAAGTTCGTCCGCGATGCTTTCCATCGCAGCTTCTGGAAGATCTTGGGGCCCAGAAATCAGTATCTCCTTAACAGGCTGCCTTCCCTTAATGTTATTCTCCTGCCTCATTTTTCTGACGTTCTCAAGTATGGCATAACCATACTCAGCGGCCTTTTCTATTTCCGGGTTGATCATTGATCTGTCCGCTTCAGGGAAAAGTTCGAGGTGAACACTCTTTTTACCCGGATTGAGTTTTGTGAATATGTAATCAGAGAAAAACGGAGCCATTGGAGCAAGCATGAAGCATACAGTGTTCAAGGCAAAATAAAGGGAATTGTAAGCCTGTACCTTGCTTTCTCCCTGTGTAATATCCCAGAACCTCTTTCTTGAAAGGCGAAGATAGAAGTTGGAAAGATTATCCACAAGCTCCTGTGTTATTCTCAATGCAAAATGCATTTCATAATTATCCATCCTTTCCCTGTATTCAGACAGCGAGGAGTTAACCTTGGAAACTATCCACTGGTCAAGGAAATTCAAAGGCCTCAGTTCAGAAACTCCAGGGACATAGCCGTCCAGATTGGCATTTGACTCAAAGAAGGAATAGACATTTGCTAGAGTCAGCAATACTTTCCGGTTCAGCTCGTTTATCAGTTTTTTATTTATAGATTTTGACCTCCACGGAATCCCTGTGAGGAAAAACATTCGTATGGGGTCCGGGCCAAACTCGGAGATGAAATCCAGTGCATAGATCGAATTCCCCTTACTTTTGCTCATTTTCCTTCCATTTTCGTCCAGTATGTGATCTATGGAAAGGACACTGTCATATGCGTTTTTGCCAAACAGAAGGCTTCCTATTACATGGAGAGTGTAGAACCATCCACGAGTCTGGTCGATGGCCTCTGTGATGAAGCTTATCGGGAGATCCCTTTCCTGATGGAAGCTGGAATTAATTGGGTAGCCCATTGCTGCATAAGATGCACTGCCAGAATCAAACCATGTATCAATGACATAAGGCTCGCGCACCATCTCCTTCCCGCACTCTTCGCATGGAAATACGGTCCTGTCAATAAAGGGCCTGTGAAGGTCCTCTGGAACATTTGCCCCTAACTCCTGAAGTTCTTTTCTCGATCCTATGATCTTCATATGGTTGTTCTCACATATCCAGACTGGAAGGGGGGTTCCCCAGAATCTGTTCCTGCTTAAGGCCCAGTCCTTGGCCTCCGCCACAAAGTTACCAAACCTACCGTCTCTCAGATGTTCTGGCATCCAGTTTATTTTCTGATTATTCTCTATGAGGAGATTTCGTTTCAGTGATACCTTTATGAACCAGGCCTTCAGTGGGTAGTAAAGGAGGGGGGTCCCACATCTGTAACAGAAAGGGTACGTGTGGACAAATTTCTCAGATTTAAAAATCAGACCTTTTTCTTTTAGTATTTTTAATATAGGGACATCGGCATCCTTGAAAAATAGGCCATTAAACGGGAGCCTCTGATCTTCAAATTTTCCTGATTGATTAATGGGATTCACGGGGTCAACATTCATCTGCTTTCCCATTTCAAAGTCGTCAGCACCAAAAGCGGGAGATGTGTGGACAATGCCTGTACCCTCATCAAGAGTGACGTGTTCCCCTGTTACCACAACAAGGCATTTCTCAGGCAGCTTTAGGAAATCCATCAACTGATCGTACTTTTTCCCCTTGAGATCTGTTCCGTTAAATTTCTTAAGCAATTCATAATCTTTTCCAAACAGGCCCTCTAACCTGGTAGAAGCAATGTAGAATTCCTCTTCTCCATGCCGAATCAGCGAATACTCTGCCTTTGGATTTACAGTAAGGAACTGATTCGATGGAAGAGTCCATGGTGTTGTTGTCCATGCAAGGAAGTATCTGTTTGTTGTGCCACTTTCTCTGAATTTAACAAAAACAGAGGGGTCCTTTGCATCATCGTACCCCTGTGACAGCTCATGTGTGCTCAGGGATGTTTCACACCTTGGGCAGTATGGGACTATTTTGTAATCCTTGATGAGCAACCCCCTGTCGAAAAGCTGCTTAAGGGCCCACCATTCACTTTCCATATACTCATTTCTGAGAGTAATGTAATCCTTCTCATGATTTATCCAGAATCCGAGTTTCCTGTCTGCTTCCATCCATTCATCTATGTATGAAAATATGCTCTTCCTGCAGTATTCATTAAACCTGTCAATGCCAAAATCTTCTATTTCTTTTTTAGTCTTAAAGCCAAAATGTTTCTCTGCCTCTATCTCAACGGGCAATCCATGGCAATCCCAGCCACCTGATCTTCTCTCTATTTTGTGGCCAGTCATATACTTGTAACGGAGAACAGTATCCTTGAATGTCCTTGTCATAGCGTGGCCAACATGCGGCCTTCCATTGGCTGTAGGCGGGCCTTCAAGAAAGGTAAATTTCTTATCTCCCAGGCTTGAGTTCAGAGATTCCTGAATAATTCCGGCAGTGTTCCAATATTCTAGAATCTCTTTGGCAACATCAACCGGTCCTTTCCTGGTATCTACAGACTCAAAATTTCTGCTGGGCATCAATCGTGGATTATGAAAGGATTAATTTATATTATGGTCAGAAGATGGGTGCCGTAACATCTATACCCTTTATCTTAATTTTAGCCTCTATTTCAGGGAATCTGTTGAACTTCTTAACATATTTCCTGAGGAGCTTGTTCTCCTTCCTCTCCAGCCAAGTGAGGTAATAACCGTAAAGATCTCTGTTATATTTTCTCAGTTCTCTTATTCCCAATCGTTCAGATTCCAGAACCCTTATCCTGTCCAGAAGTTTCATTTCCTCTGCAGATAACATTTTTCCTCAAACTTATTAAATATAATCTTATAGATATTCATTCCTGTGCCTGTGAAAAATGAGCAAATGGTTGAAAAAGCGGGCTCCGGATACAAACAATATTGCATAGCGCAATATAATGATTGAAATCAGAATGTAATCATATCTGTTGTTTTTTAGATTTGAAACGGACTCATATGTACAAGGAAGAAATTTTTCAATTGTATATTATATAGATAACATTTAAATATTAATTTAATAATTATTACCTATGTTAAAGAAAAATCTCTCCAGATTAAAGGAGGAATTTTCTGAAGAACGAGAACGAATAAAAAAGATAATAGAGGATAATCTTTTTGAGCGGACCGAAAAAGATAAAAAGCAAATATAAAAAAGAATGAATGCTTTTTTAAAGCTCACACTTCTNAACCCTGGACGCAAGCAAATTTTTCGAAAAGTGTTCCCAACCTTTACCTGATATCCCTATCCATTGTTGCCCATCATACAGAAGGTTTTCACCCTCCCATGTTTCCCCTATGAATGAGATATCTATACCCTCGCTATCCGCTGTCTCTGAGAGTTTTTCATAATTTTCGCTGTCCACGGTAAAAAGCAATTCATAATCACCTCCAAAATTTGTGGCTATCTCCAGAGGTGATAGGCCGCTGATAAGGGAAGCCTTGTCGGCATGCCTGTCAATATTTATTTCGTCATGTACAATTTTGAAACCTATGCCATAATCCTCCTTCATCTGGGAAATGCATGAGTAGAGCCCATCAGACATGTCCATCATAAATCTTGCTCCTGCCTTACTCAGTATGGATGCCTCATGAACACGGGCCTGAATTCCCAGGAGCATCCTTATTCCTTCCTCTTTGGAATATCCGCTTTTGTGAAATATGTAACCGGAAGCGGCCTTGCCCAATGTATTTGTATGGCCAATTATCTGTCTTGGCTTTATCTGGGACCGGAACCTCGTCAGTTCTTTTTTCTGTTTTCCAAGGATAGTGCCGCCTATGACAAATCCCTGTCCTTCCTTTGTATCTCCCCCAAATATATCGGCACCGTTCTTTTTCAGCTCCTCAGTTATTCCCCGATGCACAGCACCAAGGAATGAATCCTCAGTATCTCCACCCACAACATATGATACCGTCATACCTTCCGGGATACCGGCCATTGCTGCTATATCACTCAAGTTGACATTGGCAGCAAAACGGCCAATAAGCTCCGGATACTGCATAGTTGGAATGTGGGATTCCCTGGAAATAATATCAGATGAAATCAGAATGTATTCTTCCCCGTTGTCCATTGCATAACAGTCATCAGGTTTCCATGGCCTGTTCTGGCTCAGAGTCTGTCTTATTATTTTCCTTTCACCCAGTTCATTAAGCTTCACATTCTGTTATCCGTACCGCTCTTAAAAACTTTGTAAAATAAGGCAGGAATCAAATTTGGATGTGCATAATTCCTCAGCAGTTTAGTCATAAATTCGTCAATTGTAATTTTTTTTAACTGCCATATCAAGAATGTTTATTATTCCATTGAAAATTCTGTTAAGAATAGAATATATTTGAGCGTGTTCAAAGATGTTGGAAAATGGTGAAAGAAAGGATGATATTTATCATATATTCAAGTCACTCATCGAACCCAGGGAGTATAAAGGAAAGCCAATACCACTAAACAGATTCAGCATAGGCTCTCTTTCATTTGATGTGGAAAAGGAGATTCAGCGAAAACTTGGGCTTGTAGAGGAGACCACAAAGGATCGGCTCAATATGTTCCGCGGCACTGCACTTCACACCTATATCCAGGATATGGTCAAAACCTATGGATTTGAGGCTGAGAAGAGGTTGTATCTGACAATCCCGTTCCAGTGGGATTACATGGGATTCTCTGATATCACTCTTGTTGGTGTCATTGATCTGCTTCATCGTGGGCGAAAGGAAATGGTTGAGCTTAAGAGTTCAACCTCATCGGACAAAATCGAGGACTATCACAAAATGCAGCTTGCTTCATACATGAAGATGTACAGCGAAAAATATGGCGAGAGATTCCATGGGACCGTGGTTAAGTTTGGCGGCTCGGATGTCACTGCAGAGGAAGTTGGCTGGGACCAGGTTGAAGGATACTGGTCTGAAATAATAAAGAGGAGTATTTACTGTGCAAAGAAGCTCGATAAAATAATGTCAGAAAAGGACTCTCCAGATGAAGGAGGAAAGGACGGCCTCTATTCATTTTAATTTAAGAATGTCCCGGCCGATATTCTCTTAGTCATCTTCACAATATCCGGTTGAAACAGATTCCTGTCCTCAAGTTCCAGGAACTTCTCGTATCCTGTAAGATTCAAAGATGAAATATAATCCTCAAGTTTTGAGAAATCCTGCTCAAGTGAGCATGAATATATGAGGTTAAGAAGCTCCGGGTCAGGTTTCTCATTATGCACTCCTCGTTCCTTATTCCCTCCAGTCGGGTATGATACCACCTGTGCCCCTTCTTTTGAAGCCTTGAGAAGAATCGTTGCTAGGCCGTAAAGGGAAGGGAGCCTGTACATGCCAATTTTCCAAAGATGTTCAACCATTGTGTTTTTCTGTATGTTCATGGGGTTGACAGAGATGTCTGTCCCCAGGCCCTTTACTTTTCTGATTGAGTCTATCATGTCCTCTATTGCCCTTTTCTCGGAGAGGAATGGTGGTTTGAAGAGCAGATAGGTTCTCAGCTCCAAATCGAGGTTTTTTATTTCTTGGGCTGCCTTCACATATTTTTCAAAGTTGCTTCCTTTGTTAATTGAATTTTTTATTATTTCGTCATTAGCGCTTTCCAGACCAATAGCTATTCTTATCCTGGGGCCATATTTCCCAAGGCCCGAGATATTTTTGTCCGTGATGTATTCAGTTCGTGATTCTATGAGCAAAGAGGATACCCTCTCAGATATTCTGGAAAGAAAATAGTCCCTTGCTTCCAGAGGGAATTCTAAAGGGTCCAGAAAACTTCCTGATGTAAAAACCTTGAGTATATGAGTGTCACCAAGTGAATCAAGTACACTATCAACCTGCTTTTTCAGGTCTTGAATGGTAACATTTCGGGCTACATCGTTGAAATATCCACACATCGAACATGAGGAAAAGTTATACCATGAACATCCGCCTGTTCTGAATATCACCACCATAGTCTTGTCTGGTTTACCCTCAAGGCGATCCATCTCTTTCCACATCGATACAGGGGTGGACGGATCCTTGGCTGCAACTTTCTCAGGCATCAGAGATCTAATTCTGTCTGAATATTCTCTATTGATTGACAAATATATTCCTTCAAACGTATTTCATTTACCTATAAGAAATTGTGACAGTGGCACTTTATGTAAAAAAGTGTCTTAATAGTGATAACAATATTTATGAAAGAAAATCACTCACCCTATTATATGCTATCCTCTAGACTAGCAAGTATATCAGAATCAAAAACAGTTTCATCCAGCAATAAGGCAGCCAAAATGAAAGCACAGGGGATCAAAGTTTTCAATTTTGGGATAGGTGAGCCGGACTTCACAACTCCTGAACACATTATTAAGGCAGGGTTTGACGCTGCTATTAAGGGTAAGACACATTATACTCCTTCCGCAGGAATACCCGAGCTCAGGGAAGCTATAGCGCGAAAAATGAAGAAGATAAATTCCGTTGATTGCGGCCCTGAAAATGTTCTTGTCACACCTACGAAATTCTCCATTAATCTGGCGTTTCTTTCAATTTTAAATGAAGGTGACCAGGTGCTAATCCCGGAGCCATATTTTCTGTCCTATCCTGAAATAGTAAAATTAACTGGAGGCAGGCCCCTCCCTGTCAGGACGGATAATGACTATGACTTTGACTTTGATCTGATGAGAAAAAAAGTCTCTGGAAAAACCAGAGCAATAATACTTAGCAACCCTTGCAACCCAACTGGGAAGGTATATTCCAGGAAGCAGATGAAAATGCTCGAGGATTTTGTTCTAGAAAATAACCTGTATCTGATAAGCGATGAGATCTACGAGGATCTGATATTCGATGGATCTATGTATTCTCCAGCTTCCAATTCTGAATTGGCTGATAAGGTTGTTACAATAGGCGGATTTTCCAAGAGTTATGCAATGACTGGATGGAGGATTGGTTATATGGTGGGGCCTGAGCCTCTTATACGTGCTTCAAATAAGCTTCAGCAGCAAACAATCACATGTGTCTCATCTATCGCGCAGTATGCAGCACTTGCGGCAATAGAAGACAGGGAAGCGCCTGAAAAGTTCAGAAAAGTCTTTCTTGAACGCAGGAACCTTGTTGATTCCTTAATTTCCAGATCTGAAACCCTGACTATGAGAAAAGTGGAAGGGGCATTCTACGCTTTTGTCAAATACAACAAAGATATTCCAAGTGAAGAATACTGCAACCGTCTCCTTGATGAAAAAAAGGTTCTTGTCACTCCGGGCTCCGCATTCGGGGACCAGGGAGAGGGACATTTCAGGCTTTCCTTTGCTACAGATAATGATACAATTAAAAACGGCATTGAACTGATAGATCAGTTCAACAGGGAATTATAATTTAATTTTTCTGGTTTTTTACATTAAGGTAAGATTCCTGGAAAGTGTTGTTTATTATGTCCATGATATTATTAAGCTGATGAATCTCCTTAAAATAAAATATTGCCGTAACAACATTGTTGGCCTGGTTTAGAGTTTTGAAAAACGTTTCTAATCTCTTTAGGCCGTATTTTTCACCATTTTCCATAAGGTATTGCTCTGCCAGCTTCTTAACAGACTCAACCCTCACGTCATTTGGGAGTGTAATATCTATTGAAAACTTCAGAAATTCTCCATCTTCGATGCTTTTGAAAATTGTCGATCCAAGAAGAGCCGAATTTGGCATTTTAGTGACCTGGCCATTCTGGTCCCTGATGTCAGTAAAGAGGATATTCACGTCAGTTATTTCGCCTACTATATAACTGGGAAAAAGCCATGAATATACGTACACTTTATCCTTTGGCCTTAGGGCGCCAGCAGCCGATACCATTAATCCGGATAGGAGAGAAGAAGTTACATTCTGTACAGCGAAGCCAAGGACAACACCACCTATTGCACCTCCTACAAGAGCTCCCTCTATGTTGACTCCGCTCAGTGCAAGAGCAGCAAATATGGCAATGGCATATATTATTATCCGGAGCAGTACAAGTATTCCCCTTAGATTTTTTCTGCTTCCTGATTTTGAAGAATAGTACTCAATGGAGTGAGAAATTATTCTGATGATCAGGTGGGCAACAAGAATCGATATAACTATGGCAAATGCATCATATATGTATCCAGTGTAATTAGAAATCTCAGGAAAATAGCCAGATATTTTTGGCAGGAATTCGTGAAGAAGTACCAGTATTATACCTGATATAACTATTGTTAGAATGCCTTTTCCCAACTCCCCCCTTACTGAAGTCATGTCCTCTTGTAATATTCATGGCAATTAAAAAAATTGCCCTAATTTTTTGATTTCAGGATCAGTAGAAGAAGGAACAGGAAAAAAAGGGATGAGCTCACAATGTCAAATAGGACAGAATAAGAGTAAATATAATTTGAGGAGAAATATCTGGAAATCAGCGTCGTGTCGAAACTGTATACACCCGTAGGGAATACAACTGCCCAGAGGCTGGGATGGTACCTTATCCTCCTAACGTGATATATTTTTAGAATTGAGATAGCAGTCACAGGTATAAGCATCGCTGTGGCCAGGAACCAAAGCCAGAGATATAATTCAGTTACCAGCGAGAACAGAAATAAAAATGGTTCTGGAATGATTTTAGTGAGAGAGTAGAACGCAAGTGAGATTAGAGCAGGAAGACCCATTGAAATCCATAGGGTACCATCTATGTTCCCGATACTATATTTTCCCTGCAGCAGCTTTNNNATATTTAGAGCCACAAATGCGAAATAGAACAATATGGATAG
>ACXJ01011232.1_pt1 | contig 11207 bp, 9 predicted proteins | sample 870861 | NCBI WGS metagenome assembly ACXJ01 (sample SAMN02954270, study PRJNA29437) | mine drainage metagenome | biome: terrestrial; feature: Richmond mine; material: biofilm; isolation source: combined biofilm from UBA (pink subaerial biofilm) and UBA BS (thick... ... | reverse complement strand
TGTGAGCTCACGAATGAAGGATAGCTGTAGATTTCACCACAGAAGTAGGATTTCCAGACGGGATGAACATAGATACAGAGGGAATGATATGGGTTGCCCACTGGGGAGGACACAGGATATCAAGATGGAACCCCTCAACAGGAAAGAAACTGAGTGAGATTATTTTTCCAGCAACAAATGTAACATCCTGCACTTTTGGCGGTAAAAACATGACAGAACTCTTTGTTAGTTCGGCAAAACTCACCAGTAATCAACCAGCTGATCCGAAAGATATCGGAGGTTCTATATTCAGAGTAGATACCGGGATCAAGGGCGTAGAAACCTATTATTATGATGACTCAAAGCAAAAGTTGTGATGAACAAGTAGGAAATTCCTGAACAACAGTCTCTAATTAAGATTTCACTGTATTTCCTGTTACTCCCTTTTACCTTTTGGGAACCACTAATTGTGAAGTTGAGCTAATGAAGGGAATGAATATAAAAAATCATGCAGTTGTGATTTCAGTTGCGTTATAGAAGTTGTCAGGTGCATGGAAGAAATATGTTTGTCCGTTTAGATTCAGTTCTATGGGATTATTTGATTCAAAATAATTCACAGTATAATTTGATCCCGGTGCTGGTGAATTCGATATAAATGAAAAGATCTGTGCGTTTCCAGTATTGGAAAATGATCCAACTGAGGACATGTCTCCTAGTATATCTCCACTGAGTCCTATCACATGTGCTATTATGGATGTCACTGCAAGTATGACAGCCGGTTCTGTTGCATCCATATCTGCGCCGTTTGCAGCGGATTCTGCAGATACTATAGCAAGTTCAAGCCCCAATGCGGCGGAGAAGATCTTAAGACCGTCCGATACCTGTTTGTAGGCACTTGATACATTGAGCCATCCGGCTGAATGTTCGTAAAATGTTGCTGTAGAATAGGTGTCTCCTCGCCCGCTGTCATTGAGATTAAATGATCCTGTCTTAGTTTTCAAGTAGTGCTGTATTACCCACACAGCGCTTATCGGCAGGTTTGAATAACTCAACTGGAGGCCATTTGTTGTATTTATATTGGTGATCTGCCCTACTGTGTACCTGCCATCAAAGGTGGTTTTAAGTATGCTATTGGATAAAACATTGATTGAATAAGAACCTGTATTTGGGCACTCCAGTATTTTCAGTTTTTCTTTATGAAGATATGTATAAGTTGAATATCTTTCGAAGTAGTATGAAACACCATGAATTCCTATTACTACTGTTGTATGGTTCAGTGCTTTGCCTTCTGTAGAGTTTTTGACAAGAGAATTCCACATTGCTGTTGGATAAGCATTTGCCCCTGTGGCTGAACCACCCCCTATAAAACTAAAAACTTTGGAAACGGAAGGATTTGGTGATACGGTAGTGGTGATCTGGCCTGATGAACTTTCATATACCTGATTAGAACTTAAATTTATGATTGAATCAGAAAGGGAAATGGTGTTACCTGTGTCCACTAATGATTTTCCATTATCAGCATTCCTTCCTATGTGTGCAATTGATAGTGGCAACATGCCGTGGAAGTCAGTTACATTTTCTATGATGCTGGATGTCACATTGTAGTACTTGCATTCATATTTGACTATTGGGTTCCCACATTTTACAGGCGTTATCAAAGCATTCATCTGTTCGTTCTTCATGTTGTTATTGGAAACATAAATATTAGGAACGGAATGTTTTTCATGTACAATCTCTAAAGGCTTATCTGAAAAAGAAAGACCTACGTTGAAATTAATAGGTGTATAAACCACCTGTGAATATTGTGTCACATTAACATCACTACCATTGAACCACCTGTTTAACACATTTATACTAGCTCCTGTTGATGAATCAGAAACTTCTGTAACTGCTGAAAGTTTTCCTATATGTACATTTAATGGATTAAAAGGTACATTGTTGTAATATTGGTATATGTACAAAGTACCATTATCATGAGTAACTGTCTTTATTGCCTCAACAGTCATAGACAGATCGGTATTTCCCGTGTAGTGCTTCGTGATATTACTCCATTCATGTGATACACGGTCAAATGTTATTGGCAGGAAGAATTTTGTGTAGGTGTCATTCAGTGGGTATATTGTTATATTCATTAAAAGGTCTTCAACACTGTTGTTATACCTGTTCATTCCTAACATATCAACTGTGTTCAGACCTTTGTGAACTGCCTGTGGAACAGGTAGGTACAACTGAATATTTATTGTCGTATTGTTGGAAAGATGAAACCCGTCACCTTCTAAAGTATTGGGGCAGGATATGTTAACAGACGGTCCAAACACCCCAGTTACACCAGCGTTATTTGGCGAACTCCCGTTATCCCTGTAATATTCCGTGATTGATATAGCTCCTGCGAATATCATCACAGAGATAATTAAAACAGAAGTCAGCTTTTTGTTGTTCATATATATATATGAACAACTCGTTGTATTAATATTTTTCTTGGAACAGAAGCGTGTGACTCTATTCTAAGACTTGCCCATGTTGAACACGTTGTGCCATACACCGGTGAAGAACAGTGCACTGCCTACCCTATCATCACTACTCTTAGATATATTTCAACCTGGTATATTCTTTCGTTTGCGAATCACAATTAAAGATGGTCTAAAAAAACTAAAGATGGTTCCTATAGAAAGAATTGTCATGCATTTATAGGTGTTAGTTCTGCCAGAATGAAATTTTACGTTTTAAATGGTAATGCCCCAATTAAACATAATATTCATCCTTCAACTTATCAGCAATTCTATTATTTATGGTATTCTTAATGAATTTATCCAACATACCAGACTGTAGCCGCATTTAAAACCTGATGAAATACAGTACTTCAGTATAATAATATTTTTATAGTATATTTTAAGTTATTATATAATGGTGTGAGGCAAATGATTTGCTGAACTAGTGTACCTGCATACTTAATTTAGGAAAATAAATTAAACAATGAATAATTGTAATCTATGACAGTTAAGGATATTTTTAAAAATCTGGATGGAGTTGAAAAGATTCTCATAAAGAACGGTGGTGAGAATGCCATTGACCGTTCTTTTTTCTACCTTTCACAGGTAAACGGAGGGTTGTTCGAGGGTTCATCAATTATTGCAGATAGAGATCACATTCAGATGTTCGTATATGAACTTGAGGAACAGATAGCAAGGTCAACAGACCATGAAGTACATGTTGCAAAGTCTTCAGCACAGATGAATGATATGATTCAAAGGGAGTTACGTGGTCAAACTAAAATAGGTGTTAACAAAGATTCCCTAACCGTAAACATGTTTGAAAGTGTCAGGAAAACAACAGGAAATGCAGAGCTTGTAGATGTGTCAAGGAACATCGCGGAGGCAAGGATGATAAAGGATGAAACTGAAATAAGAAAGCTGAGAGAAGCTGCCAGAATTAGCAGTGAGATATACGATGCTTCAATGAATCATCTGAAAGAAGGTATGACTGAAACGGAACTTTCAGCATATATGGTATATCTAATGATGTCAAATGGTGCATCAGAGCCTTCATTCAGCACGATTGTTTGTTTTGGTTCAAATGCATCTGAACCACACCATTCTCCAGGAAATAGAAAATTAAAATCTGGTGATTTTGTCCTTACTGACTACGGAGCAGCGTTTGAAAGATATCATGCAGATACAACAAGAACTTCAGTGTTTGGAAGAGCAACGGAGAAACAAAAAGAGATATACAGCATAGTGTTTGATGCACAGAAGTCAAGCATGAACATGATCAAACAGGGGGTAAATGGAAGGGATGTCAATGCAAAATCATATGAAATTATAGACAGTTCTCCCTATAAGGGGATGCTAATGCATGGTGTTGGACATGGAATAGGTCTTGATGTTCACGATCACCCAGCATTTGGTGGTTATGATTTTGATTTGAAAAAAGACATGGCTGTTACAGTAGAACCAGGAATATACATCCCCGGGTACGGAGGCGTGAGGATAGAGGACGACGTTTTGGTTAAGAATGATGGATTTGAACTTCTTACCCAGAAGCCCCCAAAAGACCTCATTGAGGTTTCTTAGGGCAAGTTTTCTTTGTAATCCTTTGATCCATTCCGGTACTTGTGTGTATGGAATAACATTACTGTTAATTTCAATGATATGATGTTTAAATTAGTAAGAAAAATATATTAACAATAAGCCTAATTTGCGATATGTTTTTATAGAAGTTTAGAATTACTATATTGCCTCAAAGGAGGTGAAAAAATGGCAGAAGTAAAAGAGATAAAGGAAACCGAAGAAGATGGAAAGAGTTTGGTCAGCGAGAGTAAGTCCACCCATACCAGAGATGTTGTGACAAGGGACACAATGATCCAGATGGATGAAATTTCTGAGGACATCTTCGAAGTTTTCAGGAAGTACGATCTGTCCATTTGGGAGGCAAAAAATATTATTCCATACCTTGTGGCAAAAATCTCAGAAGAGGCAAGGGACAATGAGATGGACATTGTGGAATATATAGATCTCTACCTGAAACCCAGTGCACTGGATTTCTCCAAGGGGCTGAGAAACTTCAGAAAATTCTCAGAGAAGAAATTCCACAAGGTAGAAAGTGTGAGGCAGTAGACTCACACTTTCGTTTACAAATGAAATACTTTTTGTAAGTACCTCATACCCAGTAATATTTAATTTTGACAAATGCTTCAAAGTTGCTTTAGAACCCCAGTTCATAAGAGCATCTTTTCCTCTTCTTTCAATGCTTTTTTGTAACTCTCTTTATTCACTTCATCTTGTTAGGTATATTTTTATGTAAGTCCTTATTTAGTAAAAAATTCAAATATTTATAGATAATAAGATTGTTCCTCTAGTGGCGATGTGAATAATGGATAGAGGAGGTATTAACAATCCTGAAGAAAACAAATCTGCCTCAATGCAAATAGATAAAATAATAAAAGAAGAGAGGACCTGGAAGGGAGAAATCCTAATTAAGATCAGGAAGGTCATAAATGAGACAGATCCAAGAATTTATGAAGAGGTAAAATGGAAAAAACCGAGCAATCCAGCAGGCATTCCTGTATGGTCATATAATGGCATAATCTGCTTTGGTAACATTTTGAAGAATTCGGTAAGGTTAACATTCCCTAAGGGAGTAAAAGTCGTGGATCATGGTGGGTTATTCAATTCAAGAATGGACAGCAAAACTGTAAGGGCGGTTGATTATTTTGAGAATGATACTATTGATGAGAAAAAACTTACAGGTTTTATTTTGCAGATCGTTGATATGAATGAGAAAAACGCATTAAAAAAGAAATGATTTCATTAATTACTTTCTATGAAAAATATTAGGTATATATTAAGATGAAGAGATTCTGACAACCTTTAAATAGATTATAATTATTATTATCTAATACTAAGTTAATCTTGTAAAATGGAGTTGAATATGAATGGAAGAAAATAAATGCCCTGTGAACCATGGAAATGAAAGTCATATGTCGTTAAATGAATGGTGGCCAGAAAGACTTGATCTTGGAATATTAAGACAGAATTCGGAAAAATCTAATCCGATGAATGTTGAGTTTGATTACAGAAAGGAGTTCGGTTCACTCGACTACTTTGGCCTGAAGAGGGATATTGCAAAAATCCTAACTGATTCTCAGGAATGGTGGCCAGCAGACTTCGGAAATTACGGTCCTTTCTTTATCAGGATGGCCTGGCACAGTGCTGGAACATACCGAATTGGAGATGGAAGGGGAGGGGCTGGATCTGCTCAGCAGAGGTTTGCACCTATTAACAGCTGGCCAGACAATGTGAACCTGGACAAGGCAAGGAGGCTACTATGGCCGATTAAGCAGAAATATGGACAAAAGATCTCCTGGGGTGATCTGATAATTTAACTGGAAATGTCGCCATGGAATCAATGGGATTAAAACATTTGGATTTGGAGGAGGAAGAAAAGATGTTTATGAACCTGATCTTTCTGTGTACTGGGGGCCAGAGGGAAAGTGGCTGGACGATAGGAGATATTCCGGTGACAGAGAACTTCAAAACCCTCTCGCAGCAGTTCAGATGGGTCTAATATATGTAAATCCAGAGGGGCCAAATGGAAAGCCAGATCCACTTGCAGCCGCAAGGGACATAAGAGAGACGTTTTCCAGAATGGCAATGAATGATGAGGAAACCGTGGCACTCATTGCCGGAGGACATACATTCGGAAAGACTCACGGTGCTGGTCCTGCCTCCAGTGTCGGACCTGAGCCTGAGGGTGCACCCATAGAAGATCAGGGACTGGGATGGAAAAGTACCTACAGATCTGGAAGCGGAGAAGATACGATTGGTGGTGGGCCCGAGGTTACATGGACAGAAACGCCAACAAAATGGAGTGATAACTTCCTCTATAATCTGTTTCACTATGATTGGGAACTGACAAAAAGCCCGGCAGGTGCATATCAGTGGAAGGCAAAGGGTAATGCAAAAACTATACCAGACGCTTACCACAGCAATACATACCATGAACCCACCATGCTTACAACAGATCTTGCATTGCGCTTTGATCCAGTATATGAGAAAATAGCAAGAAAATTTTATGAAAAACCATATGAATTTTCCGATGCATTTTCCAGAGCATGGTTTAAGCTAACCCACAGGGATATGGGTCCCAGATCAAGGTACCTGGGGCCAGAAGTTCCGGAAGAAGACCTGATATGGCAGGATCCTGTTCCTCCATTGAAACACAAATTGCCAGACAGAAATGATGTTAAGTCCATGAAAGAAAAAATTCTCCATTCAGGTTTATCTATATCAGATCTTATCTATACAGCATGGTCTGCCGCTTCGACCTTTCGTGGAAGTGACAAGAGGGGCGGGATAAATGGAGCAAGGATTAGGTTGCTTCCTCAAAGGGAGTGGAAAGTTAACGATCAGGAATTGCTTGAAAGGGTCTTATCAACACTTGAAAGGATTAAGAAAGAATTTGATTCAACAAATAACAGTGGAAAGAAAGTTTCATTTGCTGATCTGATCGTTATAGCCGGATCAGCTGCGGTTGAACATGCAGCAGAAAATGGTGGATTCAGGATAGATGTTCCTGTTACACTTGGAAGGAACGATGCCACACAGGAAATGACAGATATAATATCATTCAATGTATTGGAGCCAAAGGCAGACGCTTTCAGGAATTATCTTGATGAAGGAATTCATGGAAAGACAGAGAAAATGATGATTGATAAGGCACAGCTACTCACATTAACGGTTCCTGAAATGACAGTATTAATAGGTGGAATGAGGGTTCTTGGTGGGAATTATAAAAATACAGATATGGGTGTATTTACCAGCAGGAAGGGTGTGCTAAGCAATGATTTCTTTGTAAATTTGCTTGATAATAACATTGAGTGGAAGAAGGTGAATGGAAATGAGAACCTGTTTGAAGGCCATGAGAGGAATAATGGTGAGAAGAAGTGGCAGGGATCAAGGGTTGATCTGATATTTGGCGCACATTCAGAATTGAGGGCAGTTTGCGAGGTATATGCCAGTTCTGATGGTAAAGAAAAGTTTGTAAAAGACTTTGTTTCAGCATGGACTAAGGTTATGAACCTTGACCTGTATTACATGAGTCATTGAATCAGATAAAAACTCAATTTTCCCACTCTATCTAAAAATTGTGGAATGAACTGTAACTGATCGTGGGATAAAAGGTTCATATTAATCAAAAGTTGTTTTCCTATTTTTTATATAGAAATTTTAGAATATTTACTCCTTTAATTTGAAAATGAAAGTTGCGATTAAATCTTTGAGGTTTCAATATAAATCTGACCGCAAAATGGAGTTGATATGCGATTTAAACCTGTCGAAAGCCTTCCTTTTCCAACTTCCTGGAAATTGCAGTCCTTAACTGTGTATACAGCCTCAGTTTCGCTTTCAAGCAGTAAATTACTACCGGATGAATTAATTATGATTTCTTCCTTTCCATCCACATTAACTGGAATTGGTGAATAACAAACAGTGATCTTTTGATTGTTTATTATTGAAGAGACGGTAGGGAAATTCAATTCCATATGTTTAACACTTATCTTTCCATGGAGTAAAGTTAATCTGTGTTCCTTCCAGAATTCTATCCATTTTCTCAAAACTTCCAGATTTTCACTCTTCTGTTCTTTCAGCATTACAGATATCTGTGGTACCGTAAATAGCACGTTTATAAATGCAAAGGATATGTTTTCCATTGAGTCTTCACTGTTCCACATAAGTGGATCACTGTGTACCGGAACTATACCGGATATCAGTCTTGTGCTTAAGGATCTGATCCTGTTTTCTATATGATCCCCTGGACAATCTGCAGATCTTATCATATTGCAATATTGCAGCATTATGGGAGAGATGTATCTCTGCCTGAACTCTATTAACTTCCCATTGGCTGGACCCAGTGTCTCTCTCAGAAACTCTGGTATTTTCCTGTAAACATCATCCCTGTCATCAGGATCTATTATTGAGTCTATAAAATCAACCTTTAGACCGTCAAAACCCAGTTTTACAAGATAATTTACCCTTTCTTTAATATAATCTGTCGTTTCCTGATCTAAAGGGTCCACTATGCCTGTGCCCCATCCTTCATTGACTCTCAGCAGTTTCTTATTAAATTTATTGAATATTTTTGATTCCTTGCCAATGAATGGAAGTGCAATCCAGACTACGTAATTTAAATTTAATTGGTGTATCCTTTTTACATGACCTACAGGATCTGGAAATTTTGACCTGTCGAATTCCCAGTCACCTGTATATTTATACCCTCTTCTGTTGTCCGATGTCTGCCATCCATCATCTAGAAATACAGATTCAAACCCAATTTTTTTTGCTAACTTAGCTTCTTGCTCCACGGCTTCCTGACTAACATTCTGGTGCATGGAGTACCATGTTGAATATACTATGGATTCCGATTCATTAGGGATAACAGGCTTTGGATAAAATGAACTAACCCATGAGGATGCGGAAAATATGACGTCTGTAATCTCTTCCCCTGATGTGCTCAGGAGAACGCTGAAAGAATCCTGTGATTTTCTTTTTATTTTTATTATGATTTCTTTATCCTCTTCACTTACTCCATAGGATATATTAATGGGGTTGAGGCAGTCTGATATTGCTACAGTGCATGAGTTTTTCCCTTTTTGATTATAGAATGAAATGACTGGAATGTTAATGTTTGGCCTTATCTTCACTTCTCCGTTCCAGTCTGGTTCAAGCCCATTGCTCCTTCCAGAGGTGGTGAACCATGAAAATTGTATATTAATTAGGGGTATGTGTATTTCAAGTCTGCATTCATAAAGTGGCTTCAGAGTATAGATTGTACCATGGAGACTTTCCTTCTTCATGGCTTCATAATTTTCATACAGGAGATATATGCCATCCGAACCGTTTTGTAATTTCATGACAGAGAATTCGAAAAAATAGTAAATAATGTTTTGGTATTTCCTCTAGATAAGTGTTTTTTGGGATTTTTATAGATTTTTCCTCAGTGGTTTTTTGTCTATCTTGCCAGTACTTGTCTTTGTGAATTCCTTTATCACCATATAATCATCCGGCAGCCAGAATTTGGCTATCCTTCCTGATTCAACATATGACTCCATATGTTTTTTCAGGTTTTCAAGGTTGAACTTATCATTTACTGTTATGAAGGCAACAGGCCTTTCACCCCATTTCTCATGACTTCTTCCCACAACTGCAACCTCATTTACACCTGTAGCAGTACTGATAAGATCCTCCAGAACAAGTGTTGGGATGAATTCACCTCCAGATTTTACTGCGTCCTTCTCCCTGTCCACTATTGATATATAACCATAACTGTCAACAACTGCCAGATCGCCAGTGTGCATCCATCCGTTATTCCAGAGTTTTTCTGTTCCTTCCTTATCCTTTACGTATTCCTGAGTTAACCATGGTGCCCTGACTACTATTTCGCCAATTGATTTTGTATCCCATGGAACCTCCTTACCTTCCCTATCAACAACCCTTAGATCAACAAGACTTATTGGTACACCTGTCTTTATCCTGAACTCAGATTTCTTCTGTTCATCCATTTCCATGACTTTCTGTGTATATGTTCCAAGAGTTAGAATTGGAGCGGTTTCAGACATTCCATAACCGGCCACTGTATCGATCCCAATAGAGCTTGCCTTAACTGCAAGCCCTTTTGGAATGGCCCCTCCTCCAACTATGACTTTCAGGTGATTTTCTTTCAACGCCCCGGAAGCATCTGGATTACTTATGATCATGTATAGGATTGAGGGAACCATGGCACTTACAGTGACCTTTTCCTTCTTCATTATACTGAGAATCAGTGGTACATCGTATCTTCCAGGAAGAATATATTTCATTCCCTTCATTATGGTGGAATATGGAATCCCCCACGAATGAACATGGAACATGGGTACAAGGGGCATCATAACATCACTGCTCTTCAATCCAATGGGCTGATCGCTGAGTCCTGCTATGGAAGCCAGTGCATGTAGCACAATCTGCCTGTGTGTAAATGAAACACCCTTGGGAAGACCTGTTGTTCCTGATGTATAGAAAGTTGTTGCGATTGTGTCTTCTGTTATTTCTGGAAGTTTCACAGGGTCCTGGCTTTTTACAAGATCATCAAAATTCACAGAAGGCTCTAAAGTACCTGGAATTTTTCCACTTTCTGAATATACAATCCACTTTCTGATAAAGGAAAACATAGCCTTATTCTGTGCAATAAGAGGTACGAATTCATCCCTTATGATCACATATCTGTCCTCTGCATGCTGCATGGAATAGAATATCATTTCAGGTGGATATCTTATATTTACAGTGTGCAGTACAGCCCCAATCATGGGAATTGCATAGTATGCTTCCAGATATCTTGTGGTGTCCCAGTCAATCACAGCGATCCTGTCACCCTTCCTGATACCCATTTTTAATAATGAAAATGCAAGGTTTCTTACCCTATCATTGAATTCTTTATATGTTATGTTTTCCCTTCCCTGGTAAGAAATGATCTGGTCAGGGTTGTTTCTCACTGAGCTTATCAATATCTTGTCTATGGTCAATTCATACCTGTTTGACATATATTTACATGGACAGGCATGGCTTAAATTTTCTGGTGCCTTTAAACATGGTTCGATTTTCAATCATTTTCCATAAAATAGAACTTTGGTTATGAATTTTCATTTCTGATGCGATTAATCAGGTTTGGAAATGTTTATTCCTAACAGGGGTATAGAAGCA
>ACXJ01011119.1_pt1 | contig 11267 bp, 12 predicted proteins | sample 870861 | NCBI WGS metagenome assembly ACXJ01 (sample SAMN02954270, study PRJNA29437) | mine drainage metagenome | biome: terrestrial; feature: Richmond mine; material: biofilm; isolation source: combined biofilm from UBA (pink subaerial biofilm) and UBA BS (thick... ... | reverse complement strand
CTCGACAATGTATCAGATATTCCNNNGACTTGGTTCTGGCAGCGGCAACGCATACCAGGNNGCNTCGTTCATGCTGAACGTTGGGATAACTGTAACATCAGATCCGTAATTGGATCTGATGTCACCATTTTTGGTGATAAAAAATGAACAAGAAAATGTTTGCTCTTCTGGTTGTTCCGGTGTTTCTCATTGCTAGTGGGGCACTTGCCTATTCAGCTTTCAGTGGAAATGCATTAACAAATGTTTCAGCAAAAGCAGGTTCATTGACCTTTGATGAATCTGGTGAACTTGCTGGATTTTATGCACACAACACAAATATGACACTTGTTACAGGGTATGGCTCACATTCAGTGACAATGCCTATTAAGGAATCGACTTCAACAGGATTAGAGCTCGGAACTGTTCCGTATAACGGCTATACAAGTGTCGCACTGGTATATTATGTAAATCTCACGAATTTGGCACCTGGAAACTGGGTTAATCTAACATTGACCATTGCAAACGGAGGAACGGTTGGGTTCATTGTGGGTACACCCTCAGTCGGTACAGCATCATTCAGCCCCAGTTCGGCAAGCTCTTTATCGCAAGGTCTCAACCTTACGAATCTGACAGGCCACGCAAATCTGTTTAGAGGTCCACTTTCTGGAGTTCACGGGACAGGATATTTGTACGCTACAAACTATGGAGCCGCAACCGGATCATCAGTTTCTGGATTAACTGGATACGCATTTGATATAAATTCTCTGTCAGGTTTTCATCAGTCCCTCGACCACAATGATGTTGCATCTTTCAATGTTGCAATAGGTCTTTCAAGTGGTGCTGGAAACAACTACCAAGAATCAAGTATATCAATTCCCATAGTCGTGACTATAGAGTCTGATCCATAAGTTTAAAAATTTTTAATTCTTATATTATATTTTTCTAATCTTTTTTAATACCATGTGCCAGGAGCATCCCAAAGTAATTCTCTACATAATGGTAATCAAGAGCCATTCGCATGCCTGCATTCTTCAAGAATCCCCTCAATATAACCATATTCCAGTAGCTGTCAGGCTTTGCCTCGCTTATCATGTCATCCTGCAGGTCTTCAACACCATCAAGTGAGCCTGATTTGAAGAATCTCACTATCCTGTCCTCATAACTTTTTGCATATTCCGAGAAACCATAAGGGCCGGATGCATTGTGAGTATGTGCCTGGTCTGCGCTGAATATTACGCTGACCTTTGTTTCCATGTTGTCTATTGCATACCAGATGCTTTCACCTAGCTGCATCAGCTTTGCCCTGTCTGTGGTTCTGGGCTGGCCTATTATTGCAATTTTTTTCTGCTTGAAGAAAGTAAGTGGGATGATAGTGCCGAAATCTTCAGGGAATGTTGACAGCGGCCCTGAGGAGGTTGCAAAGTTCACTTCTACCAGCTCTTTGCCAAACTCAGAAACTATGTTCCTTACAAGCTGCTTGTCGGTCTTGTGCGATGACTTGAGGAGCGCTGTTTTGATCTGATATTCACCATAAAGGTTTTCAGTGTTGATTATTGCAATGCCCCTGGAAAGGCTGACCCCATGTGGTGTCAGTACAAGGAGAGATTCAGCATTGTCTCCTGAAGTCACTTCTGTTATCTTGTCACGCAGTTCCTTGCTCTCCTTATTGGGATTATCCAGGATTTCATCACCATGTGGGATGACGTAAAGCCTCTCAAGTGTCATGATTCATTATCCCATATCCTGCCTTAAAGTTAGCTTATTTTCGGGCAAGACACTATACTTTACCATATAGACAGCACAAATGACTTCAGGAACTCCAAAGGTAATGCTATAAATAAAAGAATAAGATAAGGTAGAGCGCATTTGGTGTCAGATTATCAAAAATGATAAACGCGATACCTATGAAGGTGTTAAATTGAAGAGAAGTTCAAGAGATTGGAAGAAGAGAGGGAACATGCGTTGGAAGTGGAGAAAGAAGCGCATAAGAAGACTGAAAAGATCAAGGAAGGCAAACAGGGAGTGATACCTCCTATTGCTTTCATGATTGTGTCCACCTTTTCATTTCAAAATTAGAAATTTGCTGTTTTACAGATCAAGAACGGAACGATTCGTGATTAATGTTTTATTTAAATAGAATCATATTAGTTATTTCTTCTCACTTGTAACTTGGGAAAATGTCTGTTTAGGAGACTGTTATTCATCGCTTTATGTCTGCATCCTCTCGCAGCAATGTAACTACAATAAAGCCTAGAAATATCTATTTATAATGTTATCCAATACTCATTGACCTCTTCATTGATGCTATGGTAAGTATAGTAGCCGGCCCTGGCATTGAAAGAGGAGGGAGCATGGGGTAATCAGGCTATCCTAGCGGGCTCCAGTCAGGTTATGATTAACTATGGGTCACCTGATAAATGATGAGTGACTGGAACTATGAACCGGAAGAGACCCGTAGATCTGGGTTCGAATCCCAGTGCTCCCACTACTGACGAATGCACTATTTTCGGTTATCGAAACATTGAATTTTTCCTCATTATGCAACCTCCGCTTCAAGTCGAAAAAATCCGGACCCTACAGGTTTGAGTATATCTCCGCCTGCATATCTCTGGAAATGAGGTGGGTTTAGATCTGCGTGCTAGTTATGGAGGAGTGGCCAAGGCGCGCCTATATCTTTCTGAGGTTCACGTTGACACAGAGTAGGCTTGTTGCTACAAAGTGCCTGAGTGCATGGGGATGGAGCCTCTTAACTCCGGCTGCCTTACCTGACTTCTACCCCCTGAAACCATGCTTATGGGACCATTCAACATTCCATGTCACTGCGAGGCCGGGTGCCAGGACAGCAACAAGGAACAGAAGGGCACCCAGGTTGCCGTTAAATGCGGGCTCAATTACGTACTTGCCAAAATTGAACATGTATACTAGAAGTCCATCGATGAATGCTCCAATGATGAATGCGGGAATGATTCTGACCAGGAGGTCTTCTATGCCCTCTCCCGTTGGAGTATAAAATTCTACTATTGCCAAGATTATTGCACCCATCAATATCGCTGGTGCCAATATCCCCTGTGTCAAAACCACAGTAAGGTGCAGAATCACTAACTGCGGTCTCGAGAGAAATGGACACAAGCAGAAGGAATGTACCAAATTAGGCCACTATTACTGCACCAAGGGACCAGTTGGGGTTATTCCATTTTTTCCGGAACCATTCTTTACCTTTTTTGCGGAATTCTCTGACATGAGGTCCCCTCCGCAAACCGGAAGAAACGGAAACCTCTGCTAATCGGAGGAATAGAACTTCCGATTCTCCTATTAGTTTTGTAATAAGATAAGAAGAGGAGGTTTATGTATTCCTCACATTAAGTCAAAATACCGTCCAGAAATCTAAATGAGAAATGGGAAAAGTGGAACATAGACAAAAATTAATACAGCGCTTAACTTACATTAAGTAGGTAAACTTAACAATTCGAGCAGTATCATGGTGAGTTAATGAGCACCGTAAAACAATGGATAAAGATTGAGGGCCTTGAAAAGAAGGAAATTCTTGAAAAGATGGGTTTCAAAATAGATGACGATGGAGTACTTCTCATTAATGGGAAAAGAGCTAAATCAGTTGATGGGACTGCATATGTAAAATTAGGCGATGTGAAGGGTGTTGTTCCTGGTTCTTTGTCCCTAATTATTGATATTTCGGAAGTTGAACTTTTGGAAGAGTAAAGTAGAGATGGCCACGCCATTAATCAATTGGCTTTTAGGTTTTGCTAAAAAGGCGAAGGACTGGTTAGGGATAAGGCCAGAGAACTCGGAAGTGAATTATTATAATAGTAGTGAGGTTACTAATATAAATAACCTAGAAGGGAATATTATTATTAACATTAACCAATCTTCGCCTGGCTATAATGATATGGATGCTAGAGAACTACTTTCAAGAATTTCCGAAAGTATAAAGAACCATGAAGGAACCGGATTAAGTATTGATAACTCTATAGCCATAGCTACAAAGGAAAATTTGACGCAAATACAAAAAAATCAGATAAAACTATTCAAGGAAGCAAACTGGAGTAAAGAGAAGATAGCATCAATTAAGATCGCGTACAAAATTATAAATCTTGAAGACAATGCAGCTTATGAAGACGCAACCAGCCTTATGGCTTCTGCTTTCAATGGCCCAAAAAGAATAATGAACAGGAAATTCTATAATTTAGCTAGAGCTGGTTATCTTGAAGGTTTTTCTATACGCCTATTGTATGGGAGAGAACTTTGGTCAGATGAAGCAATTGAGAGGGTACTCGAATATTTTTCTGATGCAATCTTCATAGATTTCGGAATGGATACCTCGAAGTTTATACTAGAATTAGAGAAAAGGGAGAAAGAAAACGTCAGAAGAGTTTCAATATATGCTAGAGGTAATGACCATATTAGTGATTTAAGTTATTTCTATGAACAGTATTTAAGAACAAAGTCCCAAAAAGTTCCAGAACAAGATACTTTTTATTCCATAGTTTTACGGCAACGATACAAAATTGGCTCTAATGAGGCAGTAAGAGTGGATCTTGTGCTTAAGACTGCTGACACAATCTAGAATTTCAAACGAAGGACTTATTCACTTTTTGATGTAATAAAATGACTTGATCGGGTAATGCGTTGCATAATTCCCCTTTATAATGAAATACAGGGGAGTGATTGGTTTGTATGACACCAAAGCTAATCATAGCTATAGGGAACAGAAGCACAAGAATACATGGGATCGGTTCAGGAAGGAGACATGACAGGTAGAACAGATCCCTTGTGAACAGGATCGAGGATCAGATGGATCCATCATTCCTCATGGACAGGAAGACTCTTCTTGAGGAAAATAACAGAGGAAAGAGAGGCCATCCATATACAACGCCAAATGCATTCATAACATTCCTTGCAAAGCTCAGGACAGTGTACAATATACCATTCAGATCACTTGAGGGTATTGCAGGAATATTTGCAAGGATCACAGGAATCCGTTCAGTGTCTTATACGAGCATATTCCGAAGAATAAGAAAGACTGTACCGAATCTTGAATCACATGATGGGAGGCCTGTTGACTGTGCAATAGATTCCACAGGATTCAAGATCACCATCAGGGGTGATTATCCTGGCACAAAATGGAACAGAAAGAGAAGGGGATGGTCAAAGCTTCATGCTATCATATCCATAAATGATGTGCCAGCCATGTCCTTTTTGATCACTGATGATCATGTGCACGATGAAAAGGCCGGCAAGGAACTGCTGAAGTCTGTGAAAGACCGAATCAGAAGAATATTCGGCGACAAGGGTTATGATTCAAAGGCCATATACAACACATTCGGGGAGAATACAGCAATAACGCCCAGAAGGAATGCATCCACAAGGAGCAGAGGATCGCCTGCCAGGGCAAGAATAGTCAGACAGATCCGGAGGACATCTGAGAGTGAGTGGAAAGAATCCGTTGATTATGGAAAAAGATGGAATGTAGAGATATATTTCTCAGGCCTCAAGAGAACCATGGGCGAGGTGATAAAGGCCAACAGGCCTGATTACATATTTCAGGAGATTGCACTGAAGGTGCAGTACTATCTCAGGGAGATGATACATGCCTATTGAATTGAGCAACGCACTATTAGCAATAATAAAATTATTATATAATTAGTAAACTAACTATAAAGGTTGGAAGCCGAGAAAGTAACAATTGACGATATTGTTGTCCTAGGAAATGCGGTACCAGATGAGATTAGTGATAACAGAAAGACAGTCTGTACTGTTGGATATTCCTTTAAAATGGGGCTAATAAGAATATACCCTGTTCGCCCTGATATCGGCATGAAAAGATGGGAGATTTTAGAAATACCACTTGAAAGAAACCCCAAGGATACTCGTCTAGAGAGTTGGAAAGTACAGGGATCGAAATCAGAATGGGACGGTATGAGACAAAAGATTGGTAATGTGGGGAAAGTTAGTTCCAGACAAAGGCAAATTGAACTTGAAAAAGAGATGAAGGAACGATATGGTGTTGGTTGCGTAGAAGAGCTTAATATTAAAAAAAGAAGTCTTGGTTTTATAACCCCTAATATCAATAATTACTACTTTTCCAAGAGATCAGACCATGATTCCACCACACAGAAAACCTTGTACAACTCAGAACCGTTCTTAACAGTAAAGAATTACAAGGTTCAACCAAGATTGGTTTACAGGTGTTCCGAATGTAAGACAAAGAAAGAACATGATCAGCAGATACTTGAGTGGGGGGCTTACGAGTGGATTAGAAAAAATCCGGATAAAATGGAGAACTTGTGGGAAAATCTACGACTCAATGATCCTAATTATGAGAAGACGCTTTTAGTAGGAAACCAGGCCCTGCATAGAAATTCCTTCATGGTTATAAGTATTTTCAGAAGGAAAACACTCAATCAAAGAGGGGTCATTCTTTCATGATCCTCTGTACTAGGTACCTGTGACAGTTCTCCCCTTCCTTCTCGAAGCAAAGTAAAGTAACATTCTTTTCTTGAGTCATCGACCTAATCTTCTCAATATCTTGTATACTCTGGTTTCTGTTTTTGACCTCATCATAAAACTCCGTCTCAAAGTCACTCCATGTCATACTGCCTTCCTTGTATCTCTTAAGTAGACCTTGGTCTGGGGCAAGAGATCGCATCCATATATCGAAATTCTCCCTCTTTACTCCCCTTGGGTAGTACCTAGTGATCAGAACCCTGATGCCATCTGATGGTTCTTTAGGTTCATAGATTGACTTTACTTTAACTTCCATCACAACCAACAGTTAATAGTAATTACATGTAAAAGATTTATTATTTTGTAGATAAATTCATTCAAAGTCTCCCCACCTTTTCCATCAAACCCTTTGCCCTTTCCACTCTATCGTCTGTATTATTAGTTGAACCTCCTTAAACAAATCATGGCTCTACTTGAATATTTAATCTAGATTGCAGAAATCTAGGTGTAGATCTTCTTATGTCGCTGTGAAGGGCATTTCTCAGTGGATCCCATTATGATGGCCAGACAATTTTCACAATGATTTTCTCTGAAGATTTCAATATGGCTTTCAAGGTGGTGTTAAGAATGCAATGAAACTTAACGTTTTTACTTAGATCATCCGGGAATTCTGTGGGAACCTTGAGGCTTCATATATAAATGATTTTAATTTTTGGCATAAAAGTTAGCTCATCATTTTTCTGATACAACTTGCTAGGTTATTGAATTCGTTTTCTGTTAAAGTTTCTTCAGGAAAAGAAACATCTGGAGTTATTATTTTCGAATATAGGAAATCGCCCTCTGAATGAGGGGCCAGATGAACATGCAGGTGAGATATATGATCTCCGAAAACATAAACATATACCAGCTTCACTTTGAAAATTTCCTTGAGAATCTTGGTAAATTTGACCACCAATAACCCAAATTCCTTAGAAAGGTCATCATCTAGCTTGTCTATACTTTCAATATGTTCCACGGGTTCCAAGTAGGCAAAACCTTTTACGGCTAAGTATCTTGAAAGGGAAAGATTCCACCTTTTGTTAGACCATACAATTTTCCTTTTAAAAATAGAATCTGAATTTCCGTTGCATATATCGCACTCAATGCTTTTTGTCATATTCAGAAAGTGCTAAGAGGCTAATTTAATTTTTAATGTAGACCAAAGCATTGAAAAATCATATTTCAGCGAATATGGGGCATGAAATTTCAATCGCTACTTTCAATATTACCATATGACAATATAGTTCTTCTTGTAGTGATTCCAAGATTCTCTCATATGTAATTGCATCGATCTTAATGCTACTATCCCGAACAACATTTGCAGTCTAACCTCATAACATAAGGTCTTAATTTAGATATTCTGGTTTGCTGTTTATCTTAAGTATGTCCGTTTTAGACTTTACTGAATATTTGGGATTCACTTAAGATTGGACAATTCCATCTTTGTCTTGTAAGATTATATAGCCTTTCTTATGGTTATATATTTCGAATAAACCCATTGATGATCTCATCTCTCCGGAAACAGGAAAATGTGTGATCATTCACCATTCCCACTGCCTGCATATATGAGTAGCAAATGGTAGTACCAACATAGCTGAATCCCATTTTCTTCAGGGAAAGGCTCATTCTGTCCGATATTTCAGAGGAGGTAGGGATCTCCTTTGAATCCTGGAATGAGTGAATTATAGGTTTTCCACCGACGAAATCCCAGATAAAATTAGAAAAAGAGCCATGTTCCAGCTGAACACCGATGAAACATCTTGCATTTGCAATTGAAGCATTGATCTTAGATCTGTTTCTAATTATTCCACCATTCTGAATAATTCTCTCCACATCCTGATCTGTAAGGGATGCAACAAAACTTGGTTCAAAGTTTCCGAACACCTCCCTGAAATTTTCTCTCTTCTTCAGTACGGTAAGCCAGCTTAAACCCGCCTGGAAACTCTCAAGCACAAGAAACTCAAAGAGCTTGTTGTCCTCCTTCTGTGGAACACCCCATTCTGTGTCGTGGTATTCCACATACATTTTATTATCGTCTGGAACCCAGTTGCATCGTCCATTTTTATTGTTTTCGTAAATAGTTTCCACCTCGCATTGTAATTCTGAAAATGAAACTCCTTTCGGGCAATATGATCACCTCGGTGCTGATATATCATTTCTACGTTTTTGCAGGTGTTCTGCAGTAAAGGTGTAGAGGAGAGAGGCAAACATTACCACAACTGCGAATATCATAAGTTTGCCTATGAATATCACTATTATCACAGATATCACAAGAGAGGTCCAGGGTATCATCCTTCTCCATCCCCTCAGTTTAAGAAGCCTGATACCGGCGGCTGAACCTACAATGTAAGTCACCACCCCAATGCCACTTACAACCAGGAATGCATATTCTATAGAAACCTTGAATATCCAGAACACCAGCAGGAAAACCGATGCAAGCACAAGAATTAGTATGATCGCATACCCTGGCGCACCATTTAATTCATTTCCTCCAGAAAATATTCTTGGAAGCCCCCCATTCCTTGAAACTGTCTGTATAACTCTGCTTACTCCAGCTGTGTATGCATTCATGGCGCTGAATATTGCAACAATTGCTATGATTCCAGCAGCGAATTTCCCATAAATACCGAATACCCCATCAAGAATGACGGCAAATGGGACGAGACCATTACCGGATCTGTATGCCCCTGTTCCGACCGTTACAATTGAAAGTGATGTATACAGGATTCCGATTATGATGATGCTGTAGGCCATACTTCTGCTCATGTCCCTCTGCAGGTTCGAGAAATCGCCGGCCATGTTTGGAACGTTCTCGTATCCAAAATAGGCCCACACAACAAGGGCAATTGCCGTTCCTATGCCTCCCAGTCCTGATCCTTTGAAAAAGGGCTCAAATTCAGAGATTGAGATTCTAGACCCTGCGGTTATTATGGAAATTCCGAGGAGAGAGAGCAGCATTACAATAATTATCAACTGGAAATTTGCGCTGAACCTTATCCCCATGTAATTTATGACAGCAGCTGCCATAATCATAAGAAACGCGACTGTGTAGACACCTGTGCCGCTAATCGGAATCGCATATGACAGGTAGGTACCAGCTGCTACTGCAACTGCAGGAGCTCCGATCACAACCCAGGCCAGGAACAGCCAGCCGACACCGTTGCCTAGCCTTCTGCCAAATGCCTCAAGTGAGAAGGAGTATATCCCCCCGGATTCTTTTGATCTCAATGCAAGCCTTGAAAAGGTATAGGCAAGCGGATAGCTTGCAATTGAGAGAATTATCCACGCTAGGATAGATGATGGACCCGCAGTGTCAGCTGCCAATCCCGGTAGAACCAGTATTCCTCCTCCGAGGACTGATGCAACATATATTGCAATTCCATGCCTTAGGGTGATCCCTCCCTTCGAACCAGTGTGCATCATTTCGTTTCTTTATCCTTTTTATTTGACTTCTCAAAATCCAGGAGGACCTTTTTCCTTTCTATTCCGAGGGCATAGCCGCCAAGATCACCACTTTTTCTTATGACCCTGTGGCATGGAACGATAAGTGGGACAGGATTGGAGGCACAGGCATTTGCCACAGCCCTGTAAGCTTTAGGTTTCCCAATGCTTGATGCCAGTTCACTGTAAGTTGCGGTGGTGCCATGAGGTATTCTCTTTATTGCAGACCAGACTTTCCTCTGGAACTCAGTGCCCCTAAGATCAAGAGGAAGATCCACGTAAGCGCCATCCAGGTATGCAAGTATGCCTGCCAGGTAACCGTGATCATCATTGGATTCCATTAGTTTGGCTTTGGGAAACTCTTTCCTGAAGTATTCAAGCGCGTCATTTCTCTTATTAGAAAGAGTAACTGAACATATTCCGCTTTTCGTGAATGCAACAGCAAGAATTCCGAACCGGGTTTCTTTCATGGAAAAGAGAAGAGTTTCACCCTTTCCACCTCTCCTGTATGCCGCAGGATTCATTCCGAGCTTTGATCTGGATCCAGTGTACAACCAACTCAGTGAACTATGCCCGATCTCTTCTACGGCTTCATCAATGGTCCTACCTGAACTGAGTTTCTCTTTGAGCTTTATAATTCTCAATTCTTCCAGATACTTCTTAGGTGTTATTCCTATAATATCATGGAATGCTTTTAGAATCTCCTTTTGAGAGAAACCGGTCATTGATGAGAGTTCTGCCAATCCAACGGGTGAGTTATATTTTTCCCTGATCCGGTCTGTAACCTTTTCAACTATTTCTCTTCTCTTGGCCAGATTTGAACGAAACTTAGCGCAGTGACCACACAACATGAATCCTTTTGACTCGGCCTCTTCGATAGTCTCGAACCTGATTAAGCGTGTTTCATCTGGTATTTTTGATCCGCATAGTGATAAGCAATAAACCTTTGACCTAATATTACCTGATAAAAATTGAACCTGTTCAGAAGCATTTAACTTCATATGTGCATTAATAGTGTTGTTCTGTGTGGCTTTCCCCATTCATCTCATTCCTGTCCTAGCAGTTACGCCATTAGATGATTCAGCCCTAACCCAGTTTAAAGATTTTGTCTAAAATTTCCCAGATGCCCTTAAGATTCTAATTGAAATGCCATACAGATTCTCATTTCCTAAGAGATTTTGGAAAATACTCCGTTTAAGCCGATTCAGTATTCAGCAACAAGACGCAAAATGATTTTTAGCTACAGATATAACTTAAAAAGTTTAGATTGGTAATGGAAAATAGTGACAAAAAATTCCAAATATGAACCTGCACCCTACTTTGAATAAGTTGGACACCTTATTACT
>ACXJ01011379.1_pt3 | contig 11292 bp, 8 predicted proteins | sample 870861 | NCBI WGS metagenome assembly ACXJ01 (sample SAMN02954270, study PRJNA29437) | mine drainage metagenome | biome: terrestrial; feature: Richmond mine; material: biofilm; isolation source: combined biofilm from UBA (pink subaerial biofilm) and UBA BS (thick... ... | reverse complement strand
TACCTATCAAGTATTGGCGCATCTCCCTCTGAATCATTTGGAGTGTGCCCGAATTCCTTTGCTTTAAGAATCATATGGCAAGTGTCATACCTGCCTACGAAGAATGTATCCAGAGTCCTGGAATAAACTATAGGGGACTGCTTTCTCAGCTCTGCATAGAATGGATAGGGATTCTGCAATGATCTGTTCATCTTCACCAGAAAATCTTCGTTCACATTCATTTTTCCATTTTGAGATCAGGCTTTTTTTATAAATTTCTTTCTTATATCTGAAATATAGAGATTTGGTTTAGATTTCATTGAGTGGTACTCCAAAATGCAGGATGATTGTTTCCACCTGGGGGGAAAATTTTAGATTATATAGGTTTATCAGTCTCTTTTCTGGATTGGTCTTATTAAGAGATAGCGTAAATTCATATATGGTGAACAAGACTTACCCATAGGTATCAATTCAAATATTAATCCGTAGAAATATTTTAAAAAATTAAGATTAACTATTATTTGATACCATCAATGCCTACTTTTATTTGTCTGGTATGCTCCGACCGGGATTTGGACCCGGGTCGTCGGCTCGAAAGGCCGGAATGCTTGACCGGACTACACCATCGGAGCGTAAACACCTTAAGGGCACATAATTATATTTAATTTTGCAGCGAGGTACCAGCACTCTTATGTTCAGATTCATTGCCGGATACTTCTGATGCTACAGATCCGTATCTCTTTCCCCCAAACATTCTGGAGAATATCAGAATGAGAATGCTCATCAGGACAAGCATTGATGCCATCACGTACCACATATCATTGTAGGATGATGTAAGGTCGATAATTACCCCTGAAAGCGGAGCTCCTATTATTGTGCCCAGCCCAATTATGAACAGACTGAGGCCGCTGTATGTGCCAATCTTCTCCCTTGGTGCTATTTCCGATACAAACGTAACAAAGGTGCTGTTCCATCCTATCCCGAAAAGGCCTGTTGCAAATGTTGATGCAATTATGAGGGCAACTGAATCCGGGATTTCGGTTATAGCCAGAACCATGAGGCCAGAGGACAATAGTATTATGGAAAGCATCAGTACTCTGTTTCCCTTCATGTATTTCTCGCTAACATTTACCCATAACATTCTCCCGGCAACTGATCCTGCAACCAGGACGACAAGAAACAGATCTGAAGAGAGTATTGGAAAGCCCCTGAATCTCATGTAAAGAACATAATATGTTAGGAGGCCCTGCTGAGCCCATGAGAGGAATGCGACTGCAATGCATACAGATATCAGGTACCTGTTTTTTGCAATATCGGCAAAGTCCCTGAAGTAATTTATATTGCCCCTATTCCTAGGATACGACGATGGCTTATCTCTTCCGACCAGAATGGCCATAATTATTGCAGCTCCTGCCAGAAAGAAGTATGGATAACTTATTCCAGTGCGCAGAGTTATAAACGGAAGAATAAGTGCCGCGAGAGCAACACCAGCAGGCACTCCAGACTGCTTTATGCCCATGGCATTTGCATGATGCGGATAATAATGCTTGATAACCTCACTGTTTGTGGATGGCGTTACAATGCCGTACCCAAAACCAATGATGAAATATCCTGCAATTACTGTGGCATATAGTGATGATGTGGCAACAACAGTGGAACCAAGTGCCATCAGAAGAAATGCAATCCTGAGCGCTGATCTGTTGCCCATCCTGTCAACAAAATATCCTGATATGACTGAAACTGCCATTGAGCCTATAAATATGGAACTTGTAATAAGGCCAATCTCCGCAGATGTCAGAAGATAGCGGTTTTTTATGAACTGATCCATAGGCGAATATGAAGAATCAGTCATGTTCCCCATCATCAGGAAAAGGAACGACTGAATCGAAACAGGTAACAGTGGCTTGTTATACTGCATGAAATCCCTGACTTATGATCAATATCACATAGAACACTTCCTGCATATCTCATGGGTGCAATGGGATAAGTGCCCGGAACTCCAGATCTTTGGAATCCGGATAATCTTTTCTGAACCGTAAAGGGCTTTTTTCTGATTCTGAGTATAGTCTGGAACCCTTTTGCATTTCTGGAATATGCATATTCTATATTTATGCTTGCCAAATTAATATAGATTCTAAATAATCATTCAAGCTCACAATTCTGATGCAGTAGGGTTTTACTGAAAAATTTAGGCAAAATATTTATCAATAAAGAACATTTATGTAGAATCAAGGAAGATTAAAAATGACGAGATTTGTTTTGGTTTCGGACACGACCCTCAGTTACGAGTACAGAAATTTTCCCCTACTCGACTTTCTTCCATGTGCACCTGGACAGGCAGTCCCTGGACCGGTATACAAGTTTCTCAAGGGACCTGCACCACCGGTTAACCCCGACGGTTCAGCTGTTTTTGCACCATATTCCATCAGAAAACTGGAAGCGGCCCTGCTGAGAAGATTCCCAAGGAAAGACGTTGCTGTCGCCCATGAAGACTACCTTCAAAACTTCATAAAAGAGGATACTGAGATTATAGGAGTTTCTACCATGGATCCACTGGGAATAGGCCCCACTACCATGTCTTATTACGCCATGTTTGGCGGAGATATGCAGGCTTGGGTCAGGAAGGAGTGGGACAACCTGATAGGAAAGATCAACCATGCCAGAGAGGGGAAGAAAGCAAAACTCATCGTGGGTGGACCCGGTGTTTGGGAATTCACAATACTCAGAGATGAGATTGACAAATACAAATTCGACTATATCTTCCAGGGTGAATCAGATGACATAGTGGATCTGCTTTTTGAGCAAATATCCACAGACAGCATAGATAACTCGCTCTTCCACAGAGGCTATATGAGTTATGATGACCACTTCAGGAAAGTGGTGAAGAAGGACGAACTATTCCTTGCAAGAGGAATTACAAAATCAGCATATCCCAGACTTGAAGAGATTCCCGCAATAGTTGCACCCGCCATGAAAGGCATGACGGAAATAATGAGAGGGTGCGGTGTTGGATGTGATTTCTGCGAAGTTACTCTAAGGCCGCTCAGATACACCCCCATTGAGACCATGGTAAAGGAAATTGAAATTAATCAGAGGGCTGGCATTGACAATGCATGGCTGCACTCTGACGAGGCCTTTGGTTACAAGCATGGGAACATGTTTGCACCAAATGAGGAGGCTCTTGAGGAGCTCTTTTCGGCTGCAGTTGGTGTTAAGGGAATAAGGACGTCCAACCCCACCCATGGCAGGATTTCCATCCCTGCAGGATATCCTGAAATGATGGAAAAACTCTCTAAGGTCCTAAAGGCGGGCCCCAGAAACTGGATCGGAATTCAGACCGGTGTTGAGACTGGCAGTGATGAACTTGCCAGGAAACACATGCCTAACAAGACCCTTCCACTGAAGATTGGGCCGGATGGTACATGGCAGGAGATAGTATGGCAGGGCGTCTTTGTGGAAACAAGGAACTACTGGAGGCCGGCATTTACCATACAGGTCGGACAGGATGGTGAAACCGTAGAGGATATGTGGGACACAATTGCAATGGTCAACAGGCTAAGCAATTCCTATGCTGGAAACAGACCGTTCGAATTCACCGTCACCCCATTGGTTAATGTTCCACTTGGGAGAATAAAGTCCAGGTCTCTTAACACTGAGCTGCTTACTGCGGATCAGCTTGCAGTTTATTATGCCTCATACAGACACCTTGCAAAAATTGCCTCCAGAGATGGATTCCGTGACTCTCACGGAAATATCTTTGCCCGTCTGGGCACTGGAGCAATAATCTCAGGCGGCGGATACCTCATGATGAAGTTCGTTGAATCCATGGCAAAGAAGAAGGGCGTCGACATAGAAAAGGTCAAGAGATGGGGCATGGACCAGAAGAAAGAGATCAGAAGCCTCGCCGCAATGAGTGGTGCCTGATCTCCAGCCATTAATTTTCTGAATATTTTATGAAAACTTTACATTCTACCCTCCAATAGGTATCAGGACTTGAAGCTGAGAAACCCTGACGCCCTTGATTTCTCCTACATACCAAGGAAGATGTTCTTCAGGGAGAGACAGGTTTCAACTCTTCAGGCGAACATCATTACTCCCCTGAGGATGGGCATAACCTCTAACCTTGCCCTATTCGGATCGTCAGGCACCGGAAAAACCTCAACCGTTAGATTCATCCTAAGGGAAGAGAAAGGCTTTACCGGAATATATGAGAATGCCCTGTCATACTCAAGCCTCCGTGCCCTTATGACAGATGTTCTATCAAGGGTTGGAAAAATTGTTCAGAAAAATCTTGGATTTCCTGAGATTTTCAGGTCACTGGATCGGACCCTGAGAGCGAAACAGGCCAATCTTCTGCTTATTGTGGATGAGGCGACAAATCTGCTGAAATTTGACAGGGCAGGCCTTTACAATATACTCAGGGCACATGAGCTCTATGGCTGCCCCATGTCCACAGTCATAATATCAATGGAGGACCCCTCCATGTACATGACAGAGAGGGAGAGGAAATCTCTTGGCGTGTTTTCCACAGTTCTCTTTGACCGTTACACCAGGGACGAGCTATCGAGGATTGTTGAGGACAGGGCAGCACTTGCCATGAGCCCTGAAGACATAGATCCTTCTGTTATTGAATACATATGCGATCTTGCTGAACCTTTCGGAAGTGCCAGAGTCGCAATCGAGCTTCTGCAGAAGGCCACATATATGTGCCTTTACAGAAATGGCGAATCCATTTCGCTTGAGGATGCAAGAGGCGCAAGATCCATGATAAGCCCTTATGTCACTGAGAGCAAGCTTGCTGAACTTGACGGCGATGAACTGACAGTTCTGCTTGCCATATGCAGGTCCCTCAGGGATGATCCGTCCACAGGGATATCTGATGTTATCTCTGAGATTGGAAGCGTCTGCGAGGAGACTGGAGCTGAGAGCATAGAACCTGGAAAGGTGTACAGGATCATAAGAAGGCTTGAGAACACCGGCCTCATTGAGGGAAAGATCGTGGGGAAGGGGGACAGAAAGGGTGTTGGAAAGATGCTTGGCGTTAATGATATTCCTGTGTCAGTGCTGGAGGAAAAAGTCACAGAGATCCTCAGAAGAAAGATGTGAGGACCCTCTGCCCAGTTTTCATGCCACTGCAGCATGATATTAGAAAATCAAATGGCTCAAACGATCTGGATAGGACCTGCCTGTAATATTCAATATCCATGCCAAGGCCTGAATCCCATGGGTCCACTATCTTCCGCTTCCGATCCACAACGGTTGCACTCCTCCTTTCTCCTGGCATGATATCGATTCCTGAACGCCTGAATTCATTTATTATGGAAGACTGAATATTCCTTACCCTGTATTCCTCACTGTGCCTTGTTATGTGAAAACTGGAACTGAGTTTGTCCCATGATGCTCTGCAAATCATATTGAGGTACTTTTCCTTGAGCCTCTCCAGATCATCCTTCCTTTCCAGTATCTGCAACCTGCCATTGCAGGACCTGAATAGCTCCAGCGCCTCAGTCTGGAACTCCCTGCATATCTCAGGAGAGTCTCTTCTCCTGAGATCAATACCTCTCACCTTGAATGTCCCGTCATATCTGAGGCCGAAATACCTGTTAAGAGCTCCCAGCCCCGATCTGGATGGGAGAAATACAATCCATCTGTAATGGCCATCCTCCACTATGCCAATCCCTGTCTCCCTCTCCGTCCTGTCAAGAACATGGGATATGGAACCTGTTCCACCGAGCCACAATGAGTCCACTATGCCATGTATTGCATGAAAACCCTCATCCCTGGCTATTGATATGGCTTTCGTCAGAATGTGCCGGCCCATTGCTGTGATTGCCTCATGGACCTCTATCCTGCCAAACTTTGCATTCTTGTAGCCGGTATAGCCGAATGATGTGAGAAGCATCCACTTCAGGGCTGTGTCCCTCATATTATATAAAAGGGAATCACCCTTTATCGATTTGAAGTAAAGGCGCCTGTTAAGAAGTTTTTCAAGGGCCATGGACAGAAAACCCCTCCTGGACATGTCCACCAGATATGGAGTTCCGGGAATTCTGAATGAACCTGCTGTGCCCACAGTCTCAGGGGAGAGATTGTAGCGGACAGTTATGCTTGGATACATGGAGGAGAAATCTATCTCATGGACATCCTCATATATCCCGGGATCGGGCTGAAGAACCATCCCACCCATGTCAGTCATCAGGAGCGTGGATACGTCCTTCTCCCTTTCATGGTCATCCTTGTAAAGGGGTATGAGTATCCCATTCCTTATTGCCTCTGATTCCTCCATTGATGATACTGCAGTGCCGGTGGTTACCATTGAGACGCTCTCCATGGGAAGCGAGGAGACCCTGGATGTTTCAATTACACCCGGAATGCCACTCTCAGAGAATACAAAAGAACCTGATTCTATGCATATCTTCCCCCTGATCCTTATGTGCTGATTTGTGCTGTGGACCTGCCCGTAGGAGCTGTAGGACTTGCCCATGCCTGTTCGTATATCCGGAATGGTGTATCCAAGATCTGACATCCTGTGGAGAACCTGGCTGAAGAATCTGTCCCTGTTGTTATATACAAGGATTATGCAATCATTCAGCATCTCCTCCATATCGCCAAGAACCTTTGATGTTACCCTGACATGAGGCCCGGAGTTGATGCTTATTGTGTCCGGAACTCCCATCAGGGATCTGCCGCCAACGCTCAGCAATGGTATATCTGGATCGGAGTCCAGTGGATCGGAAAGCTCCAGAAGCCTGATGGATCTTTCTGACAGGAATCTGAGGGGAGGATTGATGTCTCCGTTGTATATCCTGAACTTTCTTCCAAGGCCCATGATCTCTATGGACCTTATGAGTTCATTAAACTGCGAAGGTCTTGCCCATATTGTTATCCCATCAATCTCTCCGAATATGTCACTTCTTCTGGACCATTCGTACCTGAATTGTGAATGGTCAAGCTGGCTTGCCAGGAAATCCAGATCGAACTCTGAACCGGATACGAACATCCAGGATCTGAACCTGTGGGGGACAATCCTCAGCCTCCCTTTTCTCATGTACCACAGATAGATGGTGTCAGATCCAGTGGCATTTATGAGGGTTTCATCTTCTGCCATCCTCACCATCCACCATACTGTTCTTAAGTATCTCCACAAGGGCAAAGAAAATCAGGCCGAATTCCGGATCAATGCCGGATTCAAGTATGGCGTCAGAGTGCTTTCTGCCAAGATTCAGTATGAGCTCCGACAGCCTTCTCTCCTCCTCATCGATCAGGGGAGAATGCGTTACTCTTGACGACAGCGATTCAAGAATCTGCCTTACTGTTGGGGTTGTGCGTCCCATGCATAGAGCCCCCTTTCTGATATTTCCTGCCTCTGGATGAACCGCCATTCGCCAAGGTACTTCTCAAAAATTCCTGATGGGCCAACAACATTCATCCATATATGGCAGCCCCTGAATAGTGCCTTTATCCTGAGAATATCGTATATGCCCTCCAGTGCAACTGGCTTCCACTCCGATATAACCTCAGAGCGGATTATTATGAGGAACGGGTTTTCATCGGAATCCATGAGTATGCGTTCAAGCTGATGGCTTGTGAGTATTCTCTGGATAAATATTCTCCCCATCTCGTCCCCGCTGAATATGTCCCTCATGTCAAGAATTATCCCGTCGGAGAGCAGCAGATGAGCCTTCCCGCCATCATGAAGGAAAATATCCAGAAAACTGTATATCTCCGATATCTCAAAACCGGGAGTCCGGAATATTCTCAGCGTGCCTCTCATGAGGCATACTTATATTGTCCAGGATATTAAGCCGATTTGTCCGCCTGCAAAATGAGAAAATGAGTTCTGATGCCTGTTTCAGGGCCTGTGCGAGTTCTTATAATATTTGTTAAGCATCACAGCAGACCTGATCACACCAAGATGAGTGATTGCCTGAGGGAAGTTCCCTATCTGCTCCCCGGTTTCAAAGTCTATCTCCTCGGAAAGGAGGCCAAGGTGGTTGGCACGATCCATGAGGCCATGGAATACTATGTTAGCCTTTTCCAGGTCACCCATCTTCAGAAGGGCCTCAACATACCAGAATGAGAGAAGGAGGAAAGCATTGTCGGGGCAGTTAAGGCCGTCGTCCTCCAGATAACGCTTGAACAGATGGTCAGTTTTCATGAGATCCCTTTCGATGCGTTCAATGGTGCCCCTGATCCTTCCATCCTTAACCGGGAGGAAATCAAGTATGGGCATCCTCAGCAGAGATGCATCAACCTGAGATGAGCCGTAATACTGCACAAATGAGTTTGTTGAAGGATCATAGCCCTTCTCCAGAATATCCATCTTTATCTCATCGGCTATTGATTTCCACTTCCTGAATGGTCCGGAAAGGCCCTGTTCCTGGCCTATATGAATTGCATTCCTGAATGCGGACCATGAGACGAGCTTGGAATAAACATAGTGCCTTGGTTCAGTACGAAACTCCCAGATGCTGGAATCTGGAAGCTTCCAAATCTTTGAGAGTGTGTCAAGTGTCTCCCCCACAAAATTCCAGAGATAGGAGTTTATGATGCCTCCAGAAGAGCTCAGGGAATGTATGGCATTCACGATGGAGCCATACTGGTCAACCTGCAGCTGTGATGTTGCCTCATTTCCTATACGAACTGGTGCTGAACCCATGTAGCCTTCGTAGTTGGTGAGGTTTAGTTCTGTGGTTTCGCTGTCAATATCTATTGGATAAATAGTTCGAACCTTCTTTTCCCTTACCACTATGTCCATAAGGTCGTACAGGAACTTTGTAGCCTCTTTCCTGTATCCAAGAAGTGAAAGTGATTCAACCACGTATGCAGTATCCCTTATCCATGCGAACCTGTAGTCCCAGTTCCTCTCTCCGCCAATGCATTCGGGGAGGCTTGTGGTTGGAGCTGCCACCATAAGGCCTGTCGGCTCAAAGAAAAGCCCCTTCAGAACCAGTGCTGATCGTACAACATCATTGTTGTAAATGCCCTTATAATTTCCCTGGGAAGACCATCTCTGCCAGTAATCAACAGTCTCCTCAAGCCTGTCATATGATTTGTAATCCGATATCTTGTCCAGATGCAGAATTCCCTGAAGGGCAACCAGCCAGCGCGATGATCTCTTCGGAACGGTTTGAGAGCCCACAACAATGTTACCTTCAAGTTTAAGGGGTATCTCTGAAACAATCCCAACATTATTTCCCTTGGATCTGTAGATGTAGCCATTCTTCCTGACATCCACGGAAACAGGGTCCTTGTTGAAATTAAGAGTGGCCCTGAAACCGACCTCTACCTCCACATCCTGGGACTGCGTTTCCACCAGCCTGTGAATCTCCGGAAAACTGATAGTTGGATAATCTGATATCGGTATGAAATCAGTAACACGGAGAATGATCTTTCCATCTCGGATGAACTCAGTGATAAGGACATTTGTGAATTCCTTGTAGGTCTGTATCACCTGCAGGCCTTCCCTGTCCTTCGGGCGGATATAGAAATAACCCCCATGGTTCCTGTCAAGTATAGAATCAAAAATAGGTGGTGAGTTGAAATTTGGAAAACAGGCCCAGTCGATGGTTCCATCCAGTCCAACCAGGGCGGCCGTCCTGTTGTTGGCAATGAATCCATGGTCCTGAATCTTTATATAACCATTCCTGTAAATACCTGAAATGTCTTTGGCGCCCTGAAATGCCATTGATAATTCGCATAGCTGCATTATAGATAAATTATCCTCTTGTGGAGGGAGATCAGTAATTTCCTTTTCAGATGAAAATAGTTACTGCCAGATCACATTCATTTCATAAATATAATATAGTAATAAACCTTAGATACTCAGGGTGAGGGTGGATCACAGAGAGCTCTGAAAGACTTACACTTCAGTTCGGCGACAATTATGTTCCTGTGCTTGTAGGGCCGGATATAATGGGAAGGATACCTGAAAGGGTAAACAGGTACCCTCATGTGGTTCTGATGGTAGGATCTTCAGCAAGGGAAAACTTCAGCGGCTCCATACCAGACTTCTCCGGTATCAACGGTCTTCTCACAGAGATCACGCTGAATGAGGACATCAATCTTAAAAATATAAGAAATTACCAGAAGATCGTTAAGATAATGATTGAGAGAAAAATCCCTAAGGATTCTGCAATCGTTGCTATTGGCCCTCAGGATGTTATGGATCTTGCGGGCTTTGTTGCAGCAACATTCAGGGGAGGTGTGAAGTTCATTTCCGTTCCAACTACACCTCTGGCACAGCTGTCTAAGTCCGTTGGAGGAATTTACGGCCTTAATTTTTCAAGCTCATCCAACACTATCGCTGCAAAATATTTTCCATGCGAGGCTTACCTGGACTCGATGGTATTGAGCAAAGCCGACAGGGAACAGATCAAGGATTTTATTGTGGAGCTTGTTAGATTGGGAGCGCTTAAGGATTCATCCTTGCTCAATCTTCTGGAAAACTATGCAGACATGGATGAACTCAGGAAGCCAGATAATCTGCATCGCCTCACTGTAAGGGCACTTAATCTTGCCCCGCATCTCATATGCAGAAAGGATGGCGATATGGACCCAAACGTTTTCGGAAACTCCATGGGGGAGCTGATCACTCAGGTGTGGAAAGGCCCTGTGAGATACTACAGGCTCATGGCCCTCTCCATGATACTTGAAAGCTTCCTTGCTGACAGGTCCGGCGTAAGCACAAGAAGCATGATGGAAAGGATGCGGAAGATACTTGAGAAATATTCCATTGATCCACTGAGGCTCAGGGATATAGGGCAGGAAAACCTTGTGAAGGTCATGAGGGAGACTTACCCGGATCAGGGCTCGCTTTCAATTTTCATACCCTGGAGCAATGAGGAACATGGGACAGTGAGCCTTTCCCAAGACAGATTTTTCTCTGTGGTCAGGTCTTATGTGGAGACTTATGAACTCTCTGCATGAACCTCAAGGTTTGCCAGGAACCTTTGAAAGACCAATATTCTTATAAATATTAAAGATAGAGAGGCATGCTCATTTTCACTGATTACCTGAAGGATATCTCTGAAAAACTTGGGAAACTTTTTCCGGATTTTGACAAAAAGGACCTGGCACTTGACAGAACAGGGCATGCAGACTTTACTTTCAGGATTTTTCGTGTACTTAAAGGGAAGGGTAACCCGGACGATGTTTTTGCCCAGGTATTGAAAGATTTTCAGGGAATGGATTACATTGAGAGAATCACCCTTGAAGGCCCATACATAAACTTCAGGCTTAATNNNGAAAGCCTGGCTTTTTCAATTAGAAATGAACTTGAGCACAAAGGGATGTTCCCGGATATTTTTCAGG
>ACXJ01011337.1_pt2 | contig 11357 bp, 11 predicted proteins | sample 870861 | NCBI WGS metagenome assembly ACXJ01 (sample SAMN02954270, study PRJNA29437) | mine drainage metagenome | biome: terrestrial; feature: Richmond mine; material: biofilm; isolation source: combined biofilm from UBA (pink subaerial biofilm) and UBA BS (thick... ... | reverse complement strand
TACCAGTTTCTTCCCGGGGCTCAGACCGATTTTGTGTTTGCCGTCTTCACCGAAGAGTGGGGATTCGCGGGAGCTCTTCTTTTTCTGTCGCTCATGGCCTATCTTGTCTGGTTTGCCACCCGAACCGCTCTCGAGTGTCGTGATCCGGTGGGATTTTATCTGGCATCGGGAGTTTCGGGATTTTTTTTGTTTGGCTTTTTGATCAATGCTCTGATGGTTCTGGGAGTTCTCCCCGTGGTGGGTGTTCCCATGCCTCTCATGAGTTATGGGGGGTCAGCGATGATTGTGTCCCTGGGGTCTCTCGCCCTGCTTTTGAATATTCGCTTCTATGCGAAGCGGTAAGACAGGTTCGAGACAACCCTTTCGAGCGAAATATCGACTCATAGGCTGTCGATTGTGAGGAGAGCCTCCCCTGACGGGGACGGCTCTTTAAAAGTTGTGCTGATTTTTTGCATTGGAGGAAAAGCTTATGGGTTCCGAGATATTGATTCATGTCACCGAGGAGGAGACAAAGGTTGCCATTATTGAGGGGGGGCGCCTTGTTGAGTATTTTTTTGACAGAAAGCAGGCCCAAGGGATCGTAGGCAATATTTACAAGGGAAAAGTCAGCAAGGTTCTTCCTGGAATGCAGGCAGCCTTTGTGGACATCGGTCTTGAAAAGGCGGCCTTCCTGTATGTCGACGACATCTTTGTCGAGGGTTCCGAAGTCCTGCCGGATGCCCTTCAGGACGATGCACCGGCGGCTTCTCCGGAGGAGGAAAGTGTCGTCGCACCCGCCCTCAGCGAAGGCGAATCGGCTCCCTCCCCTCCACCTCCCCCCAAGAAATCAGGTCGACGGCCAATCGAAGAGATTCTCCTGGACTCCCAGGAGGTTTTGCTGCAGACGACAAAGGATCCCATCAGCACCAAGGGGCCCCGGGCAACGACCTATATCAGCCTTCCCGGGCGCTACCTGGTCTATATGCCTCAGGTGAACCACATTGGAGTGTCCCGGCGCATCACCAACGAGGGAGAACGACATCGACTGAAGGATCTCGTCAGCTCGCTCCGGACGCACAAGGGAGGCTACATCATCCGGACGGTTGCCGAGGGAATGACCGAGGACGAGGCGAGGATGGATATGGTCTTCCTCGATCTTCTTTGGGAGGATATCAAGGCAAAGTACGAACAGGCAAAGGCTCCCGCCTTGGTTCGAGTCGATCTCGATGTGGTTTTCCGGACGATTCGCGACTATCTGACCAATGATGTCGATCGGCTGGTGATCGACAACCAGAAGGAGTATCAGCGCGTTCTTGAATTTGTGAAGACCTATCTCCCTGCCTACGCATCGAAGATTGAGCTTTGGAACAGGAAAACCTCCCTCTTCGGAGAGTACAATGTCGATCCTCAGGTGGCGAGAGCCCTCGAAAAGAAGGTGTGGTTGAAGTCGGGGGGATATCTTGTCATCGACCGTGCCGAGGCGCTGACCGTTATTGATGTCAATACTGGCCGATTTGTGGGAGAGAAAGATCCCGAAGAGACCATTCTCAAGACAAATCTCGAGGCTGTAGAGGAAATTGCCCATCAACTCAGGCTTCGCAATATCGGAGGAATCATCATCCTCGACTTTATTGATATGGAGAAGGAAAAGAATCGCGAAAGAGTCTTCCAGGGGCTACAGGAACTGTTGTCCCGAGACAAGGCCCGGACAAATGCCCTCAGGATCTCGGACCTCGGGCTGGTCGAAATGTCGAGAAAGCGAGTTCGGGAAGACCTCGTACACCTTTTGGGAGAAACATGTTCTTACTGCGACGGAAAAGGGTATGTCAAGTCGGTACGGACAATCATCTATGAAATCTTTGAGGATCTGCGGAAGCTTCCTTCCGGACGAGGAGGGAAGGACCGTCGCGTGATCCTCTACGTCCATCCCGATGTGGAGGCCGAGATGGCCGCCGAGAAACCTTTTCTTGATGCTGTTCAGCAAATTATCCGAAAAAAGGTCATCGTCAAGAGCGATCCACTTTACCATATTGAAGAGTTTGTCATCGTTTCGCCTTAGGCGAAGAAAAGCGGGGGAGAGATGATTCATATGAAAGTACTACCGAAGGGCATGTATTTTCCGGGTCTATGGTTGATGGGAGCACTTCTTTTCTTCGGTCTGACCGGATGCACCCAGAAGGGAGGGGCGACATTCCCTGCTCCTACGCCGGGAAAGGTCGTCGGGGAGGTAGATCTTGATCCGAAAGTTCCACTCTGGATGACCCATGGCAGCCTTTCCGTTGTGGCGCTCATGAAGGGGCCGACCTCTCCGGACTGGCTTCCGGTCGCCAGGGTTCTCTTTGTTCATCCGACATTCCCGGTTCCTTTTGAAATTTCCCAAAAGGACGTCCGACTGACGGGAATTACCCTTCAGGGTCCCGTCAGACTGGTCGCCCGTCTCTCCCTTGAATCAGGAAGCACTCTTGTGGCAAGTGGTGAATACAGCGGATCTGCTCCTGTGGAGGGAACGGTCGGGGGTGAACCTGTCCATATCCTGATCAACCGGAAGCTGCCGTCGGAAGGGGGGACTCCCTGAGGATGGCGCCAACCCTCTTTTTTGAGGCCCTCCCCCTGTCGGTGAAAATCGGGACCGGAGCCCGGGAAAGATCCCGTCCCCAGACGGTGCTCGTCTCCGGAGAATGCCGTCTTGAGAGGCAGGAACGGGGAAACGACCTCCTTTCCAAGACAGTGGACTATGACCGCCTCCTTCGGGAAATCCGATCCTGTGTTGAGCCTACGGAATTCTCTCTTCTGGAGCGCCTGGGCGATCATATCGTCGACCGGATCATGGAGGGCTTTCCCGGAGTGGAAGCCGTGACGTTGACCCTCTGGAAGGAACCTGCTCCTCTTCCATTTCCTGTCGGACGAGTGGGGGTCATAGTCTCGGAAACACGCGCCTCCTGGTCTGGTACATCAACCCCCCATTCCTAAAGGGACAGGACTTTCGATGATCTTTCATCCCAATGTTTTTGGCCTCCTTCTTCTCCAGACTACGGCGGGAGGGGCTTTTTTCATGACCTTCCTCTATCGGTATCCCTCGGTCAATAGATCATTCTACAGGCTCCATGGACTTCTCTTTCTTCTGGCATCGGGGGGAGCCCTCTTTGCCCTGGGGCCTTCGGGCCTCTCATTTTCGAATTCTTCCGGCGATCCTGCCGGCACGACCACCGTTTTTCTGATATTGGGTGGGACTGTGGGCCTCATACTTTATAATATCTTGATCAACTTTGTTTCCTGGGATCGCTCGCGCCGTCTTTCCCGACCGGTATTGAACATTTCGGGAACATTGCTTTTGGGAGCCGTGGGAGGGGCGGCCCTGGTCCTCAATCGGTCCTTGTCCCTTTCCGTTGCCGGGACACTTCTCCTCCTCACTTTTTTTGTGGGTTCATTTCTTTTGGGAGCGGTCCTCCTGGCCATGAACTGGGGACACTTTTATCTGACGAATCCGACTCTCCCCATAGAACCGCTCGAGTTTCTCGTTCGGGCCCTGCTCATCATGGCTGCAGCCACTGCGCTTCTGTCGGGGTTCCTGACAATTCGGAACTGGAGCTCCCAGCCGGGATTTGCCGAAGGGCTTCTGCTGGAGTCATTTCAGGGACTTTACCTCTGGGGGCGCCTTCTCATCGGGGTTGTGGGTGGGTTGGCAATCTCTGTCCTGGCATACAAGACGGTACGCATGCATTCCACTCAGGCAGCCACGGGATTGTTGTATGTCGCACTTCTGATGATTCTCTTCGGCGAGGCCTTCGCTCGCTTTCTCTTTCTGAATTTAGGGATCCTTATCTGAAGGCAGGGCGCAAGGTTCAGCGCTTTTTGGATATCCCGTCCTGCGGGAATTCTTTGAATGCTGGTTGATTTCTCACCACGAATATCTATAAAATTGATAACCTGTGTGAGTGTACGCCTCTTTCTATCATGAAAGAGCTACAAGACGATGAACCTCTCCCGGTGCTGCCGGGCCCGCCACGTTGCATCGAGGCGGTAAAGACATTCGTCCTCGTTTGACAGGGGCGAAGAGTTAGATTAAGGAAAGGTCAAGGAGGCCTGAATGTCCATTCTGATTGCTGATAACTGTATTTCATGCGGAGCCTGTCTTCCCGAGTGTCCCAACGATGCCATCAGCGAAGGGGATCCGATCTATGTGATCGATCCGGACCTTTGCACCGAGTGCATCGGCTTCCACGATGAACCGCAGTGTGCTGCTGTCTGCCCGATCGATGAATGCTGCATTCCCGATCCCAACTGCGTTGAAACGGAAGAACAGCTTCTTGCAAAAAAAGCCAGGATCCATCCAAACGGATAGCGGGGCGCCCTCCCGGAGCCGATAGGCTTTCCGGGAGGGATCTTCCCCTGAAGGGAGAAGGAAATGGCGAGAAAATTCGTGCTGGTGGAGCCGAAGTCCACCCACTTGCATGTATATAGCGCGTTCACTATTCCGAGACTCGGAGTCATTCTTCTCGGAACGATGCTTCGCGACCGTGGTTGGGATGTCCGTGTCTATATTGAGGATGTGGCCCCCATCGACATGAAGGAAGTTCTTTCGGCAGATATTGTCGGAATCTCCACATTGACATCAACCGCTCCCCAGTCATACCGGCTGGCCCAAAAAGTTCGGGATGCCGGAATTCCTGTGGTGATCGGGGGGACCCATGTGTCTTTCATGGCGGATGAGGCGCTCGAATACTCGGACTATGTTGTTCGTGGTGAGGGCGAGGAGACCCTGTTTGAATTGATCGAGGCAATGGACGGAACCCGTTCCATCGAAAAAATCCTCGGTCTTTCCTACTGGAAGGGGGGGCGAAAGATGCACAACCCCGACCGTCCATTGAAAGAGGACCTTGACTCGAACCCGATACCGGACTACAGCCTCGTTGAAGGCTGGAACACCCAAAAGCGCGGACTCATCTCGATTGCCACCTCCCGGGGATGCCCTTTCACCTGCACTTTCTGTTCTGTGCCGGGGATGTACGGACATGGTTTCCGCATGCACTCGATCGAGCGAGTCATTGAAGAAATTCGTGTCAACAATCCCAAATATGTCTTTTTCGCCGACGATCTCTTTACCGCCAACAGGAAAAGGACAAAGGATCTCCTCAAGCGCATGATCGAGGAAGGGCTGACTCCGGAATGGGGGGCCCAGATCCGGACGGAAACCGCCTTCGATCCCGAGCTGCTTGAGCTCATGAAGGCGAGCAACTGCTTTAATGTCTTCATCGGATTCGAGTCAATCAATCCCCAGACTCTCGATCTGTTCAACAAGCGACAAACGTATGAGAAGATCGTTCGCTCGGTGGAGGCCTTCAAAAAGCATGGAATCCGCATCCACGGAATGTTTGTGGTCGGTGCGGATACCGATGACAAGGAAACAATTTTTGAAACCGCCCGACTTGCCAGGGAGTGGGAGCTCCAGTCGATCCAGCTCATGATCCTGACCCCCCTTCCCGGTTCGCCGGACTTCGACCTGTTCTATGCTACGGGAAACAGGGAGCTCCTTTACAAGGACTGGAGCCTCTATGACGGCCACCATGCCGTTTACCGTCCCAAGAACATGACTGCCTACGAGCTCAATGATGCAGCGATTGCCGCCATGGAAGACTTTTATTCCTGGAAGAACATAGGCAGGAGTGCCATGCGGCGGGATTATTATTCGACGCTGATTCAGTTTGGAGCGAAGCAACTTTTAAAGAACTGGCGCCGGGAAAATCAGGGATTCCTTGATGAACTCCGGTCGACGGTCTTTGAAAAGGCAGAGGAAAGCGACGTTTCCTCCGCCAGAAAACCACGCACAAACCGTGTGGGTGTTCCGAGATTTGTTCTTGACTCGGAGCTTGGGTCGAGCCTTGCGGAGTTTTTTGCAAGGCTTGGAAGTTCAGTGGTTCCCTTCTCAGAATCGATGACCGAAGGGTCTGACGATATGGCGACTCTCTCGAGAATTGCCGGGAAGGTGGACTGTATCGTATTGCCGGTGATGGAACGGGCGAGGCAGGGAGAGGAAGAGTTCTTCTCAAAGATTGAGGCTGTGAGAAAGTGGATTGCCCAGCACAAAAACTCCGCCCCTGTCGCCGTCTCCCTTTTCTTAGACAAGCAGGACGGTTCGCTCTATTCCTCGCTGGCTCAATTGGGGGCTTTTTTTACCAAGGATTTGGACAGGGTCCACAAGGCGTACAAGGAAACGGTTGCCAAGCTCAAGCTTCCCCAGCAATCGGGGCATGACGAGCCAAAGGTGCCGCTGGTCCAGATCGCCCATTAAAGGTGGATCCCAAGAAGCATTGAGGAGATCGGATTCAATGGAAAAAATGACCAGAATTGCCACTCCGGAGGAGCTTTCCGGAAAGAAATGGTATGTCGTTGATGCGACAGGACAGACCGTCGGACGCCTCTCGGTTGCCGTCGCGACCCTCCTTCGCGGGAAGAACAAGGTTTTTTACACCTCCCACCAGGATGCCGGGGACTATGTGATCGTGGTGAATGCCTCCAAGGTGGCCTTTACCGGCAAGAAGTGGTCCCAGAAGATGTATTATCGCCACAGCGGCTACCCCGGAGGATTCAAGTCGGCCACGGCCAAGGAAGTTCGGGAAAGAAAGCCTGAGCACCTGATCGTTCATGCCGTCAAGGGAATGCTTCCCAAAAACAAGCTTGCCAACCAGTTTATGAGCCGGCTCAAGGTCTATGCCGCGGAGGCACATCCCCATCAGGCCCAGAATCCGGAAGTTTACGCCATTGCAGGAGGTCGCTGATGGAGAGGGAGCATAATGAAGACGGTCGCGGCGCCGCGACCGGAAAAAGAAAGACAGCCATTGCTCGGGTGCGTGTGCAGAGCGGGACGGGCCAGATCCAAGTGAATGACCGCCCTCTCGAAGAGTATTTCCCCCGCACTCTGTGGGCGACGCAGGTGAAGGCCCCGATCGAGATCACCAATATGACGGGTAAGCTCGACATTTTTGCGAAGGTGACCGGCGGAGGTCTGACTGGCCAGGCCGAGGCGATCCGCCATGGCATCTCCCGTGCCCTTCTCGAGATAAATCCGGAGTTTCGGGAGTCCCTGAAGAAGGAAGGCTTCCTGACCCGTGATGCCCGCGTGAAGGAGCGCAAGAAGTTCGGACAGAAAGGCGCCCGCAAGAGATTCCAGTTCTCCAAGCGCTAGACTCTGCGCCATGCCTTGTTGCAAAAAAGGGGAGACGGTGTCTCCCCTTTTTTTGGCCTAAAATCGTAAGACTTATTGGTGAAAAATCCAAGATTATGAAAAAACTCAGGATCGGGATTGTTGGTGCGTCAGGGTATGCCGGAGGGGAGCTTTTGCGTCTTTTTTCCTCTCACCCTGAGGCGGAGGTTGTCCGAATCGCAGGAGAGTCGAAGGCGGGCACTACCATTCGCTCTGTTTTTCCTCACCTGAGACAGCCCCTCACCTTTGAAAAAGTATCGGAAAATCCTTTCTGGACTGACGTGGATGCTGTCTTCTTTGCCTTGCCGGCGGGGCAATCCTTTGACCTTGTCAGCAGGTACCGCGAGAGAGGAACCCCCGTTTTTGATCTTGGTCCGGATTATCGGCTGAAGTCCCCCTCCCTGTATCGACAGGTCTATGGTCTGGAGCACAGGGATCCGATCGGGCTTGAGGAGGCGGTATACGGTCTCCCCGAGTGGGCGGGTGATCGGCTGGTATCCGCCCCTGTGGTCGCCTGTCCTGGATGCTTTCCCACAGGGGCCCTCATGGGCCTTCTTCCATTCTTCAAGGAAGAGCTAGTCGAGGAGGGTTCTGCCGTTGTTGATGGTAAATCAGGGATCAGCGGAGCCGGACGGGGACTCTCTCTCGAAACACACTTTCCCGAAATCGGGGAGGGAATGGCTGCCTACAAAATTCTCGAACATCGTCATGTTCCGGAAATGGAGCAGTGCTTAAATCCGTTCGGCGGGGGAGATCTGACCTTTGTCCCGCATCTTGTTCCCATGAGTCGCGGAATCCTCTCCACCCTCTACATGACTCTTCGGGAAACAATCCCCAGAGAGGAACTCGAGGGAGTCATTGACCGTTGTTACGAGGGAAGTCCCTTTGTGAGGCGGGTTGAGTCTCTCCCCAACCCTCTTCATGTCCGGGGAACGAATGATGTGTTGATTCATCTTCGGAGCAGAGGACGCCGCCTTGTCGTTGTGACCGTGATCGATAACCTTGTTCGGGGGGCAGGCGGGCAGGGGATCCAGGCCATGAATCGTCGCTTTGGCCTTCCCGAGACACATGGGCTTTCAGGTACGGCCCTTTTCCCCTAAGATGATCCGGAGTTCGGGAACGAACTTGCTCTCCCGAACTCTAGGATTGCTGCCCATCATGGAAAGGAACATCTCTTGGACATGTCACAGAATCTGGGGAAGACAGCTGCTCGAAAGCCAATCTTCAACATGCAGTTCTGTGGCCTTTTTCCTTATGTGATGGCTCTTTTTTTTCTCTTGGGGATAATGAGGGTGGCAGGGGCCGAGACATCCCCCCACTTTAAGCCAGGCGAGTGGAAGATCGAGGCAGTCATGACATTAAAGTCGTCCTCTCCCGGTATCCCCGGAATGCCTTCTCGCGAATCCTCCTTTTTGGAGTGCCTCTCTGCCCATAACCTTGTCCCCGACCAGAAGGCTCGGATGCCAAAAGGATGTGTGCTAAGTCGTCATCTTCAGGGAAATACCCTGGCCATGACCATACGCTGTGGTTCATCCGTCACGAGGGGGAGCTATACCTACTCAGGGACAACCTTCAAAGGACAGAGCGTAACAACGATGCGGGGAAATCTTCCGATGAGCATGGGAGCACGCTTTAATGGGGAATATGTGGGTCCAGGCCGAAAGTGTCGCAATCATTCAAATTTTTGGCAGAGTCCCGTCAACCACCCCGCCCTGAAGGGCGGAGCTTGAAAGGAGGTTCGACAAGCTCGGGTTGACCAGGGAAAGCGGGTTACGACCCGCTCCGTTGCGTACAGGTACAAGACCCACCCCGGGATGCTTCCTCAGTCCCGGGCTCTGGAAGCCGCCGATGCAGACAACCGCGAGGGCCAGGACGAAACGGTCGGCGGCAAGGGAGCGATCCCGAAGCCGGTTGCCAACATTTCCGAGGGGAGACGCTTCGCAAGAAGCGCGTTACGGCCGCAAGGCCAGTGCAACGTAAGGTTCGACGAAGGATTCGTGCAGGTTTTTGTGCTCGACAAGAAAAAGAAGCCCCTGATGCCCTGCCACCCGGCCCGGGCTCGGGAGCTTTTGCGAGAGGGACGGGCGGTGGTTCACAGGATCGCCCCGTTCACCATCCGGCTGAAGGACCGGATCGGGGGCGAAACCCAGCCCATTCGGGTCAAACTCGATCCCGGATCGAAGACCACCGGACTCGCCGTGGTCCGGGAGGAAGAGACGGACGGGGAGAAGACCGCCCATGTCCTGTTTCAGGCGGAGATTCATCACCGGGGATCCGCCATCAAAAAGAGACTGGACCAGCGCCGGGCCTTCCGGAGACGGCGGCGAAGTCAGCTTCGCTACCGGACGCCCCGGTTCGACAACCGGACACGTCCGGACGGCTGGTTGCCCCCGAGCCTGCGCCATCGGGTCGACACGACCCTCGCCTGGGTCGAACGGCTCCGGAGACTGGTTCCCGTTTCCGAACTGTCCCAGGAGCTGGTCCGGTTCGACATGCAGAAGATCGAAAACCCGGAAATCTCCGGAGTCGAATACCAGCAGGGAACCCTGGCCGGATACGAGGTCCGGGAATATCTCCTGGAGAAGTGGGGCCGGACCTGTGCCTACTGTGGGGCTTCGGACATGCCCCTCGAGATCGACCACATCCACCCCCGGAGCCTTGGCGGATCGGACCGGGTCTCCAACCTGACGCTGGCTTGCCGTTCCTGCAACCTGAAGAAGGGAAACCGTCCGGTCGGGGAGTTTCTGGCGAAGACGCCGGAGCGTCTGTCGACGATCCTCGCCCGGGCCAAGGCCCCGCTGAAAGACGCGGCGGCCGTCAACACGACCCGGTGGGCGCTGTTTCAGGCGTTAAAGGCGACGGGGCTTCCGGTCGAGACCGCCTCCGGAGGACGGACGAAGTGGAACAGGACTCGGCTTGTGCTCCCCAAGACCCATGCCCTCGATGCAGCGTGTGTCGGGAAGGTCGACAGGATCGAGGGCTGGAACCGCCCTTGCCTTTCGATCAAGTCCACGGGACGGGGATCCTATCGGCGGACCCGGCTGGATGCGTTCGGCTTCCCCCGAGGGTCTCTGACCCGGACGAAAGCCCACTTCGGTTTTCAGACCGGAGACCGGGTCATGGCGATCGTGACGAAGGGCAAAAAAACCGGAACCTATGCCGGACGGGTGGCCGTGAGAAGCTCCGGCAGTTTCAACATCCAGACCGGCTCCGGAGTGGTGCAGGGGATTTCTTACAAGGACTGTCGGCTTCTCCAGCGGGCCGACGGGTACGGATATTCTATCCATCCGATCACTGAGAAAGGAGAAGCGGGAGAGGCGCTATCCCTCCCCGGCATGAATGCCGGAGTCTCCCGCGCAAGAGGATGAACGAACTGAGCCTCTTCGTCACCAAAACGGCCAGGGAACTCGAAGATCTCGAACGCTCGATCACGACTCTCCGCGAAGAGGCCCTGCAGACTCTCGAACGCCTCCAGCCGAAGCCCGCCGAGGACCAGGCAAAAAGCAGCACCCTCCCCCCTCTGCTTCCGGCCGCCGGAATCCGGACCCTCCTCGACCCCTACGGAACGCTGGCCGCCCAGCGGCTGATGGCCGAACAGGGGCGGGTCAGCGCCCTGAGCCAGACGATGGTCGACCTTTTTTACACCACGCTGATGACCCGTCCCGACGCCCGTCCCGTCCTGGACTTTCTCTCGAGCTCCGAGCTCGACCACCTCAGATCCACCCAGGTCCGGTACCTCATCGCCATCCTCTCTCCCGACCTTGCCAAGCCCGACCACGAAACGCTGGCCCGGGAGACGGGATACCGCCACGCCATGGTCGGCCTTGTCCCGGCCTCGCTTGCGGAGGCCTTTTCGATCTACCGCCACGAGCTCGAGCGCTTCTTCTCCGACGAGACCTCGGCGGATGCCCTGGTCCGTGGAATCATCATAGAACGTCTGGCCAACGACCTCTCCTGGCAGCTGGTTGCCTTTTCCGAGATCGAACAGGAGCGCGCCCGCCTGACGGAGGAATTTCTTAAACTCTTTGCCACCGCGCAAAACCGCCGGGACCTTCTGAAGGGTGCCCTCGACCGGATCATACAGATTCCGGGGATCGCCGGAGCCTCCATCTCGAGCCTCCTCGAAGGAGAGAAGGTCCAGTGCGAAGCGCAGTCGGGGCTCGTGCTGAGCGGCGTC
>ACXJ01011209.1_pt1 | contig 11378 bp, 11 predicted proteins | sample 870861 | NCBI WGS metagenome assembly ACXJ01 (sample SAMN02954270, study PRJNA29437) | mine drainage metagenome | biome: terrestrial; feature: Richmond mine; material: biofilm; isolation source: combined biofilm from UBA (pink subaerial biofilm) and UBA BS (thick... ... | reverse complement strand
TTTCTCCTTCTTGATAAACTAAGACCAGAGGGAAGGTGTCTCGAAATAGGGAGTGGAAGCGGGATTATATCCATAATATTGGCAAGGAGAGGCTACTCCGTAATTGCATCTGATATTAATTCGGAAGCTTTAAGTTGCACAGAGTTGAACGCTTCCCTCAACGGTGTAAAATTTGAAGTTATACTTTCTGATCTGTTTGACGGGATTAGGGGTAAGTTCGAAACAATTATATTCAACCCACCTTATCTTCCTGGAGAGGAAGAGGAGGCAAAAATTGAGGAGAGCGAGATGTGGTATGGAGGAACTGATGGTCTCACAGTAATAAGAAAGTTCCTCCATGGACTTCCTGACCACCTCAGCAGAGGAGGGAAGTGTTATACAGTACTTTCTTCACTTACAGATATAGATAGCCTGAAAAGAGAATTCAATTTCTACAGATTTGATGTTCTGGAGGAAAAAAGTTTCTTCATGGAAAAAATCTTTGCCTACTCCCTTTCACTTATCTGAATGCTACGGTAAAAATTCTTAATTTCGCTATAAAATGTAGTTTCGAATCTATCTATGGTATATATCTCGTTGAAATTTTCTGAGAGGAACTCGGTTATATTATCTATCTCCTCCATACTTTCTCCGAATACGGTCAACGTAAGTGTGTGAGGGTAGTTCCCGTAATAGATTAGATTGTCCCTTATCAGCTTCTTCGATCTGAACCACATTGTATATTGACCTGTATCTGCCTCAGGCACCATTATTGATATCTGCTTTGTAATAATATTTGGTATTTTTTTGAAATTGAATATTACCTTTCCTTTCACAAACCTGTTTTCCACGATCATGTCAAGATTTTTTCTTGCTCTCTTTCTCGAGTAACTAAGTTCATCAGTAATCTCTTCAGTGGAAAAATTCTTTACACTCTTGTATGCAATGCAGTTTACCAGGCGTATCTGACCCTGTGTGGGTATTGTACTGACTTCTGAATATGGAAAATAGTTCATCATCTTGAATTCCAGGCCTGATTCACGAAATGCATTTCCAATTTCATCCAGATTTTCCATCAGGTGATCCTCATTTGATATAAACTGAATATGTCCTATTTCGCTGTAATTCTCAACTCCCTGACTTTCCCTTTTCTTCTTTAGATAGTTGGATGAGTGAAGGATCTCAACGAATGGTAACTCCCCAAGTTTGTGCTCAACATCCTTCAGGTACTCAAATGGTAGCATTGCCATTAGGTAATATCGTCTGAGCCCACCTGGAAAAACTTCTGGCATTATGATCATATCCTTTATGTACTCCTTTTCGAAGATCAGGTTCCACATCTTATATGATGAATTTGCAGAAATGTTTATTTTTCTTGCTATCTGGTATGGTGAAGGAATTGATTTTATAGTGTTTTCTCCATCCTCTGGCCAGGAGGAAATTGCCTTCATATATGACGATAAAAGTTTAACATTGTGAAGCATCATAATCACTATTTATTTACTAAAAAACCTGAGGTATATAAATATAATTATATCTGCCCATACAATATGAATTGATTTTAAAACGTATTTACAAAGAATTGGTTAAGAATGGTAAACTGTCACCATATAATTTGCACAAACGTTTTAGAAATTAATAATTATACTATTTTGATCTAATCAAATAATTAAAAACTGCTTCCAGATCCTATTTGTAATCACCAGCAAGTGAATACATGTTTTTTATATGTTTAGATAACTTTGGACAAATAATATTAATACTATTATTTACTTTTATAAGTGCATGATACTAAGCCGATTTAGACCACCTTCATTCAAGACATGCATAATCAGATTCAAGATCAGCGAAGAGCTACTTGAGCCATCCCAAAGATCTAAGCTTCGGGGGATTTGCTATGTAAGTAACGGCTCTTATGTTTCCAGCATAAGGAAGAGGAAAGATGGAGATCTAGATTACAACTTCTTTGTATCAAAATCAAAGGTTTCAGAGGGGAGATATTATTATTTCTGCAGGATATATTCATGTAAACTTGTAGAGAATCTCAATAAACTATTTGAAAATCAAACCATGATTAATGAATATGCAATATTCTTTGATGGAGCAATTCACATAAGGTTCTCCTTCTATGAAAAGTATTCACATACCGTTTCAAACTTTATAAAAGAAAATTATGAAAATGGTATAGAGGTAGTATATCTCGGAAATTTCACCAATGTTGACGCTGAAATGAAAAGTGAAGGTCTTGGACTTAAGATCATAACACTCAGGATGGAAGTTCCCCAATACCTTCTGGAAACAGATCCAAGTACTTCTGTTAAATGGATACGATTTATAAGGAATTTTAACATGGAAAATTTCAACTCCCTGTATTTAATACAGAACAACGGTCTTAACAATATTCCGGACATGTTCAGAGCTGTTGATGCCAGTATTGGCCTTTATGAGGGAGAAACAAACAATGAAATAATTCAGGAGCTTGAAAACATGATAATAGAGACAGGTTTGAGGCCAGTTATTAGCACAAATGAGTTTGATGGGAAATACCTATGGCTTGAATACTTTGTCATTGAGAGGGACCTCACAAGTATTATTAGAATCATGGGTGACCTGAAGGATAGAAATTCAGAATGGAAGGGATTGATATTTAAGATAAATAGTGCTTCTGATGAATAATGAAAATCGTTGGAATAGCAGCTATGTCCACTGGGTCCGGTAAGACAACTGTTACTGGGGCCATTCTTTCTGCAGTGCCTCACAGCATACAGATAAAGATTGGACCTGATTTTATTGACCCTTTGATTGAATCTAAAATTACTGGAAAACACGGGTACAATCTGGACAGATGGCTTCAGGGCAGAATGGAGAGAAACATTGTTGGGCTTGCATCTGAAAAAGCAGATTTTGCAGTTGTTGAAGGTGTTATGGGGCTATATGATAGCGGTGTTGGAAAGGAATTCAGCACCATTGCCTACTTTGAAAGGCTTGGAATTCCATATATCCTGGTTGTGGATGTGTTCAAGTGGGCTGAGTCAATATATTATGCTGCTAAGGGCTTTATAAAGAAAAACTGCATCGGTGTGATCCTGAATGGTTACGCTGGAGAAAGACACCTTAAAATGATTGAAGATGTTTTTCTGTCCCATGGTATCAGGATTGTTGGAAAAATACCTTATAGAGAAGAGTTCAAAATGCCTGAGAGACACCTTGGGTTGAATCTGGATCAGGATAACGAGAAACTGATCTATAGATCCAGAGAAATAGCTAAATTTATAGATCTTTCATTCACTGAACATTTACCTGAGATTTCTGGTATGAATTCTATAAGAAGAACGAATGTTCAGAGGAAAAATGTCTACATAGCAAGGGATGATGCGTTCTGTTTTTATTATGAAACTTCCTTAGACTATTTTTTGAAGAGACATAATGTAAGATTTTTTTCACCCTTAAATGACGAAGTGCCAGAGAAAGCTGATCTAATATGCATAGGTGGTGGATATCCAGAACTTTTTGGCGAAAGGCTAGAATCCGCTCTTAAACTGAAATCCTTCCTGAGGGATTATGTTGATAATGGTGGGTATCTATACTCTGAGTGTGGTGGTACTATGTTCCTCATGAATTCCATGGAAAATAATGATAAGAAATATGAAATGGCAGGAGTTTTTAGTGGAAAAACATGGATGGAAAAACGACCTGTGCTGAATTATACTAAAATTTTGTGCGAAACAGGAGGTCCATTCTTTAGAAAAGGACAGGTTATTAAGGGACATGAATTCCATTATGGTCGAATAAAAACAGAAGATAAAATGACGATGAGGATGATCAGAGGAAATGGAATAGAAGGCTACGACGGCATAACAAGGAAAAATGCTTTTGGAATGTACACGCACATAGATTTCATGCGTTACGGCAGTAGCATGAAATGGGAAGAAAAGTGAAATGGGATTTATTCCTAACTGAAAGTATTCAGTTTGAATTAGACATAGGTTAGATAATCCTGATGGGTGTTAGATTTTCCCTGAACAAGGTTGAAATAGGTTTCCCATACCTTCTTTGTTATACTGCCGACCTTTCCATCTCCAATGGTAATTCCATCTATATTGAGTATGGGTGTCACCTCAGCAGCTGTTCCAACAAAGAAAGCTTCATCTGCAGTGTAAAGCTCTTCTCTATGAATAAATCTTTCAATTACCTGCATACCGTTCTCTTTCATGAGTTCAATGATCGTATTTCTGGTTATTCCCAAAAGGATCTGGCTGTCCCTTCCTGGGGTTAAAAGTGCACCGTCCTTTACTATGAAAATATTTTCTCCGGGGCCTTCTGCTACATAACCATCCCTTGATGTGAGTATGGCCTCGTCGAAACCAGAAGCTTTAGCTTCCCTCATGGCTATAACAGAATTCAGGTAATTCCCGCTTGCCTTTGCCTCTATAGGTAAAATGGATGATTCCATTCTGTGCCATGATGATACTTTGCACTTTAGTCCGGTATCAGCCGCAGAGAAATACTTTCCAAAAGGAAATGCACCGATATAAACACTAATCTTCTTGCCAGCTGTACCCACACCGACACTGTGGTCATCATAGAAGGCGAAAGGCCTTATGTAGCATGACTTAAGCTTGTTTCTTCTAACTATTTCTATTATTGCCTTTTCAATGTCACCTTCTGAAAAGCCAAGATTCATTCCATATATCTTTGCAGTATTGAAGAATCTCTTAACATGTTCCTTGAGGCGAAAGATTTCTGTTCCCTTTGGTGTCTCATATCCTCTTATGCCCTCAAATATACCACTACCGTACTGAAGTGAGTGTGTCATAATTGGAACAACGGCCTTCTCTTCGTCTATAAAATTTCCATTTAACCATGATAGTTTTTCATCTGTCATATTCTATCCTATATTAATTTTATATTAAACACTTTATCGCCTTATATATTAATATAATTATAATCATATAAATTGCTTTTCTGTTAGGTTCTGTTTGAAAATTTTTAATAATGATCTTCTCTTAAATAGGATAATTATCTCATGCTTCTTGAATGAATACGGAGTTTTACCTTATCCTAATCACCATTACGCTAGCAGTGCTCCATATGATCGCCCCGGATCACTGGATGCCAATTTCAATTATATCTGCAAAAAGGAAATATACGGACAGCACAACTGCAACATATGGCTTCACCATAGGAATAGTGCATGGAATATTATCAGCAATCATTGCACTTTTAGTTGCATTCCTTGGAGTGAGCGTAATAGGATATGATAGGATAAAGATAGGATCAGTTTTTCTTCTGGCAGTGGTTTGCCTTTACATACTACTTAACATAAGAAAAGAGGAAAATAAAAGCGAAAAAATTGAAAACACCAGTCTTCTTGTTAGTTTCATACCTGATCCTGCTTTTTTACCAATTGTGCTTGCAGCAACAGTTTACAGTGAACCTTTTATAGGAATTATGAGCCTCTTATTCATAGTTTCAGGTGGAATTTCCCTAATGATTATCGCATTATTTGCAAAGAAAGGGATGCTTAAGGGGCTTGAGAAAATAAAACCTACTAGGGTTGACTATGTAATTGTTGCTGTACTGGCTATTACTGCAATTTTTATATATTTCACATGATCTGAAAAAAAATGGTGAGTTCATAGGACCACGCATATTTCTTAAAATTTTTACCAAGGAAAGGAACATTTAACATCGTAAGCAAATTTATATAAAATGATGTGATTGAAATAATAATTCATAAGAGAGAACTACTATGAAAAGAAGAAATTTATTTATAACACTTTTATCCATATTAATATCTATAGTTTTCATAAGTGTTGGTGTTCTGTCTGTTTCCGGTGACGGCAACATTGCTGTAAATTCTATAACTGATCACCCCTCTAAATATACTGGAACTTTTTCTCAAATGAATCCCTCTGAAACTACCATAAACGGGTATAACTTCATGGATATTGGCAATATATATCACTGCGATAAAATCAGTGATCACACACATTTGAAACTTAACATGGATATATATGTTAATATGACTGATTCCACTGCATTTTATATTATATGTGGCGCCATTAATGCAGAGAAAGGATCAAATATCGCCAGTGGGATTTCTGCCCCAAACGGTACAACAATTTACATATCGACTGGGAACAATCTTGAAATGGTAAATGATGGACATGAAATAAATATTAGCAACAATTTTGTTCTACCAGGAATAGCGAGAAATCAGACCTCTCCTATCACATGTTGCTCTGGCAATCTCAAATATGAGAAGAGAAGTGAAATATTTTCAAGCTCTATTTTGCAGGGAGTTAAGGCTCTGAACTGTGTGGGAGGAGAAACATATTTCCAGTTTAAAGTTACAATGGAACAAAAAATCTTCTCTAGAGGAAATGTAACTGAACAGATAAATGTTGGTGGATATACAACTTATTACAAAAATAATCCGATAGGGATAGGAAGAACACTGGAACTTAGCTCATCAATCATTTCAGAGAATATAGAATTTGAATATGACCCCTAATAATATAAATAATTTTAAGACTTCTGAATGATCTGAAAAAACGGCTTGAAATTAAAAATTTATTTGTAAAAGTGTTATAAGATAATTGATTTGTTTAGGATATTATTTATTTCATTGCTTAAGGGCAGCAACAAGCTTTGGTACAACCTGAAATAGATCGCCCACAATTCCATAGTCGCATTCCTGGAATATGGGGGCTTCCTTATCCTTATTCACTGCAATGACTATCTTTGAGCCCCTCATGCCTGCAATATGCTGTATCTGACCGGAGATACCAAGTGCTATATATACCCTGGGCTTTACCTTCTTACCTGATAGACCTACCTGCCTCTCTTCGTTAAGCCATTTATAATCCAGACACACCGGCCTTGAACCGGACATTTCGCCATGAACTGCCTCTACCAGAGGTTTTATCTGATCGATGGCTTCCTTTTTCCCAACACCTCTTCCTATGGAAACAAGAATGGAAGCTGATTCGATATCTGTTCCACTTCTATCTTTTTCCATTTCCTGATCTATGGAAAGAACTGAATTCTCCAATTCCATGGGTGAAACCTGGCTCTTTGCATCTATCTTTTTAGCTTCAAATGATCCTGGTTGTACCGTTATTACCTTTGACTTGCTTTCTTCTTCCAGTATTGTTTTGCCTCCAAAGAAGAATCTTTTGGTTTTTACACTCTCCCCTTCTATCTCAAATTCAAAGACTTCCGTAACCACGGTGGACTTGAGTGTGGCCGCTATCATCCCTGCAATGTCTCTTCCCAGTGGAGAGCTGGATATGAATATCCTGTCAAATTTTGAGATGTCAATCTTGTTTAAGGCCTTAAAGGTATTGTCTCCCATTGGTTTACCCTTTAGCACAAAGATCTCCTTTAGTCCGTATTCAAGGCATTTTTCCTCCTGCCCTTCAAGTGTTACACCGTATACTTCTCCCTTTTCTCTGAGTTTTGTAGCCAAACCTCCCAGATTTGTACCATCTTCCGAAAATAATAGTAACTTCATTTAATTTCACCTCGAATTATCTTTGTTATCTCAGATACCCCTTTATCCATGTCCTCGAAAATCAACCTCTTTCTATCACTTTTTGGAGCGAGATTGCTGATTATCTTTGGTGTTTCAAAGTTCCCGACTGGTGCTGGAACAGTGTTTATGGGTTTCCTTCCTGCTGCCATTATCTGCAGGACAGGAGGCAGTCTTGGCTGGTTTATTTCCTGCGTTACAGATACAATGCATGGCTTTACAGCAGATATTATCTCGTCTTTTTCGTCCAGTACTCTGGGGATCCTNNNAGTCGACCCCTCCACTGATACACTTACAGCATTACCCAGAAGTGACATATTCAGTTCTGTTGAAAGAAGACCCGGCAGTAACCCTGTGTAGGAATCTGCCGACTGGTTTCCAAGTATTACGCAGTCAACATTTCCGAGTTCCTTAATCTTGCTGCTCAAAACTGAGGCTGTGTACGCAGGATTATTACCCTTATAGCCAGTTATTATAAACCCTTCGTCGACTCCCATTGCATAAGCTTCCTTCATTGCGGAATTTGATTTTTCTGTTCCAAATATGATTCCAGTCACTTTTCCCCCATTCTTTTCTTTAAGCTGCACAGCTGCTTCAATGGAGTTTTTGCTCAGGTTCTCGATCCGAAGTGGTATATTCTGAGTGAGTGGTTCACCACTGTTTGGATCTGTCTTGAGCTGATCTATATCTATTATCTGTTTGATTAAAACAACTATATTCAACGCCATAACGTTCACTCCTATTCCAGATTGTTTTCAAGGTAAATATCCCTTACCTGATTTAAACATCTGGTAATTTTTTGATTATTAATGAATGTGTCGATTTCGTATGTCGATATCGAAAATATATTTATGTTAAATATGTATATGGCTCATGGTGAAATAGTGAATAACGACTCAGTTCATATAATAGATTTTAAGCGAAGTGCGTTCTCAAGGTCAAGGCCTCAGGATCCGGAGAGGGACATGCTTAACTCAATGAGAATGGATGAGGTTCTTGGAAAACTTATAAAAGATACAGTATCGAGAAATGGGATCAATACAGAAGATATTGATGACGTGATAACAGGATGCGCAATACAGGCTGACGAAAACTGGACTTATGGTGGAAGACATCCTGTATTCATGGGCGGGATGCCATTCAATGTTCCAAGTATGTCTCTGGACAGGGCCTGCTCATCATCACTTAATGCGATTTCAATTGGTGCAATGGAAATAATGACTGGGAATTCAAGAATAGTCCTTGCAGGGGGCATGGAACATATGACCCATGTACCACTCAGCAACAATCCTCATGTAAAGCCAAACATGAAACTCATGGTCAGACCTGAGTTCATGAAATATCAGATGAACATTTCATACAACATGCTTGCCACTGCTGAAAAACTGGCTGCTCTGAGAAATATAGGAAGGGATGAGATGGATGAATATGCCTATGAGAGCCATCTTAGAGCTGTCAAGGGCCAGGAGGAGGGTTTTTTCAAGGGAGAAATACTTCCAATTGAAGTTGAGAATGATGGAAAAACAGTGATATTTGACAGAGACCAGGCAGTTCGGAAAGATGCAACTCTTGATGGAATGAAGAAACTCAAACCAATTTTAAAGGAAGATGGAGTCATAACAGCAGGAAATTCATCTCCTCTCAATGCCGGTGCATCTCTCGTTGCTCTGGCAAGTGGAGAGAAAGTAAAGGAATATGGTTTTAGCCCAATGGCTAGAATCCTAAGTTTTGGATGGGCTGGAGTAGATCCATCTATAATGGGAGAGGGTCCGGTACCGGCAACAAAGAAAGCTCTGGAAAGAGCAGGACTAAAGCCGGATGATATTGATCTCTGGGAAATAAATGAGGCTTTTGCAGTTGTTGTCCTGAATGCAATGAAAGCGTTCAATATTCCAAGAGAAAAGGTAAATATTTACGGAGGAGGAATTTCAATAGGTCATCCATTGGGGGCTACAGGTGCCAGAATAGCTGGAACACTGGCAAGAGAGCTAAAGGAGAAGGGCAAAAGGTATGGAGTTGCCACCTTATGTGTTGGTGGTGGACAGGGATATTCTGTTGTAGTGGAGGCTGAGTGAATGAATTTTGATCTTGACACAGAACTTGAGGAATACAGAAACAGGGTTAGAGACTTCTCCCTCAGGGAATTTGGAAATGAAGTTGCATCAAAATACGATATGGAGGAGAAATATCCTGATGAATTGAGACTGAAAGCTTTAAAGGAGGGAATAATAGATTTTTCAAACCCATGGAAAACCATGATAGGGATTGAAGAAATGTGCAGAGTTGACCCTGGTCTTGGTATTTCCGTAACAGTGCCGTACTTCGGGGCTGAAGTACTCATGCTCCACGGTAGTGATTATTTGAAAGAGAATTATCTTGGAGAGGTTGCTGCAGGAAAGAAGATAATGGGACTCGGTGTAACAGAACCAGGAGGAGGTAGTGATGTTGCTGGGTTGAAGACGGTTGCAAGGAAAGAAGGATCAAAATATATCGTTAATGGATCGAAAATGTTCATAACAAATGGAACACTTGCTGACTTTTTTGTGATGCTTGTCAGAACATCTCCGCCTGATGATCCTAAAAAGAGACACAGAGGATTGAGTGTGCTTGTGGTTGAGAGAGCGTTCAAGGGATTTGATTCTAACAAACTCACAGGAAAACTTGGTGTAAGGGCAACTAACACTGGAGAACTCATACTGAATAATGTTGAAGTACCAGCCGAAAATCTTGTCGGAGAAGAGGGCAAGGGATTTTATTACATAATGGAATTTTTTAACATTTCAAGAATCTTTGTAGCTGCGCAATCCATTGGCATCGCACAGGGCGTACTGGACAGAACAACTGAATACCTCAAGAAACTGGAAAAGGAAGGAAAATATGTTGGTGAGGAGAGAAAATTCAAACTGGCTGAAATTGCAACAAGGGTTGAAGCCTCGAGACTTCTGATGTACAAGGCTGCAAGCTTCCTCTTTAATTATAAGCCAAATCCAACCCTTACAAGCATGGCAAAGGGGTATGCTTCAGAGACTGCAAGTTTTGCTGCTGAAACTGCAATGGAGATCACAGGACAGACAGGTCTCAATACTGAAATTGAAAGATTCTTCAGAGATTCAAAGATAATGGAGATCTGGGAAGGAACCAGCGAAGTTGAGAAAATAGTCATTTCAAGAATGATATTGAAGGGTGATAAGAATGAATGAACAGGCTGAATTAATGAGGGAAACCGTTAAGGAATTTGCAGATAAAAATCTGAAAGATCTGTCATTAAAGGTGGAAAGAGAAGGAATTCCAGACATAATTAAGGAGAAGATAATAGAACAGGGTTTCCTTGGATCAACCCTGAAATCAGAGTTTGGAGGAGCTGGATTAGATCCCCTTAGCCATAGACTGATTCTCTTTGAACTGGCAAAGGTATCTCCTTCTGTTGCAGCATATGTTTTCTTCCATAACGACATTGTTCTGAAACTACTTTCTGATAAGGGAAAAAAGGAACAGATTAAAGCAGTGATAGGTGGCAAGGATTCTTATGCAATATCGATTTCAAGACTGACTGATGATAGTGCTGAAAATAAGGATAATGAAGTTCTGAAAAGAGCCCTGAATAGTAAATCAAATAGATATCTCGATCTTTCTGAAAATGGTGTTGTCTTTTCAGGAACAGGAACTGCTCAAAAGATCAATGATTTCAAGCCCCTGGGTCTGAGAGGCATGGGAGTTTGTGATTTTAGACCTTCAGACAGGGAAGAAGTAGGAAAGAAAGAAGATTTAGAGAGTATACTGGTTCGTTCCTCTGGTGATATCAGTGCAATTTTCCTTGGATAACGGAAGGGGCACTGGACAAGGCTATTGATACACAAAGGTA
>ACXJ01011183.1_pt1 | contig 11396 bp, 9 predicted proteins | sample 870861 | NCBI WGS metagenome assembly ACXJ01 (sample SAMN02954270, study PRJNA29437) | mine drainage metagenome | biome: terrestrial; feature: Richmond mine; material: biofilm; isolation source: combined biofilm from UBA (pink subaerial biofilm) and UBA BS (thick... ... | reverse complement strand
TTTATGTTGCACTGATGTCTTCTAATACTGCCTTCCTTGTTGCCCAGGTGTTTATGGAAGCTCTATTCACCTTTAGTTTATTTGCCTCAATCAGGTATCGCAATAGAGTTTTGAATAACACTGATTGACATGACCCTAGGTTACAGGCTTTCAATATGGGAATTAACAGGATATCCATTTAATTGAGTTAAAACACAGCTTGATGGAGATGATCGATTGAACATCCATACAGGAACTTCAGGATGGAGCTATGAACAGTGGGTCGGTTCATTTTACCCTGAGATAACGAGACCAAGCAGATATCTTGAATATTATTCCTCACTATTCGACACCGTGGAAATTGATTCGACATTTTATTATTCACCTGAAGAGAAAACAATACGGAAATGGACGAGCCAGACCCCGGACAATTTTAAGTTCTGCCCGAAAATGTTCAGAAAAATTACGCATGACCTTAAGCTTATCGACACCCAGGATGAAGTGGATTCATTCATGAGCAGAATCCGTATTTTTGGGAAAAAACTTGGAATAACACTTATTCAGCTTCCACCTTCTTTAAGTTTCAGGGATATAAATCTCCTCAAAGATTTTGTTGAAATTTTGCCGGAGAATTACAATTTTGCCATGGAATTCCGCGATGAGTCTTGGTTCAACCCACAGGTTTACTCGCTTCTTGAAAAAAATCACATAATATTGGCCTGGTCTGATATTCCATACGCAAAGAAACATTCTGTTAAAACAGCTGAAACCATATATCTGAGGCTTGTCGGGGATAGAAGCATAAGTGAAGATAAGTTTGGAAGTGTGCGTGTAAATAGAAATTCAGAACTGGAATGGTGGAGTTTAAAACTCAAAGAGATGACACGGGAAAATGAACATACATTTGTCTTTGCCAACAATCACTATCAGGGTTTTGGGCCTGGAACTTTGAATCTCCTTCGAAACAAACTTGGCATGAGGGAGATAGATTTCGGTCCCATGGGTAGTGCCAAACGACAAAGCCATCTTTTCTAAACATTTTACTTCCTCAAAGCACACTTATATGAAGGAATATATGGAATGCTTGACCCACGAGGAAAGAAGCTAGAGTTGCTAGAAGTGCAAGGGATGCTGACTTTATCGATTCCCTCATTACGGGCTGGCCAACAGATAATGCCACTACACCGTTTGATATTGCCTGAGTGAATGCAACAAGCACTATAGAGGTTATAAGGGCAGGAATATTTGATAGAAATATGAATGGCAGGATGGGTATTGCCGCTCCTAGAATATAAAAGGCCCCAGTATTCAGACCGGTTGACAGTGACTCATTTTTGTATTTCTGTATCTTTCCCTCTGCGGTCTCCTTGTTCAGAAGTATTGCCCTCTTTCTTTCCTCTGATATTCTAAGCTGTGATTCCGAGTTCTTTGAAAGGTATGCCCCCACACTCATGCTTACCATGCCACTGACTGCTACAACTGTCCCCCCAAGAGCCACAATACCGTGTTCTGAAATTATGGCAGAGAGACCGGCAAGAGTTGCAAGGACCTCGACAAGTCCGTCACTGACTCCGTAGATGATCGACCTGTTTCTTTCTATTTTATTTCTGCTCTTATCTATTGCAGAGCTGAAAACACTCTCATGCTCTACCTCATCTTTTATAATTCCCTCTATTATATTTCCAATCTCAGGCCTGTTAGAATAGGAGTCTGAGAATTCCCTGTAAGATGCTACAGATTCAACCTCTCCGTTTTCCAGAAGCTTAACAGTAAGCGGAGTTCCAATAACTCTGCTGATGAACACCAAAAAACCAACTTTCATTCTTCTGGGCTTTATGGAATCTGTTTTAATTCCCTTGTTTTCAAGCAGGCTTTTCCAGAAATTTGAATGTTTTTTCTCAATTTTTGATAGCTTTGTCAGGTTCTCAGCAAGCCAGTTATCTCTAATTCTTTCAGAGAGGCGAATGTAAAAGAGTTCATCTGTTAGCTCGTCCCTGTAATATTTGATGCACTTCTGGATAAGTGAGTCTTCATCCATTCTACCCCTCATCTTAATTGGATTTAAAACATATCCATTGACTGCTATGTCATCCTTTTTGCTTCACTTATAGTTAATTTTCTATCATGTGTTCAGATTCTGATAAAATAGGGTATACTTAAAAGAACCTGCAGGCTCGCAATAATAATATTTTATTTTGATCTTTTTTTATTTTGCTGCCTCACTCTTCAGTGAAAGGTATGCTTCCTCATATGCGTAGTTGATAGCATTTGCAACCTGATCATATAAGGCCGATTCCGAAAGAGAGAAGGTAACTTTTATGCTATTCATGGCGGAACTCTTTATGAAAAAGTACGAATGGAAACTTTCCAGCCCAATCTCCCCCTTTCTGGCCTCAAGGTTCGTGTCACCCCTCTCCTGAATGCTCTTTACAGGAATATCAACAGGAAAGCCCAGTATTATGTTGTTGCCCTGGGGAGCTCTGTTCTTCATTTCCCAGTAGCCTTCTTCAAAAGCAACATTTAGGGCGCTGACTATTCTGTTGTAATTACGGATATTATCAAAATTGAATATAACCTTCACAGTGTTTGAATTAAAATTCTTGGTGTAAAAATACATTTCCATACCAATTACTCCAAGAGTTTCCAGCTGTTTGTTCATCTTCCTCTCCGCTATGGACATTATCCCACTGATCTGAGCGTCCACTGGGAGTGCAATTGTGACGGCTACTCGTATCAACTTGCCTACATTAAGGTTGGTAAACTGAGTCTGCCCCAGAAGACCCGTGTTGGGAAGTTCGGTAACGTTTCCGTCTATTGTCAGAATCTGCACAGTGAGCAGCTTGACATCTATGACCTCCCCAAGTACTGGATTATCAAATAGCCAGGAGAATATTGAAACATTTTCCTTTGGTTTGATAACTCCTGCGGTTGCAAGAAGGAGCCCGCTTAGAAGGTTGGAAACGGTATTCTGAAGGGCAAATGAGAGGATAAGGCCACCCACAGTACCCCCAATAAGTGCGCCTGTAAGGCTAACTCCTATGTATGCGAGAAATGCTGCAATTGCGCCGCCGTATACAATGGCACGAATAACTGTGTATAGGCCTCTGTAATTTCGGGGATCTGCCTNGTGGGATGTCTTCTCTATGGTCCTCTTAACTATACTTAAAATTCCAACTGCTATTGAGAATATTACAATGGCTGCCAGGGCATCCTTCAGATATCTGTCGTAACCTTTTAGTATGGGGAAAATGCTTTCAACGAAAGGGAGAATGTAATACTGGAAAGAAATGATCACGATGATGCCGATGACAACTATCAAAAATGCTTTCAATCGGCTATTCCCAGCTTTTTTCTTTTCCCCGGCCATCTATTCCTTAACTCCCTTATCCTTTAAAATTTGTTCTATCTCTCTTCAATTGTATCAATTGCAACTCAATCAATTGATTATGCCAATCGCTGATAGAACCATCTGAATCAAAAGTTGGATTGTAAAGTACGTAATTCGAAATTCATGTTCGATTTGATTCAATAAGATATATATTAGTGGACCATATAATATTCTGATAATTATGCTGAAAAACCAGAAAAATGAAGAAAGAAGGGTGAAAATCAACGTTACTCCTCCCGGGCCGGAGGCAAAAAAAATTATTGAAATGGATGAGAAGTATTTGGTCACTTCAACAAAATCCCTGCCTATTGTGGCAAAGCGTGGCTATGGTTCATTCCTTGAAGATGTGGATGGAAACATTTACCTTGATTTCTCCACAGGCATAAGCGTAAATAACCTTGGCCATATCCACCCGAAAGTTAAGAGGGCTGTTGAGGATCAGCTTGACAAACTCTGGCATTTTGCTGGAACAGATTTCTACTATGAAGAGCAGGTAAAGGCAGCTAGGGCACTTACTGAAGTAACTCCAGGCAAATTCTCAAAGAAGGTATTCTTCGCTAACAGCGGAACAGAAGCGAATGAGGCTGCAATAAAAATTTCCAAGGCATTCACCAAGAAACAGCAGTTCATCTCCTTTATCGGAGGCTTCCATGGAAGATCACAGGGTTCTCTTTCACTGACTGCATCCAAGCCAATCCAGAGGAAGGGATTCTTCCCCACAATGCCTGGAGTGGAGCATGCACCTTATCCCAATCCTTACAGAAATCCATTTGGCATTGACGGATACGAGGAGCCTGAAGAGCTGGAAAACAGAGTCATAGATTTCATTGACAGGTATATGCTCAAAACCTATGTGCCTGTTGACAACCTTGCAGCCTTTGTCGTCGAGCCAATACAGGGAGAAGGCGGCTACATAGTGCCTCCGAAAAACTTCCACAAAAAACTTAGAAAACTGGCTGACGAGAATGATGTCCTGGTGGTAATGGATGAAGTTCAGACAGGTTTTGGAAGAACTGGAAAATTCTTTGCTTCCGAGCACTTTGGTGTGGAACCAGAGGTGATAAGTGTGGCAAAGGCCATCGCATCCGGAATACCCATGGGTGGTGTTATTGTCAATTCACGCCTTGACTTTTCAGAGCCAAGCCTGCACTCAAATACCTTTGGTGGAAATGCTTTAGCCAGTGCTGCCTGTGTTGCTACCGTAAACACAATCAGGGAGGAGAATCTTCTTGAGAATGCTTCAAAACAGGGAGATTATTTCAAGAGAAGACTTAACGAGCTGGCCGAAAAGGAAGAGTCCATAGGAGATGTCAGAGGCATGGGCCTTATGCTTGCTCTGGACTTCGTAAAGGACAGAAAAACCAGAGAACCCAATGCTAAGATGAGAGACAGAGTGGAACTGAAATCCCTTGAAAATGGGCTTATCTTACTGTCAACAGGACTCAGTGCCATAAGGATAATACCTCCTCTCAATGTAACTTCCGAGGAGATAGACATGTCCATGGAATGCCTTGAGAAAGCAATCAGGGCTTCCCACTAAATTTTTTGATTGATGTAACTGATAAACCTGACGAGAGGAAATCCTTCAGACCACTTCAGCTGAAAATTTCCTTTTTTTGTTATGCCCACTTTTGGCAACCTCTCGAATATTATTCTTGCACTCCCATGGGGCTGAGAATCTATGGCAAAAAGCATCCAGGGGTCTCCTGCTACGCTCTTAAGCCTGTAGGCATAGGTTACAAAAAGACCGGCCCTACCGCAAAGCTCCTGAAGCCTGATTGCCTGATCCTGCCTCTGCCCTGATGCTTCTGCGAATGATAGTGTGTCACCAATGGATGATTTTACCTCTATGATCAGGGAAAGATCATGCCTCATTGCAACCAGATCGGCTCCGAATGACCCGGCTGTTCTTGAAACATAGAATGGATTCTCCACCATAGATGAAAGTACCAATCTGGAAGTTTCATCCATCTTTTTCGAAAATTTTTCTATCACCTTTCTGTTCCCTGAGAGAATGCCTGCAAGCTCCCTTTCATAGATACTTCCATTCAAGCAATTTGGCTAAATGCACTGTGCTTAATTTAGTTACCATTGATCCTGCACGGGACACTTACTTTCCCCCAGACTCTCTGAAATAATTTAATTGAATGAATTGCATTTCTATAATATGCAGAAGTTCGTCTACGTTCCTCCCAAGCCACAGAACACAAATATTATGAAATTTGCATTTAAGAACGGTATTTCCGATAGAAAAGAGCTTTATGACCGGGCAGATTCTGATCCAAAGTGGTTCTGGCCAGCAGTTATTGCCGATACAGGAATAGAATTCTTCAGGCCATACGAGACACTTTTTGACTCCAGCATGGGAACCCCATGGACAAGATGGTTTGTTGGGGGTTCGATAAACATAACTTACAACTGCGTTGAAAAGAGGAAAGAAAGCACGAATGTTGCGGTCCGTTTTATGGATGAATCCGGGGAGATTTCATCCTTAACTTACCAGCAGCTTGACACAATGACTGGAAAACTTGCAGGTTCACTTCTGAAGCTGGGAATAATAGGAGGAGAACGGGTTGGGATCTATATGCCATCAATCCCTGAAGCTGTTATAGCACTCTATGCCATAATGAGAATAGGTGCGGTTGCTGTCCCAATGTTCTCCGGTTATGGAAACGAAGCGTTAAAAACGCGGATAAATGATGCTGGAATCAGGTTCGTATTCACCGCATCCTTCTATACAAGAAGAGGAAAGAGAGTGAATATGATAGACAACCTTACTGGCATAGATGGTATAAGGCTGATAGTAAGTGGAAAGGACAAGCCAGATGGTATGCTTTTGTTTGATGACTTACTTAATAATGGCAATTACACACAGTCAGCCCGGACTGACAGCGAGGAGCCTGCAATTATGCTCTATACATCCGGAACTACAGGAACCCCAAAGGGAACAGTGCACACACATGGTGGGTCTCTGGTGAACATAGCGAAGGAAGTAAAATACTACATGGATTGCAAAAGTGATGATACAATATACTGGATCTCTGACCTGGGATGGATGATGGGCCCATGGTATATCATAGGGGGGAACTGCCTGGGTGCAACGGTATTCCTTTACAATGGCTCCCTGGATTACCCCACATGGGACAGATTCTGGGGAGCAATGAAAGCAGGTAATGTTACAATACTTGGCCTTTCTCCGACTTTCGTGAGATCACTGAAGTCAAAATCAAACGGAAAACCGCTTGAAACAGTACGTGTATTTGGATCAACTGGTGAGCCATGGGATGAGGAATCCTGGCTCTGGCTCTTTGAGAACCTTGGCAGTTCTGCAAAGCCAATATGCAATATTTCTGGAGGCACTGACATTATTGGTTGCTTTCTGGCATCCACTCCAGCACATCCTTTGATGCCCAGATGCCTTTATCGTGGCCTGGGAATGCGTGCCTCCGTATTCAATGAAAATGGGGATGAGGTATTCGATGAGGTTGGTTATCTGGTAGCAAAGGGCCATACACCATCAATGACACGGGGAATATGGAAAAAACCGGAACAGTATATATCCACATACTGGATGAGGTTCCCAGGAACCTGGATTCAGGGGGACTGGGCTTTAATGGACAAGGATGGCTACTTCTTTTTGAATGGCAGGTCGGATGATGTTCTGAAGATTGCTGGAAAAAGGCTTGGCCCCGGAGAGGTCGAGAATGAGGTGCTCGCTGTTGAAGGGGTAAATGAGGCAGCCGCAGTTGGCATTACAGATCCTGTAAAAGGTGAATCCCTGGCAATTTTTTTCAGTGGCGAGAATTCCCAGAAGACTGTTGATGAAATAATGAAAGCCATAGAGAATGGGGTTGGAAAACCATTTCTTCCCAGATATGTAATATGGGTACCAGAAATTCCGAAAACCAGGAATGGAAAGATAGTAAGAAGGGTAGTCAGATCAGCATTCATGAATGCGGATACTGGAGACATTTCCAATCTAGAATCTGTTGATCCACTGGATTACATTAGGGAAGTGGGCAAGGCATATGGAAAGTGAGTGGTTATAATGATGTTGGGCAAAGTAGAGGTAAACATTGTCAGGGACGGAACCTTCAGCCTTGATCCCGGGGCTGCCTTTGGTGTAGTCCCAAGACCAATATGGTCCAGAATATTCAATCTTAATGAAGCGGGAAGAGTGAAACTTGGGGTGAATACCCTTGTTGCCTCCGAAGGAGACTTATCTGCAATTATTGACGGAGGCCTTGGAAATATACATAACGAAAAATTCCGGAAGATATTCGAAATTAGCCCCAACCAGGATTACGTCAGAGAAGTTGAGCAATTCACAAGTTGTGAAGATGTAAGGCTGGCAGTGCACTCACATTTCCACTTTGATCATTCCGGCAGGACACTTCAGCTTGAGAACGGAAGGCCGATTTTCAGGAATGCGGCAATTGTGGCACAGAGAGATGAATTTAACGGATATTTACACACAAATGAGATAACAAGAGGAAACTATATTCATCAGGGAACATATGCCAGAGGCCTACTTAAGACAAAGCTCGATGGAAGCAGGAGAATAAATGGGTGGCTGAGTGTCCTTAGGACAGGCGGCCATACCCCGGGGCATGAGGCAATTGTAATCGCTTCAGGGGACAGAGAAATAATTTACCCTGGTGACCTGTTTCCAACATCATTCCACCTTAGACCTAACTTCGTGACTGGAATTGACAGCCATCCATTCCAGACACTTAAGATAAAGAAATTGCTTCTGAAAAGAGCCATCAGGAAAAGGTCCCTTATGATAATGAATCATGATCTCCAACACCCATCTGTTTATGTTTCCAGTGACCCTGAAAAACCTTCATTTGAGGATGGAGATCTATAAAGGCGCTAAATTGAATTGTCAGGGTTCTTGTTAAGAATAAGGTCCATTGCCAGTTCCGCAATGTCTGTTGCATACAGTCCGATTCTGGAACATTCTTCAGCACAGCTCAGCGCAATGAATGATGGGTTCTCAATACCTGAACCCTTTACTATGTTCTCCTTCGCCCTGTTTATGATGCCTTTGCCGGATATGATTTCATTCAATCTTTCAAATCTGGATGAGTAGAACCCATCCACTGCGCTATTGTACATGTTAAGCGACAGATCCAGGAATGAAACAATTTCATCCCTGGCCTTGACTTCCTTATCCTGGCTTGTATTCCATATCTTGCAGATATTCACTGAATGGTCTGCTATTCTTTCCAGAATTCTAGAGAAAATCAGGTAATATATTGTGTCATTTTCTGCCTCTTCCCCGCTCCTGGCCTCCCTGTAAACATACAGCTGATACCTGTCCACCTCGTCATCTCTGCTTATAACACTGTCCAGAAGTGAGATGTCATCGCTTGAAATCCCATTTCTGGTATCTTCAAGCATTGCCTTTACATTCAGGGCCATTCTCCTTACTGCGGTTGGGACTGGAAAAGAATTGAAGTCCAGTACGTTCTGCAACACAACAGACTTTGAAGATTCCTCAAAAATCTCAATTCCCATCACAAGCCTGGTGAAATGCTTTATCGTATCTCTCGTCTGCTGGTTAATGTAGCTCTGGCTCTTTATTGTAAGCGTGTCAAAATTCGATATGTAAATTGAAGTGAGTGCCCTCAAAAGAATTTCCCGGTCTGTGGCGCTTTTCAGGGTAAGAGATTTAACAACCTCCTTCGGTTTCTGGTCACCCCTGCTTATTACCAGTTCTGTATCGCTTTCCTCAATCTTTATGTTGTCCCCCTTCCCTATCCCTGCAAGTTTTACCCATTTTGAAGGCAGAGAGACTATATAGGTTGAGCCACCGGTTACCTGAATCTTCCTAACGTAGGATGCCACAATATAGAATGATGAAAATATATATAGATATTTGGAAAATTAATATCCAACAGGTCTTAAAAAATTGGATTAGAATATTTTCTTCTTAATTGCTCCGTTGATCTTCTGCTTGAGGTCGTCACTTACCTCATCTATTGAGTGGGCGTCCTTGGCATGTTGTGCAATCTGAGGAATAAGTTCATCCGGTTTCTTGGCTGAGACGTGATAGTCGCAGCTCATTCCAATATCCTTACATTTGAAGTGATAGCTCGCCATTGTTTATCATTCAAAATATATTTTAGGATAAGATAAATGTTTTGATTGAAGGATCGGGAATGGTAACGAAACAAATTGCCCTCAAATGAAGAAAATGCCATCTCTGGGACAATTTTAGGGTGTGAAAAGTTATCAGTGAAATAATTTTTATGCCTTTATGGCTAGCACCCTTTGAATGAAGGGCGACCCTAAACTAAAAATTCTCTCTGATAGCATAGAGGCACTTCTGCTTTCAGATGAATATGCGGGAAATATAATGCTTTTGGGAAGACAGGGGTGGGGGCAGAAAGAACTTCTCAAAATACTGGCTGGAAACCTGAGGAACTGGGGTTCGGAAGTCTATGAGGGCCTCACTGAGTCTGCCCAGGAGATTGAGAAATACGAGCCCTTTAACCAGATTCTTGATTCGATAACAAAAACGAGCAAAGTGAGGGAGCTCAATGAGATTCTTTCTTTGATGAAGTCTCACTTCAGGGGAGACAGGAGAGTTTTCCTCTTCTTCAGCAACATAAATCTCCTTTCAGACCCTACAAGGTTCCTCCTCACATACTTCATGAAGAGTTCCAGTGAATACGGAATTTCCATTGTTTGTTCTGGGGCAACAGATTCGGAGTCCAGAAACGGGGACTTTGAAAACTTCCTTGATGTTGTAACAGGAGAGGGGCTGGCCAAAGTTTTCAACCTCTCAAAGCCGCAACCTGAAGATTTCAGATTTGTGCTCTCAAACTACAGATTCCCCGAGGATTTCCTAAACGACATTTACAGGCTTTCAGATGCAAATTTTGCTATTCTTGACTACATAATAAGATATTACAGGTTCCGAGGCGTCATAATGGATAACGGTGATATAGACTACAGGATTTACCGTTTCCTTTTGGTTCCCACAGAGATAAGCCAGTTTCTTGGCGGAATAATCGACTCGCTTGGCAGGACCGGAAAACTGTCAGTTGCCCTTCTATCCTTCATGCAGATTACCCTTGACCCCGAAACCATTTGTGACCTGCTGTCCCTGAGTGTCAGCGATGCTGTTGAAATATGCAATGAGCTGGTAAAAATGGGACTTGTCGTCAGGTTATATTCAAAGTTTGGAATGACCAGCAAATTCATAAATCCATATTTCAAGGGTGCAATTCCGAATGAGATATTGCAGGAAGCACTCAAGCTGTCCTCTAAATCCGGGAGTTTCCATCTTCTTCCTGTTGAAAACAGAATCCAGGTCCTGGAGCAATCAGGGGATTATGAAGGCATATCAACCCTTGTGAAAAATGAGTGGAGAACCTTTGTGAGGAAATTTACAAACACTCAGTCGATCCTGAATTTTGTGCAAAGAGTCCAGGAGCACATAGAGGATGCTGAGGCAAAGAACATACTTTCCCTGATAAGGTGTAACGCCATATACAACTCTGATGACCTTGAAAAGGCAAGGAAGTGCTACGAAATATGCCCGGGATATGATATAGACCCCGCTGGAGTTACGCTGACACTCGCATCCATTTACCAGACTCTTGGAAATTACAGTAAGTCCGTTGACATACTGGAAACATTTTCCTCAAAACTGCCACTGGAGGATGCGGCTTCTGGCTTCCTCAAGCTTCTGATTGCAGAGGCAAGCTTTAACCTTGAAGATTATGAAAATGCAGAAAACAGGCTGAAAGAGGCCATCGATATAGCAGTTAAAAGCTCTGATGATGAACTGAAGGCCAGGGCCCTAACACTTAAGGGCAACATCCTTCTGATCAAAGGTGATAATCATGGATCAGAAGAATGTTACAATGAATCAGCCTCCATAAACCGGAGGCTTGGAATCTGGCTTCAGCTTTCCAGAAATTTGAACAATCTTTCTGTTCTATANTCCNGCAAAGGGAGANACNNTGAGGCCATAAGTATCCTTGATCAGCTGATTGACAATACATACCTCACA
>ACXJ01011147.1_pt2 | contig 11405 bp, 12 predicted proteins | sample 870861 | NCBI WGS metagenome assembly ACXJ01 (sample SAMN02954270, study PRJNA29437) | mine drainage metagenome | biome: terrestrial; feature: Richmond mine; material: biofilm; isolation source: combined biofilm from UBA (pink subaerial biofilm) and UBA BS (thick... ... | reverse complement strand
GCCCCGAAATCGAAATCACACTTTCCAAAAGAATTCACCATAACACAGACTGTTGAAGCCCTGTTGACAATTATAAATACGGGCATGGCTGAATAAATCGTATTCTTCAGGTCATTGTAATCCCATGATGTTGATGTGATAGTTGTGAATTTGGCCCGGTTTCGCCTCATTCTCAGAGGTGCTTCTCCAAGGCCGAAAATATGATCATCATCTTTAAGGTCTATGAGCAGTTTCAGATTGCTTCCCTCCCTCTGACTGGTAACCTTTCTTCCATTCAGTTCAAAAATTTTAGATTCCTCAGATAATATTGCGGCCCTGTGATTTGAATCTCTGAATGAAAGCAGACCCTTAGGGATGCCGGATGTTATTTCCAGATCAGTTTCATTCTTGTAATAATGCAGATCCATCTTACAACAATAGACTGGATATGAATAAGCCTTTCATAAAAATAAGAAAAAATATCTGGCATCCATTCACTTTTCGCCGTTTTATTTAATGTGCGGATGAATCACAAAATGGCCAATTTTTATGCCCGTATTTATCATCACTGAACCTGCATAGTATAGATACATCCAGAGGAAAGTCACTGCTACACCAAGAAGCCACCTGAGTTTTATCTGACCAGAATAAAGCATCAAGGCAAGAATAAGAACTGCAAAAACCATTATTGCTCGGTTTGCGCTTTTAACAATTTTTTCATCCTGTGGGCTAAGAGAATGGCCTGTGTAAAACTTACCAACACCGTAGCACTTTTCACATATTTCTTTGCCATCTTCTGTATAGCCTCTTCCAAGGCATTCCTGGCATTGTATCCAGTCTCTCAACTTATGCTCATTGAAGTTGAAGCATAAATACTTATGCCAATTGAAACATACTGGAAATCAGGAATTAACAGGAATCTGGAAAATAGATATTTGGGGTAAAGAAATTGTCATTGGAAGATTCTGGTAACAAAGTTACCCAGCATATGGCTAATGAAAGAACCTATCTTGCCTGGGTAAGGACCGGGATATCAATAATTGCACTAGGCTTTGTTGTGTCCAAATTTGGCATCATAATAAGAGAGCTGGTTCCGAATTCTCCTCAGACAAACAGCCACCTTTCCACAATAGTTGGCGTATTTCTTGTGGTAGCCGGCGGTTTTATGCAGCTTCTGGCCCTCAGAAGTTTTGTAAGAAACAGAAATAGTATAGAAAAGGGAGATTTCTCAGCACCAAGATGGCTTGAAATATCTGCAGGTGCAGTTACATTTGCAGTAGCAATTGTTCTGGTGGCATATCTTCTCATTTCAGTTTGAAATTATCCCTGACGAAAAATTCAAAATGCATTTACGTTCGGATGTTCTGATTATCCAACAGTTTCATATGGCTCCGGCAGAGAAGGTAACTGCAATTTTAAGCTCATAAATAAACAGAAATTAAATTTTAGGCATGATTACTGCTATAACAGTGTATCTTTTTCATCTCCGGGACATATCCTCCGGGCAGGCTTCTTCCCAATCTCAAAGTGATTAATGTTTTAAATTTCTCCATCAGGGGCATGAATTCAGTTCCTGTCTTTTCTTAGCTCCTCCCTGAATCTAACAAGATCCTTTGGCTTAACCTGAAGTATGAAGCTCCCCACATAATTACATTCATTGCATCTGTATACCTCTCCAGTAATGCCACCCGCTGTCCAGCTTATCTTTGTAGAGCCGCATTTTGGACACACTGTTATCTCTTCCATAATTTTTAGAACCCAATCTGTTATCTTAAGGCTTTCCATGGTTTTCCCTGCAATTTTATAAAAAAGCCATTTATCATGGTAATTTAAGAAATCACAGGATCAGGTACATGCTTTATATTGAAATTCCCCTAATTCTGAATCCTGGCTAGTTCATGTAGAGTTCTGTATTTCTTTTTCTGGCCTTGCCTTCTTTCCGGAGCTTTGCCTGAATGCAATTATTGCCAAAGCTGCTAATATGCCAAAAATTGCACTTACAATATATGGCGATCCTATGGATACGGAACCAAACAGGAATCCGCCTATACCTGGCCCGATTGTGTTAGCCAATGATGTTGCAGATTGTGATATTCCCAGAGTTGCACCCCTTGCCACTGAAGACCTCTGGCTCAGTATTGAAATTACAGGGGTCTGGAACAGGCTGTATCCTAAATTCAGGATGGTTAAACCTCCAAGAACAAAATATTCCCCTGGGGTTGCGTAGAGTATTAAGAACCCCAGGGAGAAGAAAATCATCGCGAATCCGGAGGCCCTTATTTCTCCGGACTTCCTTGAAATGAATGGTATCAGAATGAACTGGAATGCTGCCTGTTCCAGGCCTAGTATCAACAGAACTATCCCCACCTCAAGTGAGGCCCACCCAAATAGATCCTCCCCATAGTATGCCAGTGTGGCCTGCATTATTGCAAACCCCATTCCTACAAATACCAGACCTAGAAAAAGAAACCCGCCTCTTTTCGCCGCACTGGAAATCTGCCTTAAGAAATTCATTCCGCGAGTTGGAAGGTCGATCCTTGATTCCTTTAAGCGTAAAACAAGGACTAGGTTTGTGAATGAAAGTAGTGATGTCAGGTATATAACTGTCCTGAATCCCAGAAACGAAAGAATACCCCCAAGTGCAGGCCCTATGACGAAACCCATTCCAATTGCGGCCCCGATTATTCCTATTGCTTTAGTTCTGCTTTCTGGATCTGTCCTGTCAGAGACCATTGAATAAATTACTGTCAGGTTAGCAGAAGTCCCACCACTTATCAATCTTCCCAGGAAAAGAAATAGAAGCGATGGGGCACTTGCAAAGACAATATATCCTGCAATTTCTCCTGCCAGACCAATTATGAGGATCTTTTTTCTTCCATATCTATCGGAAAGAGAACCAAGGATTGGAGACATAATCAGCTGGGCAACTGAATATGCTGCCAGAAGCATAGAGAATTCAAAAGGAGACGCACCCAGCCTTTGAGCATAATATGGTGCTATAGGTATGATTATGCCGAAACCAATGAAATCAATAAAAGCAGTGAAAAACAGGGGAAACACTGCTGTGAAACTACTTGATTCCCTCTTCATGAATCAGGCAAATCTCTCACGCTTAATACCTGCTTATCAATACTTTTTTGATATCTCCTCTTTCAGGTATAATGCAAAAAAGTAAAGGAACCACCTGCAAGACAGCATGTTCTCATTTTATATTAAAATCTGAAACACTATTGATAGAATGTTTAATATGTTTCTTTTCATTACCTATCGATTCTATTGATTTTTATGCAATACACTAAATTTGAGAAAGCAAGGATTATCGGGGCCAGAGCACTCCAGATCTCCATGGGCGCCCCGGTATTAATTGAAATACCAAAAGGAATGATGGACCCTGTTGACATAGCAATGATGGAATTCACTAACGACGCCATACCTATAACAATTAAAAGGGAAAAGAAAGACTGAATTTTCTGGATTTATTTTAGAATTCCCCCCACATTTTTTCCTTGGTGTAAATATGATTGAAACTCACGATCTCCAAGGAGCCCTTTCTATTTTAATCATGTAATCCTGGGAAATTGTTTGATCAAGATTCCATCAGTTAAAGAATCTCTTAATGTATTATATAAAACGCTCTCTAATGCCACTGCCAGAAAGTGTTATATAGGGTTCTGCTATAAGAGGGACTACGCACAATTGGGATGAGAATCCTGATTGTATCAGTCATAAGGCGAAAGGGTGACGGACCTTTTGGTCAGAATGACCCCGGATTTCCATGACTGGTAAAAATGGAGTTGTGAGTTTGACTCACTTCTGACAGGGAGTTTAATGGTGCAAACTATGGCCCGCCAATTTATAATATTGTAAAAACAGGATTAACTCCGGTTGATCCTGCCGGCGGCCACTGCTATCAGGTTTCGACTAAGCCATGCGAGTTATAGGGTCGTAAGACACTGGCGAACCGCTCAGTAACACGCGGATAATCTACCCCCAGGAGAGGCATAACCTCGGAAAACTGAGGCTAATTCCTCATAACCATCATCTGCTGGAACGCTGTGATGGTAAAAGCTCCGGCGCCTGAGGATGAGTCTGCGGCCTATCAGGTAGTATGTGGTGTAAAGGACCACATAGCCGAAGACGGGTACGGGCCCTGAGAGGGGGAGCCCGGAGATGGACTCTGAGACACTAGTCCAGGCCCTACGGGGCGCAGCAGGCGCGAAAACTGTGCAATGCGCGAAAGCGCGACACGGGAAACCTGAGTGCCTTGACAATGTCAAGGCTTTTCTTAAGCCTAAAAAGCTTAAGGAATAAGAGCTGGGTAAGACGGGTGCCAGCCGCCGCGGTAACACCCGCAGCTCGAGTGGTGGTCACTTTTATTGAGCCTAAAGCGTTCGTAGCCGGTCCTGTAAATCTTCAGGAAAATACTTCCGCTCAACTGAAGAAATTTTGGAGAGACTGCAAATCTAGGGACCGGGTGAGGTTGAATGTACTTCTGGGGTAGGGGTAAAATCCTGTAATCCTGGAAGGACGACCGGTGGCGAAGGCGTTCAACTAGAACGGATCCGACGGTGAGGAACGAAGGCTAGGGGAGCAAACCGGATTAGATACCCGGGTAGTCCTAGCTGTAAACACTGCCCACTTGGTGTTGCATCTCCGGTAAGGGGGTGCAGTGCCGTAGCGAAGGTGTTAAGTGGGCCGCTTGGGGAGTATGGTCGCAAGGCTGAAACTTAAAGGAATTGGCGGGGGAGCACCGCAACGGGAGGAGCGTGCGGTTTAATTGGATTCAACGCCGGAAAACTCACCGGAGGCGACCTGTGTATGAGAGTCAACCTGATGAATTTACTCGATAGCAGGAGAGGTGGTGCATGGCCGTCGTCAGCTCGTACCGTAGGGCGTTCACTTAAGTGTGATAACGAGCGAGACCCCCATCTTCAATTGCTAAGCTAACCGTGAGGTTGGTAGAACTTTGAAGGGACCGCCAGTGCAGAACTGGAGGAAGGAGGGGTCGACGGCAGGTCAGTACGCCCCGAATCTTCCGGGCAACACGCGCGCTACAAAGGACAGGACAATGGGCTGCGACCTCGAAAGGGGAAGCCAATCCCGAAACCTGTTCGTAGTTAGGATTGAGGGCTGTAACTCGCCCTCATGAATCTGGATTCCGTAGTAATCGCGGGTCAACATCCCGCGGTGAATATGCCCCTGCTCCTTGCACACACCGCCTGTCAAACCATCCGAGCTGGTGTTGGATGAGGGTTAGTTCGAAAGGGTTGATGGGAATCTGATGTCAGTGAGGAGGGTTAAGTCATAACAAGGTATCCGTAGGGGAACCTGCGGATGGATCACCTCCTAAATATATACCTTGGCGGGCCACAAGCACACTCATTTCAGGTTTTTGCGTTTTTTATCAACAAACTTTTTTAATAAGTATTCGTTAACTAAACAACAGGGTAATTTATGTCAGTTGAAGAAGATCTCGTGGAAGTACAGAAGAAAATCGAGAGACGATTTTCTGGGATAGGGAAAGGCAAGTATGCCAGAATCATAAAGATGGCAAAAAAGCCTGGATCTCAGGAATATGTCAAGGTACTGGCTATTACCGGTGCAGGTATTATCTTTTTAGGGGCTCTTGGCTTTTTAATTTACTATCTGATGACTATAGCTTTTTGAGGGTTAAGAATGAGCATACAGGAATATGAATGGATCGAGTGTGAGAGTAAGGAAATTAATTCTTATTGTGGACAGAAGGTAAATATACCTGTCACCATAAGGAATATTGAGAAGGAAAAAAGGACTTTTAAAATAGAATTATCAATGGAATTCATACAAGCTGATTCGTCCATCATTTGGGAAATGGACTTTACAAATAATGATAGAGGAATTCTTCAGTTCAGTCCTGATGGAGATAAGAAATTCGAGAAGAAGCTTGAGCTTGAGGGACATGCGGTAAGAGAAATGATGTTTACCATTGATTCACCTAAGGGGGGAAGTATAGGTGACAGCGTTACGGTACGCATAAGGATAGCATCTGAAGATGGAATCCACTCTGCAAATTTCACAGACAGTATCATCCTCAAACCAGTAATAATTGCCGTAAAAACAAATGTTGGCAAGGAACTTGAGGTTGCCACAAATCTTCTAAATTCCGATGAAAAGGATCTAGAGGAGAGAACTGTTCTTAATCCCACGGCAAAGAGGGAAATAATGGCAATAATGTCTCCATACGAGTTGAGGGGATACTTTTATTTGGAAACCATGCACCCTGATAGAATACCATATCTTGGAAGGTCAATGAGGAATTTCAAGGGTGTTGTTGAAGGAGCAATAAATATAGAGGAGATACAGGAACAACTCACTCCAAAGCCTGCGGTTGCAGGTCTTGAACTGGGATCATTCGTTGAACTTGTAAAGGGGCCATTTAAGGGAGAAAAGGCCAGAATCATGAATATCGACCATGAAAAAGAAGAAGTGACGGTTCAGTTTATAGAGTCTGCTATGCTAATTCCCGTAAAGGTCAAGGCAGAGGATATTAGGGTAATTGAAAGTGGAAAGAAGCAATGAGCTATAAACGGGAATCAAGAGAGAGAAACGAAGCAAGGATAAGAAATATTGAGGAAACGCTAAAACATCCAAAAACCTTAGTTCCCGACTGTCTTGATAAAGTCATGTTCTGCCCTTTCACCGCATATGAAAAAAAACTTAACGGAGAGGTTGATCTCCTAAAATTTGCAAAATCTCATGACGAATTTCTCAGGGGGCTGGCTGAAACAAAGAGGGCAATTGATGATGATGAGTTATCATTCTCTGGGCTGCTTAAAACACCCCATGGGACTGCCACGTTTTTCAAGAAGGGAGACACTGACCAGTATGTACTCGCTGGCATCCAGAACGAAAAGCATGACGTCTTCAGAATGCTGAGTTTTTCACGTATAGTATCATCAGGGAAGGCAGTAATATATTCAGCAGGATCATACTACCGGGCAACCTGCAGGAGCACACCACCAGAATCAAAGTTTATTGAGAACATTCTAAACGAAGAAAATATCTCATATTCCATAGAACAAAGTACAGGACTCTTAGAGGTTGGAACAGGGGATGATTATACGGAACTGTACATCTTTGGTTCTCCACTTTTGCTTTGTGGTTCAATGTCTAAAATAAATACACCTACAAAGATATTCAAATACATTCTCTGCAAGGACCCAATGCAGCTAATCTCATTCAAAATCTCAAAGCTTTCAAGATTTTCAGACAAGTCAGAGAGCAGCATTTTTGCGAGCTATATATCTGGAGGAATGACAGATTCCGACTTCTTTCAGCAGATTGTATCAAAAAGGAGAAATCTTGCAAAATCATCAGGACTATTTCTCATTGGAACAGAAGCTTTTCCAGACATCAATGCTTTTCTATCAAAAATAGACATTTCTGAAAGAGAAAAAAAGGTTATATCGGAACTATGGCCATCAGGAGAGGGTATATACATTGACGATGCCAGCACCAGAAAACTATATGAAATTGTCTGGCCTGAAATTGGGGAACAGATAGTTGAGCAACTCTATCCTGGAGCAACACAGAAACACAGGGATGTAATGAAAGGAAATCCAGTAGAGATTCTTGACAGACTTAACAGGGCTATAAAGCTGGAAGAAACAGAGGAAAGAATGAAGTTGAAGTCATGGTCGACACCATCATCACAGCTGGCAGATCTTATAGCAATAAGCATCACAGAGCAACCAGAATCACTAACCGATTACATATCAAAAATGTCCATGAAGGAGACTGACAGTCAGGCTGTTGCGTATTGCATACAGGAAATTTACAAGCTTAACAGGAGCCAGTCATGGAAGATATCTAGTGATGCAGTGGTTAAAGGAAGGATGATAATGGAATATGTAACCAGGATTATAAAGGACCCATGGAACAACCCTGATGCAACATTTCAGGAGATATCCAAAATAATAAGGTGAATCATGGCACGTCACGTCCTGTCAAAGAAAGATATGAAGATTTTTTTTGAAAAGTTGAGGGAAAATAATCTTTGGGCAGATTTTTTTTCCAATTCTAACATAGAAGTTGAAGAGCATAAGGGAAAGAAATGCTATTCAATTGGTGGAAGGTTCATTGCCTACGAAGAGGACAGACTCCTCCCATCAATTGATCTTCTGAATGCAATAAAACCTGAAATTTCGTCTGTGACAGTGGATAATGGTGCAGTGCCACACATTCTGAATGGAGCTAAGCTATTTGGTAAGGGAATAACCCAGATAGGTGAAAGCATTAGACCGGGAAGCCTTGTCTACGTAAAGGACCCAACAGGCAGGTTTATTGCAGTGGGCATAGCAACAAAATCAACAGAGGAGCTAAAGGTATCAAGAGAAGGCCCAGCCGCCGATATAATCATGTCACCAGCCAAAAACCCATGCACCCAGTGAAACGGGGTTAGAAAGGTATTTATTGAAACAATCCTTACTAGATTATGGCAGAATTATTGAAAGTTGGTTCAAAAATACCGGAATTCGAAACATTAGATCAGCATGGAAAAAGCATGGGAACAAAAGAAATTATGGGAAAGCCTGCAGTTATATATTTCTATCCAAAGGACGATACGCCCGGATGTACAGTGGAAGCATGTGAATTCAGGGATAACATTTCACAGTTCAGGGAAAAGGGAGTCAATGTATTTGGCATATCAGTGGATGATCAGAAATCTCACAAGAAGTTCGAGGAAAAATTCAACCTGAATTTTCCGTTGCTTGTGGACAGCAGTAAGAAAATAAGCGAACAGTTTGGCGTACTTGGTGAAAGGTCTGCAAAAAGAGTAACTTTCATAGTGGACAGCAAAGGAACGGTAGTTTATGTCTATCCCAAAGTATCACCAAAGGGTCACACTGAAGAGGTAATGAATAAATTAAAAGAATTAAAATTAGTAAATTAAGGATCAGGCAAGTACAAATTTATAGCCGTAATAGATTATTCCACTTTTTCCATCTTCAGCTATTTTCCTGAAAACTTTTCTAACCCTTTTCCCTTCCTTTATCTCTGCATTTCCCACATCTACAAGCTGACCTGTGACCATAGGACCCTCATCCAGTTTGATCAACGCCAGAACATATGGTTTTTGTCGTGAGAATGCAGGTGGTGCTTCGTGTACTATGGTAAACGAAAATATCTCACCATCACCTGAAAGCTCGTGATCAACCATTTTCCCGATAGAATCTCTGTGACACACAGGGCAAATGTCCCTTGAGGGAAAATATATCCTACCACAATTGCCACACTTCTTTCCAAGTAATCTATATCTGTTTGGGCTCTCTCTCCACATTCTTGATAATTCTCCCATTTATTCCACCCCCAGTATATGAACAACAGATGCAACTCCTGAACCTGCCATGTTATGTATCATAGCATTTTTTGCATCTTTGACCTGCCTTTTGTTTGCTTTACCCTTTAATTGCAAATATGCCTCAACTGCCTGGCCAACACCAGTTGCACCATAGGGAAATCCTTTAGCTTTTAAACCTCCAGATGGATTAACCGGCAATCTGTCATTAAGAGCTATACCCTCTTCGATCAGATCTTTTGCCTTCCCTTTTTCAGCAAAGCCCAGATCTTCAAGAGCCATCAACCCGTAAATATTATACGAATCATGGATTTCAACAAAAGACATATCGGAGTTCTTCAGGTTTGCATCCTTAAGTGCCTTTCTTGCCGCCAGCTTGGTAGGTTCAACTGTGTAGAGGCATTCCCTGCTGTGGAGTGCAAATGGACCCTGAGACATAGCAGATGACAAAATCTTAACACCATCTATGGAATGTTTTTTGACATATTCTTCAGAAGCAAGTATAATACTTGATGCACCATCACTTAGAGGTGCGCAGTCCATTAGATTGAGGGGTTCAGCAATCAGCGTAGCATTCAGAGCCTGCTGAATCGTTATCTTATTCCTGAAATGTGCATTCTCATTAAGACTTGCATTTAGATGGTCGTTTACTGACAGTTTTGCAAGAACGTCCTTAGAAACGTTAAAATCCTTCAGGTACTTTCTAGCAGAAAGGGCAGCTAAAGCAGCAGGAGTTCCACCTTCAAATGCTTCCCATTCCCTGTCAAGAATGGAGGAGGTTATGTCAATATTCTCGTTTCCATATAGTTCTGTCATTTTTTCCGCTCCTCCTACCATTACAGTATCATACTCACCTGATCTGATTGCCAGATATCCTTCTCTTATGGCTGCACCTCCGGATGCAGTCGAAGCTTCGATTCTCATCGATGGGATGTATTCCGAAGATACCCCTGCCTGATCTGACATCAGTGCGCTTAAATGTTCCTGTCTGCTTATATCTCCTCCAAGGCTATTACTCATATAAATGGCCCCAAGATCTCTTGTTCTAATCCCTGCATCTTCAACAGCCTTTAGCCCCGCTTCCACTGCAATATCTCTCAGTGATCGATCCCACAATTCTCCGTATTTTGCTTCTCCAGCTCCTATTATGTAAACACCCTTACTCAACGTCTTCACCCAGTATTAATTTCTTCTTAAATTTGGCATACATTCCATAATCAAGGAATATTGTATCCTCTAGCAACTCCCTTACAGTTACTGCACCTCTTTTATGCAGATTCTCTATTTCCGAATTCACTTCGATGTGAAACGCATCAGAACCTGCCCCTGAACCAAATGATACAGCAAGTATTCTATCGCCATCCTTGGCAACATCAAGTATGGCTGAAAGTCCAACCATCATGGCTCCAGAATATGTGTTTCCTATGTAAGGAGTGAGCAAACCTTCCTTATACTGTTTTTCCTCAAATCCCAGCAATTTCGCCGCCCTGGTAGGGAATTTACCGTTTGGCTGATGAAACACTGCATAATCGTAGTCTTCAGGTTTGGTTTTCATTCTCGCCATCATCTCCTTTCCTGCAGATACAACATGTTTGAAATAGGCCGGTTCACCTGTAAACCTCTCTCCATGAGTTGGATATGGCTGCCCTTCTCTCCTCCAGAAATCTGGTGTGTCTGAAGTAACAGAAAGGGTTGATTTAATCTCTGCGGCAACGTTCTCATTCCCTATGATCATGGCTGTTCCCCCAGCTGATGCTGAATATTCTAATACATCACCAGGTGCACCCTGAGAGGTATCAGAACCAATAGCCATTCCCATTTTTATCATACCTGATTGCACCATTGCAAGGACATTTTGCATCCCTGCAGTGCCTGCTTTGCAGGCGAATTCGTAATCTGCTGCAAACATGTCGAAATTTGCTCCTATTGCTGAAGACACAATTGTTGCAGTTGGTTTTACTGCATAGGGATGGCTTTCTGATCCTATATACATAGCTTCTATCTGTTCTCCCCTGNNNCCTCCTCGTTTTAATGCCGTCCTTGCAGCCTCAACAGNNNTTGTTGCTACATCTTCATCTGGAGACGGAAC
>ACXJ01011202.1_pt1 | contig 11409 bp, 9 predicted proteins | sample 870861 | NCBI WGS metagenome assembly ACXJ01 (sample SAMN02954270, study PRJNA29437) | mine drainage metagenome | biome: terrestrial; feature: Richmond mine; material: biofilm; isolation source: combined biofilm from UBA (pink subaerial biofilm) and UBA BS (thick... ... | reverse complement strand
AATGGGAGGGATATTATTACTGATTAAGGTCAAAAAAAATAGGGGAATACTGGACAGGATAGCCGGAAGCTCAAAATCAAAACTATTTTCACGGCTTTCAATTCCACTCGTTTATATATTATTTGCAATGGGCATAGTCCTGCTTGTCCTTGGTACAGTACTATCACTAACAACAAGGGTGAAGGAAAATATACCTGTTAGTGAATATCTTGCGCTTCCAGGGATAGATCCGGAAATCCCCATTGTTTATGGGCTGATAGCTTTTGCAATATCTCTAGTGATTCATGAAATGTTTCACGGAATTGTTGCAAGAAAGCATGGAATTAAGGTAAATTCAGTTGGACTTATGCTTTTTGTGGTTCCAATCGGTGCTTTTGTTGAACCTGATGAAAAAGAGATAACGGAAACAACTCCAGTCATCAGAAGAAGAATAGTTGGTGCTGGAATAGCGGTAAACTTTGTCATCGCTATAATCTGCTTCCTTTTTCTTTCTCTGGCTATGTCCCATGCAGCAGTTCAAACATACCCGGGGGCATATGTTGATGCTGCATATCCTGGAAACACTGTAACACCACACAATATCACGGGAAGCGAGCTCCTTTCAGTTGGAAATATGAAAGGCAATAGCCTGGTTAATCTTACAACTTCCTGCTCAGTAACACCTGGTACTCTTCTGAATGCTTCATTTTATAATGGTCATAAAATCTTCAATTACTCCATACCTGCTGGAATTCAGGTAGTATCAACTTATAAAGGATACCCTGCCTATAAAAATATAAGTCTAGGTGATTATATAATTTCTGTAAATAACAGGACTGTTTATAATGAAACTGTACTTGGTAACATACTGAACAAAATAAGTCCTGGAACTGAAATAAATGTAGGACTAGAAAATTTTACTGCTGCATCCCATGAAGGAATAAAAAGTACAGTGTCCTTTAAAACAAGATCAACTTATTCATTCTATAAAACGGAGGATCCGTCCTTACTAACAGTGGCCATGAAAAATGAAAGTTTCATAGGTGTTGGAATAACCTATGGTGGACTTGGACTCGTTTCTATGAGCTATTACAAATCTCTAGTGTTTGGCTCCTCTGTATACACCTCAGGACCCGAAGGAGCTATAGAATCAATAGCATTACCCTTTGACGGGCTTTCCCCCGTGCCATCAAGTTTTGCCCATCTGTATTCTGTTCCACTGGGGTATGAAGTATTTTGGTTTTCAACAAATACAATATACTGGCTTTTCTGGGTGAATATACTTCTCGCTATCACAAATGCCCTGCCACTTGCAATATTTGATGGTGCACAATTCCTAAGGGACACCCTGATGATAGCATCCAAACATGAACGTTTTAAATACTTCCGAGACGAAAAGAATATAGCTGCCGTTCTTTCACTCACTACAACACTGATCTTGCTAATGCTGATGATAGAAATAATTGTTCCCAGAATCATATAGATTTTAAAGATTATCTGGAATTTGGTTCACTGAATTAAGTGGACCAAATTACCCTTTCCATTCATAGTTCAAGGAACAAATAAAACTAACACACTGTTCACAAAGAGTTTATAACTTGAATTCAATAGGGGTAACATCAGGTTATAAAAATGCCGTTTGCAGAATCAATAGAAAGAAGACTAAATAAGAAAATTTGCATGAGATGTGACGCAAGAAACTCAGTTAAAGCAATAAAATGCAGAAAGTGTGGATACACCGGTTTAAGAATGAAGGCAAAAGAAAGAAGGGGAGGCCAGTAGGCACTTGGACAGTAATCTCCCCAAAGCAGCAGTTTTGAGGATGGAGGGGACAAACAATGACACAGAAGCCCTCCGGTCGCTGAGGGAATCAAATCTTGACCCCAGTTACGTGCATATTCACGAAATAGAAAAAAATAAAGTTGATCTGGAAGATTTTCAGATTTTGTTCATACCAGGTGGTTTTTCAGCAGGAGACTATGTAAGGGCTGGTATTATTTTTGCAATCAGATTGAAGACAGCCGCTGGTAAAAAAATAGAAGGAATGATAGAACAGGGTAAGCCCGTACTGGGCACATGTAATGGATTCCAGGTGTTATCAGAAATGGGTCTAACCTCTTCAGATATGGATAAGAGAGAACTTGCCCTGGACGTTAACGAAAGTGGGAAGTTTGAATGCAGAACAGTACTGGTGAAGTATTCGGGACGAAATAAGATTTTTGATGGGAAAATCCCAAGGGATCAGGTATTTGAAATTCCAGTCGCTCATAAGGAAGGAAGGATAAGATTCACATCAGAATCCGTTGAAAAGGAATACGTTGTAAATGGCAGGGCAATATTCACCTACGTAGATCCTGAAGGGAAAATTTCAGGCTATCCATGGAATCCGAATGGTTCGCCCGATAATATTGCCGGAATATCGGGACATTATGATAACGTGCTTGGTCTGATGCCACATCCAGAAAGAATGTTTTACAGTTACCAGCTTTCAACTAAGGGAAAAAGAGAGAACAGCGTCCCAGTGGGAAAAATATTTTTTGGTGCAATCTCTGATTATGCAAGAAGACTTTAATCACTTAAATCTTTCATTTTCAATCCTAAGCAGAAGCTTTCTGGCATTCTCTTTAAATTCCTCAAGTGTTGAATCGTTCACAATCATGTACTCTGCAAGAGAAATTGCATTTCCAATACCCCAAGACAACTCTCTATCATCTCTGCTTACGAGTTGATCAAGAACCTTGGCATCATCGGGTCTTCCTCTTTTCTGTATTCTTTTAAGTCTTTCCTCTCTATCAGTATGAATTCCAATTAAAACAAGATCTGGAAATCTTGTTTTGAAATAATCAAATTCCTCCATGTTTCTTAGTCCATCAACAATGACCTTCCTATCATCTTTAATGTCTTCCGAAAGACGGACAGCCCAGATATCTTTCCCATGAAGTTCTCGTTCAGAGTTTGCAAAGGTTCCAATTTCCTTATCTGTGTTGCCTATGTTATTCATCTTTGCATATTTTCTTACCACATCACCCATATGATAATCTTTCCATCCCATACTTTTGGCAACTTTTATAAATTCATCCTTCCCTGATCCGGGCATGCCTGTAACAATAAGCATGAAAACCCCTATCATATCAATGAATAATTAATTTATGAATGATACAATTATATCCTTAACAATAAAAAAAATCCTGAAAACCATATTTCATAACTACTCTAATTAACTATTTTAATTAAGAATCAATACCTATACAGATGACAAAAGTTGACATCAACATAACAGTTGGTGGCCCTCAGGGTGGCGGTATAGATACATCCTCCAATATGATAAGCAGGGCCTTCGCACAGTCAGGTTATTATGTTTTTGGTGTGAGAGAATACCACTCAAACATCAAGGGAAGGCACAGTTATACCCACGTCAGAATAAAGGCCGAAAGGCCACGATCACTGAAATATCCTGTAGATTTTCTGGTTGCTCTTGATCCAGATAGCATTTTTGAGCATCTTGAAGACGTAGGACAGGGAACGAAAATTATCTATGACAATGCAATAGAAAAAGCAGAACTCTCTCAGGCAAGGATGATAATGAGAGATACAGCAAAGAAAATCCAGGAAACACTAACAGATGACAATTTCCCCAACACAATTGCAGGTGCGATATCATGGATGAAGTCAAGAGGAGCAATTCCAATTCCAGTGCCGTTTAATTCAGTTGTTCAGAAAGCCATATCAGGTGGGGTTCCATCCAGATACTTCAACACACTTGGAGCTGCCCTGACACTTGCTATTTCTGGAGTTAATATAAAACACATGAACGATAGCATTAAAATTGTCTTCGCAGGAAAGGACAGCATAATAGAGGAAAACATAGCTGTAGTAAAGGCAGCATATGACTATTGCAGTGAAANCAAGCTTGCAGGCGAAACTCTGCCAGATCTGGAACATCNNAAAAGATTCATGCTAACCGGTAATGATGGGGCAGCCATAGGAAAGATGATGGGAGGCCTCAGATTGCAAACCTATTACCCAATAACCCCTGCCAGTGATGAAAGCACCATAATGGAAGAGCACAACTACATAAAGTGGATAGATACAGAAGCAGCTAAACTAAAAGAAGGCGGAATTGTAGTAGTTCAAACAGAAGATGAGATTGCGGCAATAACCATGGCCATAGGAGCTGCCCTTACTGGAACCAGAACATCAACAGCAACCAGTGGACCAGGTTTTTCACTTATGGCTGAGGGTTTCTCATTCGCAGGGACAGATGAAGTTCCTCTTGTAGTAACTTTATATCAGAGAGGCGGTCCAAGTACCGGTCTTCCTACCAGAAATGGTCAGTCGGATCTTCTATTTGCCATGAACACAGGTCATGGTGAATTCCCGAGAATAGTCCTTGCATCAGGTGACGTTGAAGAATGCATATACGATTCAATGAATGCATTGAATTATGCACAGAGATATCAGATGCCAGTAATCCATCTCATAGACAAGAATCTGGCAAACACATCAGACTTCATCACACACATAGACGGAAAGAAGGTTCCTGTAAATGCAATGAATTCGACGTACACGGGTTGGACTTCAAGAGATATAATCTGGATACAAAGAATGGAATCTCAAATCTGGGTGCATTCGGAAAGGATATATTCTGGATGACAGGAGATGAGCATGATGAGCTTGGCCATGTAACTGAAGATTCTGAAGTGAGAGACAAGATGATGGTTAAGCGTTTCACAAAACTTCAAACAGCTGATTCAGAAATTCCAATGGAAGATAAGGCAGTACTGTATGGAGATAAGAATGCAGACGTGACATTTGTTACATGGGGAAGTCAGAAAGGACCCATACTGGATGTTATAGATCTACTTGCTGAAGAAGGAATTAAGGCAAATCTGCTTTACGTAAAAATGTTCATTCCATTCCCAGCAAATTTCGTGAAGGACATACTTTCAAAGGCCAAGATTGTCATAGATGTCGAAAGCAATTTCCTCGGTCAGCTGGCTGAGGTAGTGATGGCTAAGACAGGAATAAAGATCGAAAACAGGATTTTGAAATATAATGGGAGGCATATGACAGAAGATGAAATACTGTCTGCTTCGAGAGAGATAATTAATAATAAAGAGACAAAAGTTGAGAAGGTGTTAAAACATGGCGCATAATTTTAAAACAGATCTGACCGTGGACTGGTGCCCTGGATGTGGTGACTTCGGAATACTCACATCCATACAGCAGTCAATGGCAGAATTGAACTTGGATCCCTTAGGGGTAGTTATGGTATCGGGAATTGGATGTTCTGGAAAGACTCCACATTACATCAATGTTGGTGGAGTCCATACACTTCATGGAAGAGCAATTCCATTTGCCACAGGAGTTAAACTGTCTAATCCTAACCTGAAGGTACTTGTCACCGGTGGTGACGGTGATCTAATGGGTATTGGAGCAGGTCATTTGGTTGCAGAAGGAAGAAGAAATACAGGACTCACTATCATGATATATGATAATGAGGTATACGGACTGACAAAGGGACAGGCAGCCCCAACAATGCCACTTGGAGAAAAGACAAAGAGTCTCGCAAGACCCAACATATTCACAAGATTGAACCCAATCTCACTTGCACTGAGTGCTGGTTACAGTTTTGTTGCTAGAGGATTCTCATTTGACATGAAACAGCTGAAGGAAATCATAAAGAAGGCCATGAGCCATCCAGGTTCTGCAGTGATTGATATTCTTCAACCATGCCCAACATACAATAACGTAAATTCCATGGAATGGTACAAGGAGAGAGTTTACAAAATGGAAGATGAAAAGGACTGGAACCCTGTTGTAACAAAAGAGAATATAAAGGATGCAGATCAGATTTTTGCAAGATCAATGGCACGAGCCCAGGAATGGGGGGACAGAATTCCCACAGGTATATTCTACCAGAACACTGCCATAGAATCATTCCCTGTAAGGATCAGCAAAAATGTTCCAAACTATCTCCAAATTGTTCCAGCAGAACAGAGAATATCAACTGCAGATGGCTACACAGTAGTAGACGCAGAAAAAACATTTGCTGACAGGCTGATAGGTTAATCAGCCCTTATTTTTGTTCCTATAAATTTTTCACCCTTTAATGCATTTTTGAAATTGTTTAGATCCTTTCCATGCATTAGATTTATTTCTATCCCAGATCTCATTGCAATTAGAAGTGCCACGGAATCCATGAACTGGTTACTACCAGCCCCTGTGTAACTTTTGAGAGAGATGGAGAATGCCTCTTTATAATTCATTGTCTCAATTGCCTTAGCCTTTGGATTTTTCTTCGGGTCATCTTCATAAACCCTGTCAACCGAAGTCAGATTGTATACTTTTTTAATCCCCACAGCCTCAGCTAAAAGCACAGATACAGTATCAGTGGTATGTCCAGGTACTGTGCCACCCATAACTATTCGATCCTCAATGAGCAGTTGTTTCACTGCCTCATTCACATCCTCTGGAATATTGAGTTCTAGCTTCCCTATGGATGATTTAACGATCTTTGCATTAAGCCTTGTGGCCATTATACCTATCTCATCAAGAAAGAAATCATTATCAGTAAAATTCTTCATAGAATTAACGTAGGTCCTTGCTGTCTGACCCCCTCCAACAACAATACCAATCTTAGGCGCATCCACACTTTTTATTATTTTTGAAAATTCTTTGATGTACTCAACATCAACTGATGAAGGGTTAATCATCGACCCTCCAACAGAAACAACAAACGATTCCATGAAATTCATTCATCAAAGTTATATAGTATTATAAATTTTCTCATACATGCCATCGGACGAGAAGCAGTTAAGAAGATATGAATTTAAGAAAGCATTAGAGGAACTCGATGGTCTAAAGGGACGAGGTACAGAACTCATATCATTATACATTCCACCTGACAAGATGATATACGATGTAGTACAGTATCTGAGGGAAGAATACTCAACTTCAAGCAATATTAAATCAAAATCAACAAGGAAGAATGTTCTGGGTGCTATAGAATCAATAATGTCAAAATTAAAGTATTTCAAGCAGCCACCTGACACGGGACTTGTTTTCTTTGTGGGTCACGTTCAGAAGCGAGGTGATCAGACTGAAATGTACAGTCAGATAGTGGAACCGCCGGAGCCAATACAGACATTCATTTACAAGTGCGATTCTCAATTTTACACTGAGCCATTAATGGCACAGCTGAAGGCTAAGGAGGTATACGGTTTGATTGTGATCGATAGAAAGGAGGCAACCATTGGATTCCTTAATGGAACCAATATACAGGTTGTAACTAATGAGCAATCTCTTGTTCCAAGTAAGCATCATCAGGGTGGACAATCATCACGACGTTATGAGAGATTAATAGAGATTGCAGCAAATGAATATTTCAAGAAGATCGGAGACATTGTCAATAATACCTTCATGCCCATAATAAGGGATATGAAGGGTATTTTCATTGGTGGGCCAGGATCAACAAAGAACTTTTTCTTTGAAAATGATTACATGTTCAAGGATATAACAAGAAAGGTAGTTGACCTATTCGACGTGGGATACACCGATGAATCAGGGTTGAGGGAGCTTGTGGAAAAAGCATCGGAATCAATGAAAGATCTTCAGATAACAAGAGAAAAAGATCTGGTAAACCGATTTATGAAGGAACTGAGAAAAGGGGACGAAGGACTTGCAGTATATGGTGAAGCACAGATCCAGAGTGCACTGGAGAGAAAGGCTCTTGATCTCCTTCTTTTATCTGATGGTGTCAGGAAGACCAAGTATTTCTATAAGTGTCCAAACTGTGGATATGAGCAAGAATTTATGCAACGACCGGATGATAATACCTGCCCAAAATGCGGTGGCGCTATGGAAATGGATCATGAAGAAGATTACATAACNNNNCTTTATAAAATGGCTGAAGAGTCANNNGCCACAGTGGAAATAATCGGAGACGAGAGTGACGAGGGCAGTACTCTTAAGAAGGCATTCGGTGGAGTTGCCGGTATACTTAGATACGCCCCTACCGCATCCTCACTTTAATCTTCTTAGTTTCTCGGCATCCACAACAAGAAAATCCTGCCCCGGTCTCACTATAGAATAGGGGATTATATATCTACCCTCCATATCCTTCTTCAGGTTTTCTATCTTTCCAGGAGCGGGAACAGCCAGAATTTCCATTATGCTTCCAGTTCCCTCATCTGTTATAAAATCAACTATTCTTCCCACTATCCTGCCATCACTGGTGGCTATGGATTTTCCAGAAACTTTTTTTAATCTTTTCAGTGTCATAGCAATATAATTCATTAACCCTTAAAAATTTAATTGTAGAGTCCGGACTCCTCTACCTGTTTTCTTCTTTCCTTAACACTCTTTCCAATATTCTTTGCAAGATTCTCATAGAAATTAATTACTTCCTGATCCACCGAGGGTTTTATGACCTTCATTGCCTTTGTAAAGTCACTGTTTGAGACCAGAGATGCTTCAGGATCATTCCTGTATGCCATCATTCCAGCTTCACGGCACAGATTTTCCAGATCAGCACCAACATATCCATCTGTTGCCTCTGCGATCTTTTGCAGGTTTATATCCTTGTCAAGAGGCATATTTCTGGTATGCACAAGAAGGATCTTCAATCTTGCCTCCTTGTCAGGTGGAGGTATATAGATCATCTTATCAAACCTGCCCGCTCTTATAAGTGCACTATCCAGAATATCAGGTCTGTTTGTGGCTCCGATCACAACGACGCCCTGCAGTACTTCAACACCATCCATTGAGGTAAGCAACTGATTAACTATTCTTTCTGTAACTCCAGAATCTCCGCCTCCACCTCTTCTCGGAGCAATGGAATCTATTTCATCAAGAAAAACAATTGAGGGTGCTACCTGTTTTGCCTTTTTGAATATTTCCCTGACAGCTTTTTCACTCTCTCCTACCCATTTGCTCAGAACTTCTGGTCCTTTAACCGAAATAAAGTTTGCATTACTCTCATTGGCCACAGCCTTGGCAAGTAGTGTTTTTCCTACCCCTGGGGGTCCGTAGAGAAGGAATCCCTTTGGTGCCCTTATGCCGAGTTTCTTGAAAACTTCAGGCTTAAGTAACGGTAGCTCAACACTTTCTCTTAATTCCCTTTTAACATCTTCCATCCCTCCGATATCATCCCAGTGTATATCGGGGATTTCTGCCATAACTTCCCTAAGACTGCTGGGCTCTATCAGCTTCAGCGCTTCCCTGAAATCATCCTCAACCACAGCCATTCTTTCCAGTATATCGGTTGGTATTGGCTTATCCAGATCTATATCTGGAAGATATCTCCTGAGGGCATTCATTGCAGATTCCCTTGCAAGTGCGGCAAGATCAGCACCAACAAATCCATAGGTCATATCTGCAATTTCATCCAGGAATTTTGATTTCGAATCCTCATCCATGTTGAGTGGCATTGCCCTTGAATGAATAGTTAGAATCTCTTTCCTTCCTTTCTTATCGGGAACACCGATATTTATCTCCCGATCAAATCTTCCGGGTCTTCTCAGTGCAGGATCAACTGCATCTATCCTGTTGGTGGCTCCAATCACAATCACGTGACCTCTTTCCTTTAGACCATCCATAAGTGTCAGCAACTGGGCGACAACCCTCCTTTCTACCTCTCCCTGCACCTCTTCCCTCTTTGGGGCTATGGAGTCTATTTCATCTATGAAAATTATAGACGGTTCTTTTTCTTCTGCATTCGTGAATATTTCACGCAGTTTCTGCTCACTCTGTCCATAGTATTTGCTCATTATCTCTGGTCCGTTTATTGAAAAGAAATTAGCCCCTGATTCATTTGCAACCGCTCTTGCAATTAATGTCTTTCCAGTTCCTGGCGGACCAAACAGCAGTACACCTTTTGGCGGTCTTATCCCCAGTCTTTCAAATAGCTCAGGGTGTTTGAGTGGAAGTTCTATTATTTCTCTGACTTTTCCAAGCTGATCTGATAACCCGCCAATATCTTCATAACTTATTCTTGAAACGTCCTCAAGTACCTCAGAAGCTGGTTCTTCTCTTATTTCAATCTTTGTAGTTTCCCCAATTTCAATGGGTACCTTTGGTGGTACAGTCTTTACAACCTTGAACAGTAGACCTGAGTGTCCTGCCAAAGTAAGTCCTGGAACACTGATATTATCCTGTTCTATCATTGGCCTCCTAATGAGAGCCCTCTGAACAAAATCATCTATACCTTCACCAAACTTTAATCTTTGCTCCTTTCTAATAATTGGTGCGAGAACAACTCTTGTAGCTATATCGGTCTTCACTTTTTTGACCTTTACTTTATCACCGATTGAGGCACCACAGTTATTCCTCATTACACTGTCAATCCTCACAATCATCTTGTTCTCATCTTCAGGTCGTGCTCTAAAAACTCTTCCCACAGTTCTCTTGGACTTTTCTATTTCTACTACATCTCCAATTTCCACATTTAACTGGAACCTTGAATCCTCATCCAGTCTTACTCTGGACATCCCAGGGTCAGTAGAATTAGCCTCTGCAACCCTTAAGGTGATTCCTTCCATATTAGAACCTGACATATATCTATAAGGACAAATCACTATATAATTTTAGAGTCTTAAAATAAAATATTACTTGCTTTTAAAAGGAAATTACCTAATATAATTAATACCCATTCTATCAAACTTAATATCTAATATTTTAATGCATAACTATCATCTTTAGATAGGACTAAAAAAGAGTTGTCTGTCTATCATCCTTGTCATCCGGATGATTTATTGGCCATGTTGACCTGTCGAGTCCAAGTTTTTCCTTAAGCAGATCCACTGTGTGCGGAGAGAATCCTTCATAATGATTATTTGCAAATATGTATGCAACTCTGCCTTCATCATTTCTTATAATCTCAGCCCACCTTGTTATATCATCATCCCTCTCCCTTTGAACGGTTCCAAATTCTGTTTCATCAATACTTCTATCTCCAAGCAGTCTTAGATAGATAGAATTGCCTGTGTGCCATAATACTTTCTTTGTGAATGGGGAATCAGACCAGACTGTTATAATATTATAACTTTCAAGCAGTGACTTAGTTTTATCATTCAGCCATGAATTATTCCTGAATTCAACTGCAAATTCTAAATCCTTCGGCAATATTTTTATGAAATTCTCAAGGAGACGAGGATCAAAATTAAGGTATGGTGGTAGCTGTATGAGAATCGGTCCAAATTTATTATGGAGCAACCTCATTTTGCTAATGAAAAGTTGAAGTTTATCCTCTACATCACGGAGAAGATTAACATGCGTTATGGTTCTGTCAAGTTTTGGGCAGAATTTAAAGTTCGTTGTGGTAGATTCGTACCATGATGAAACTGTTTTTACTGAAGGAGTAGAATAATAAGTTGAATCAACTTCAACAGAGTCGAACGTATTCGAATACATGGAGAGGAGTTTGTTTAG
>ACXJ01011273.1_pt3 | contig 11491 bp, 14 predicted proteins | sample 870861 | NCBI WGS metagenome assembly ACXJ01 (sample SAMN02954270, study PRJNA29437) | mine drainage metagenome | biome: terrestrial; feature: Richmond mine; material: biofilm; isolation source: combined biofilm from UBA (pink subaerial biofilm) and UBA BS (thick... ... | reverse complement strand
GCCAGGTCCAAATACAACAGAATCNATGCCANNNNTTGCATTGTAAAGTTCTGCTTCGGTATATCCGGTTGCGCCTATTTCACTGAAGTTTTCACCANCTGCATGCCTCATTATCTCCAGTATCTTAGAATCGGTCCTAAGCTTATACGCCCCTCTGGACACAGGCACGCTTATCTCCGCGCTTATCCCGAGAGATTCAAGCACACTTTTAACCTGCCCCAGCGCCTCTTCAGCAGTTTCGCCAGGAACCAACCTTCTGTCTACCTCAACCCTGCAAGTATCTGGTACCACGTTGCTGGCAGTCCCTCCATTTATCGTGCCTATGTTGACCGAGCCCTTTCCCAGGAGTCTGTCTTCAGTTTTTAGATTTTCCGCCGCCTGCTGGTATGAATCTATAAATTTTATCGCCTTGAGTATCGCGTTGTCGCCCAGCCACGGCCTTGAGCCGTGGGCAGCCTTGCCCCTAAAGGTGATATCGATGTTCATGGCACCTTTCTGTGCGGTCTGCATGTTCATTTTAGAGCCCATGAAAGACGCCTCTCCTATTATGCCGTATTTGACACCTTCGAAAAGGTCCATGCGGTTGTCCAGCAGGAACGTAGAGCCCCCAAAATTAGTCTCTTCTCCTGCCACAAAAGCTACCAGAAGTCTGCGCTTGGCCTTGCTGCTTGCAATGCCGGAGTTCGTCAGGGCTGCGAGCATACATGCAATCCCACCTTTCATGTCTGACGCTCCCCTGCCATACACCCTTTCCCCAGTTACCTTAGCAGAAATACCGTTTGTCCATAGGGAGGGGTCCCCTACTGGAACCGTGTCCATGTGGCCGTTCAGCATGAGCCCTTCGCCGCTTCCTATGCTCAATACAACGTCTGCGTTGTTGCTGTTGAACCTGATGAGTTCTGGCTCAAGGCCTATGCCTTCAAGGTACTCGACAACGCGTCGTGCCACTTCTACCTCGCCGTCTCTTTTGCTATCTGACGGTATGTCTATGAGTTCTTTCGTAAGCTCGATAACGTCCATGCTCGACACAGAGGTAATTATTTATGAAGCCTTTTAACCTTTCTGTACTGACAAGTCTGGTTTACGTGTGCATCTTCAGCTTGTCGTTCTACATGCACTTCCGCGCCAGCGCGCAAGGAGCCGCCAGGTATCTGGCAACCATATCAATCGGTAGTGGCTTCCGTTGAGCAGTATTCCGGAGGGCATTGCAGGGTCGACGACTTTGAATGAAAGCGCACCGCAAAGCATAAAACGAATAGCATGCATAAATTTAAACAAAGGCATGCAAGACGCGGGAAACACAAACCGCTTATGGGTGGGAGGGTGTCACAGAAAAATGATGTTAGACCAAAGAATGAGATAAAGGTCAGGCGTGCAACAGCGGCCGACGTAAAAATCCTCGTGCCTTTCGCAAAGAAAGAGATACTTAAAGCTTCTCATTACAACGCGGCTGCCCGGCAAACCTATTCGTCGCAAGTATCTTCGGCCTACATGCGCGGCATTCTGAAAGGCGCAGGCTTTGCAGTCCTGGCATTCAAGCGCTCTGAACCCGTAGGGTGCCTTTGGACTTCCTTTGATTCGGCGGACAGGTCTATAATGACGTTTGAATGGATTCTTGTAAATAGACGCTACAAAAAGCAAGGAATAGCCAAACTAATGCACAATTTTGCAGAGCGGCTGGCGGTAAGTCAAGGCGTTAGGAAAATCTGGGGCGACTCCAGGGCCAGCAACTACCAAGCTATTGCGCTTGGGGCGAAATTGGATGTGCGGAGAATAGGAAAGCTCAAGAAACACTGGTTCGGGCAGGATTACATACTCTGGGAGAAGCAGCTAAGGTAAGGCATGCGCTTGAGCATGCATTGACCAGATCTCGTAAATGGATTGGTAGTGATGAAAACCGACAAAGGCCTGGGCGGCATATTGCAATTCATGCTCAGGGCAGATAGGCTGAAGGACGTAGACAGGGCAGGGTGGATCATTGCAAAGGTGAAAAACCCCGAACACGACGGAGACCATTCGTACGGCACCGCAGTGCTATCCTACCTGATTGCCAAAAAGATGAGGCTGGATGCGGAGAGGTGCGCAGTAATGGGGCTTTTCCATGACATCAATGAAGCGATAACTGGCGATATAGCGACCAGATATGATAAATCGCTCATGGCTGTGCTCCCGGAAATTAAAAGAAAAAGAGAAAGGAGAAATGAACTGAAGCTGGCATCGATCTTGACAGGTGGTGGAAAAACCGCTCTTCGGGAGATCCTTGACGAGTACCATGCTCAGCGCACCGCAGAGGCGAAGCTGGTCAAACAGGTTGACAAGCTAGACTACATCATTCAGATGGTGCTATACAGCAAAAGAATAAAAAGCGACGAAACCGTAAAAGAGTTCTTCAAGACGGCAGGCAGGGTGATAAATCTGCCAGAAGTCAGGTACATCTATGAAAAAGTGCAAAGAAGAGTATACATGGAACGCGGTATGAGAGCCCCAGCCCACACCAAGCAAAGTTTCTTATAAATTCAATGCAATATAGGCTGCATGCTGAAACTGCTGGACCTGAACATTTGGCTTTACAACGATTGGGAGGCGCGGATGCCAAAGATAGTAAACTTCATCAAGGAGCAGAAGCCCGACATCGTAACCCTTCAAGAAGTCATGGACGATGCTAAGTACAACAAATATGGAGACAACACGGCAAAGCAGATTGCAAGGGCCGCTGGCATGGACAACTGCGCCTTCTATCTGTCAGGGAACCTCCAGAAGGAAAGCCCGCAGTGGATAGGAGACAGAAGGGCACGGGCAGGTGAAGCAATACTCTCAAAATATCCGCTGACAAAAATAGTTAAGAAAAAGCTAAAAAGGCATCCAGACGACAGGCACCACCGCGGCATTGTTAAGGCTAGGGTGATGTCGGAACCCCCCATAGACATAATAGTCGTGCACTTCTCAAACAATGACCTTTTCAGCAGACTTCAGATGGAGGAGGTATTGCACTACATAAGAAGGGCGCGCATACGACCGGTAGTGGTCGGAGATTTCAATATGTACCCGAAAAACATAATGCAGATGGTGCCGGAGGACTACATCCTGTCCTACGCCTTGAAGAAATACGTTTCATTTCCTTCGGAGGGCAATACCTTCGACTACATGATGATTCCAAGGAGCATGAGGTTCGGCAGCTTGGAGTGCATAGACAGAGGACTTTCGGACCATAGCGCGCTCATTGCCGAAATATCGCAATGAACCCAAAATAGCCAAATTTACTTATGCCGTACCATAATAATATTTATGGGTTGCAAGCGTTATAATAAATGCAGATCTGTGGAAAATTAATCAAAGAGTCATGCGTCAGAACTTGATGAAGAAGAGCTGTACTATGATTGCTGGGGAAACGTGGATGAGATCTAAAATTATTGATAAAATAAAGATAATAAGGGCAGAGAAAGGCGATAAATATGCCGTCGATGCACTAAAGATAGCACAAGGTCTCAAGGAATGGTTCAACGAGAACGGGCTTAAGAGCATTGAAACAGACCTTTTCTTTAACAACCTGGCGGTGGCTGTCGAAGGCGGCGAAACTCTTGGTTTTGCCTGCTATGGCACCTACGACGGGATAATGCAACTGATTTGGCTGGCAGTTGAAAGGAACCACCAAGGCAGAGGCATAGGCACGGCGCTTCTCAAATGGGTGGAAAATGAGGCGAGGAGTCATGGCCTAAAGCTAATACAGGTCGAGACGCTGCCAGATGAGGACAGCTACGAACCGTATAAGCTTACAAGGAAGTTTTATTACGACAACGGATTTACCAGAATTGCCTATAAGAAGGCAAGGCTGGAAGGTTGGGACGATCAAATAGTTTTGGAAAAGAGGCTGTAACATACCAAATCAATGGTTATTCGGATGACAAATTATTCGCTTTTATTTAGACTAGGCGTTTACAATTCGGTTTCAAACCTCAGATCTGCAAAATTAAGGGGCAGGCATTTTGGCTGGCAATGAGGCAACACTAAAGTTTAGATATTTTGAAAGCCCTCTCAGCAAGGGACCACCAACCGAGAATTTCCTCTTTCGTATCCAGAGTTCCTTCTGGAAGTTCGTCCCTGCCAAACCAACCGTATCCTCTTGACTCGGGGTTCAGCTTGATATCAGTACGTCCATCAATTGGGGCCGCGAAGAAGTATATTGACCATTTGCTGGCGCTTGCATCAGGAGCCTTTTTGAGACCTACCGGCACTAAGCCTTCAGGTTTAAGGGCTATTCCGGTTTCTTCCCTTACCTCTCTAACGCACGCCTGGATTGGAGTTTCATTCGACTCCACTGTGCCCCCAGCGTTTCCCCAACCTTTGATTTCGATCCCGTCCCTTTTTTCCTTCTTGCGCCAAAGCAGAAGCATTTCTGAAAAATCTTCATTGAATACGCACACATATGCGCCTACGTGCCCCTTATCTATTCCGCCCATATAAAAACCTAAGTACAAAATACACACATTAATATGTCTGCAAGTCTTGTGTAGTCCAAAGTGGTAATATCCGTCTACCTATATAGGCATAATAAAATTTAAATATGTCTATAGCAAGATATATGCGGTAAGATAATGGGATTCACAGATAACATAGAGAGGAAAAAGGCGCAATTTAGTTTAGACGAAGAAGTTATAAACGCGATTAAAGTTTTGGCCTTGCGAAAAGGGGTTAATCCATCTGAGGTAGTAAACGAAATTGTAAGGGACAATAAAGAAGTTAAATTGGTAATGGCAGCCTTTAAAGCCGAAGATGAAGCCGTAAAGAAATCTGGAGGGGTCTTTGCCGTCCCAGGCCAGAAACCAAGGCTAAGAAGATAAGGAGTGTGGAAGACATAGAAAAACTAAAAAGTATCGAAATAATAGCAGTTGTAGTTATAGTTGTATTGGCAATAGCGGGCGCATTTTTTCTAAACAATAGACCAAGCAATGTGCACACTGCTTTAACAAGCGCATCTACTACAGTTTTAGTAACAACTACGGCCGCAGCAAATTCCACTCCTGCATCATACAATATAACATACAATTGTTTTGGAGCAAATAGTACGGCTTTATGCCATGGTGGAGGGCCCGGCAAATACTATATAAGCGCAGTTCAAGCCGCTCAACTAATAGGTGGGGGCGGATCGTATCTTGTAATATATAAGCCCGATGGCTTTAATTACTCATACTTCACAAATAACGTAACAGCAAACTGGTATCAGGACTACACTGTTTCCCAGCCTCACATCACAAAAATCGTGTTTGAATTTGTGTATTTGTCTCCCAAAGCGCAGTATCTGTACAAGATGCAAAACGCGCAAGATCTTCAATATGCTATGAATAAAAGCAATCAGCAGACAATAGTTGCGGTAAATGCAACTATTGATGGGATGACCTATACCTATTTGAGGTATTTGGGCTCTACGTCTAGGTCAAGTTTCTTGATCGGTTACAAGAATGATACAATGGTTGAAGCTACTGCGCCATATGAAGTTAACCAGACTGCATTTGCCAGCATAGTTGCCGAGGATATACCTAAATAAGCATGTAGCGAACTAAAGAGTTACCTGCGCAGTGATTAGGGCTTGTAATAAATTTATTTAATTGAAGCGGGGCAGCTAAATTAGCTATTTGTACTTTCAAAACCCTTAAATATTATAAAGATAATCAATTAAATGCGATTTTGTGGTAAGCAGAACCAGAAAGCTTCATGATGTAAATGGCGCATACCTGCACAGTGCGAATGATGCTCGGTTCTTGCGAGATATAGACAAAGGCATAAATCCCGATGCGCAGTTATTTGAAAACTTGGCAGGAAGTAAAGCCGAAATTCAAAAAATTATGCAGTGCTTCGGATCTAAGCTCGAATGGCGCGACGTACGGAGTAGGCTGGATAATGAAAACTTTGTCGGTTTTATGCTGAAAAGCATTGGCAAACTTGCACTTCACGATCTGAATTGCATGATGGAATCGGCAACAGGCTCTGGCCGGATCGAATTAAAATCTGATGAATTTGGAATTGAGACTTACACGCCAGAAGGTGCACATAGTGAATATGAATTGGGAAAATACGACAAAAATAGAAAGAAGTGTGGCATTAACTTAGCACTTTTCACAAAAATATTTCTGAAGCCAAAAGAAGGGCAACCTACGACCATAAACGAAAAGCAGTTGACAGGATTTTTAGAGGCAATGTATTCTACTATGATACATGAGGGCTTTCACGCAGTACAGTATAACAGATTAGACTACAAAGGGCATATAAAAAATTCATTGGATGCAGATACTAATAGTATTTTTACTGAAGGCGGAGCCAGGTTTGTTGAATTCTTTGCAGAATCATTGATTACTGCAGGAAGATATACCAGCTTAAATGGCAACAATTCTTTGGAAAAGGCATTTCTATGGCATTTTGCAATCGAAGAACCTGTTTCCTATGCCGTCTATGAAGAGCATGACAAAATAATAGGTACGCTGAAAAAGTTTATTCCCCACAACGCAGGAATGTTCATATTTACTGTCAGATATGTTGCAAACGAAAGCTTTATAAAAACCCTAAACGAAATTTGCAAAATGGCAGAGCGTGGAAGCACAGGCAATGAGGAACTTTACCGAGTGCTGAGCACCGACATTGAAAACGGCAATGTAGAAAAACTAAAGCAAAGAATCAATATAGAGTATCTAAGAAATTAAGCATCCCGGGCAATATATTTAAGCTGGAATTCCAATAGATGAATTGGACTGTTGGTTCCATGAGAAAAAACCGAGGCATGGAAAAGGAGGTAAGCAAAGCTTATGATACCATAGCGCAGCAGTTCCATGACGAGCGCATCGCGAAGGTAAATTTCTACAATGAGTTTCTGGAAATGCCGAACACTCTCAGAGTCATAGGCAGCGTAAGGGGCAAAAGGGTGCTTGACATAGGCTGCGGACCAGGCATCTACGCAAACCTCTTGCACAGAAAGGGAGCAGAAGTACACGGCGTTGACATATCCAAAAAGGAGATTGAGCTAGATAGGCAGCATTACAAAGGCATAGACTTCAGAGTGGCAAGCGCGGAAAAGCTGCCCTATAGAAAAGGATATTTCGACCTTGTCCTGGTAGCGCTGGCTTTCAGCCACTTCAACGACATGGACAAAGCGCTGGATGAAGCCTGCAGAGTGCTCAAAACAGGAGGTAGGCTTGTAATTTCTGAGGGCAACCCCGTTATAGACGTGACCAAGGGCATTAAAGCAAAATCAAAGTCAGGAAAATGGTCAGGGAAATACCTTAAGATGGACAGGCGGTTTGGGGATTATTTCGATGAAAAGATAAAGTATGTGCATTGGAAGAGAAAAGGTGTTTTCGATATACATATGCCTGTGCGACACGTGACATACGAAACGTTTTTCAGGATGTTTAGAGGGCACGGCTTAGCTCTGCGGGGCTATGTCGATTCAAAGCCAGTGCCGGAAGGCAAAAAGATATCCAGAAGGGAATACAACTTTACGCGCAAGGTGCCCTATTTCATGGTGTTTGATCTTGTAAAGCTTTCACCCAGAGGAGTTAGGGAAGTTTATGGCTAGCTGCGCCAAATAATTGGTGCTTTGGAGAACTCAAGCCCTATTAGAGCATTAAAATAATATTTGCAGCTTTAAGTTAATGAAAGTGCCTTCCGTATTTAGAAGAAATTCTTCCAGCCTATTCGCCGTTCTGCCCTTCGGCTTGCTGGTTGCCTTTATTCTTCCTCTTAAAAATAGACCTAAAAAGCAGACCGGGGGATGGCGTTTTAATAGGATCTGAAGCCCTAAGAACCTTTATCTTGTCACCAAGGAATCTACCAACTGTTTCTGCGTAGCCATTAAAAGTACTGTCATCAATTGTATAAGGTTGATAAATAATTGAAGGCTTGGAAATGCCCATCAGATAGAATTCATAGTTCTTTGCTGGAGTATCAGCATAATTCTCGAAGGCGTTTGCACCAGCTTTGTATTCCTGCTTTGAATGAGTGCACCCCTGGATATATCGCTATATGCTATAGCAAAATTATTTTGATTAGATGAGAGCAGGCTGTCCGAGTCCATCTTGATGAAATCTCCCAGTCTCGTCGCATTTTGGGATAAGAGAGTGTTATACAGGTCTGGAGCATTAGAATAAGCCAAATCATTGAATGAGAACATGTTCTTTGCCGCAAGGCCAGTTAACTCATTTGTATTGTTGGTAACTGCAGCAATAATCCTATTTTCGGTAAATGCAAGAAGGTAGATGAGCAGGTCTTTGTGCAGTTGGCGCGTAATGTATCTGACATTTGGTATGTAGGCTTCTATCTTTCCCATGCTACCACTTGCATATTAAAGGGTGTGAAGTGCTTTTATACCCTTTTATTTAAAGGGCAATAGTCCTAAAAGTTACGCTGCGGCATAGGCCAATTTTATGAAGGTTCTTTTCATCTGCAAGGCAAATGTGGGAAGAAGCAAGATGGCAGAGGCATTCTACAATAAGCTATCGAAGAACGGACATGCCTTTGGCGCAGGCGCAAAGAATTATTACTGTAGGAAAAGATGGCATTCAAGGATAAAGCGCAGCGACTCTGTTGTCCAGGCGATGCGAGAAGAAGGCATAGACCTTGCGAAACGGCGCATCAAAAAGCTTACGCGAAGTATGGTGGAAAATGCCGATGTTGTTATAGCCCTGGTGGATAGGGCAGGGCCGAAAAAGACCTGCCTAAATATGTTAGGAGAAGCAAAAAATACAGGCTTTGGGAGATAAGAGATGTCTACGGCAGTACCGCACATAATGCAGCACTTGAGATGCATCGCATGAATAGAGATCTCATAAAAGCGCTTGTGAAGAAACTAATCAAGGAAGAAGAAAGCATTTAATTTTGTGGTTGTAATTATTGTCAATGCATGAATCTTCAGTGATATATTGAAAGTCTTCATAATACATGGTACCAACGGCAACTCCAAGGAGAATTGGTTCCCTTGGCTCAAGGAAGAGCTCGAGAAGACCAATATTGAGACGATAGTACCGGATTTTCCTACCGGCGATATGCAGAGCTTGAGCAGCTGGCTCGAATCATTCCAGCCCTACATCGGCAGAATTGACGGCGACTGCATATTCGTAGGTCACAGTTTGGGCCCCGCGTTCATACTTTCTGTATTGGAACAAATCGATACGCGAATACGTGCAGCGTTCCTGGTTGCTCCATTTGTTTCAAAGCTCGGGATTGAACAATTCGACAAGTCGAATAAAACTTTTGTAGAGAAGGAATTCAATTGGGAAAAGATAAAAACCAATTGCACAGATTTCACAGTCTATGCTTCTGACAACGACCCTTATGTAAGCTTGGAAAGAAGTAGGTTCGTAGCCGACCATACCGACGCAAAGTTCAAGGTGGTGCACGGCGCAGGCCATTTCAATGCTGCAGCAGGATACACAAAGTTCAAGCAGCTGCTGGAAGATATAAAAAGTGCACTCCAATAACCTTGTGCATATGGTAGATTATACGAAGGTTCTTTTCATCTGCAAAGCAAACGTAGGCAGAAGCCAGATGGCAGAGGCCATATTCAGCAGCATGGCCAAGGGAAAAGCAACTGCAGTAAGTGCCGGAGTCGGCCCAGGTAGATATGAAGGTAAAATGATTAAAGAAGCGGGCCCAAACGTAACCGAATGCATGAGAGCAATTGGCTTAGATGTATCTGGCAACGTATCAAAAAAGCTTACTGAAGCTATGGCCAAGGACGCCGATATTGTGGTGGCTATGGTGAATAAAAATATGCTGCCTTCCTATCTGCAAAACTCGGTTAAACTGAAGCTATGGGATATTAAGGACCCCAAATTTATGGACTATGCAGGACATGTTGAAATAAGGAACCAGATATATGGAAAGGTTAAAGATCTCGTAAAGGGGCTGAATTTAGATTAACGCAAATAGTTTTAGAATTTCTATAAAGATGTTGGAATGAGAAAACGCGTTACTGTATCAATTATGGCTGTAATTGTCATCTTGGTATGTTTAGTAATATTTATATCCTACACTAAAAGCACAACTTCTTGTGAACCAACACTCAGGTATTTGAATGGGATACAACGTTCGCAGTTAATTAATACGGAATTAAATGGCAATCAATATAATAGTCCTGTAGGGATTGTTGCGTTGGGTCTATCCAATAATTATAAAAATTGGACCATTTATACAAAGAGTGTGCGTGGAATAGCCAACATATCCCAACTAAACGCAGTTTCTAGTATAGGATATAACCATTCCGGATCGAGTTTACAACTTAATGCGGTTTTATACACTTGTACAAATGATATTCAGAATGTATACTGGTTGCAAAACGTTGTCAGATTTGATCAATACACGAGTAAATTAGAATTTGCTGAAAACATTTGGAATTTTAGCTATACGTACGGCAATATGCAACAGCAACCTCTTTCTAACAATTATTCCAAACCCGTACCGTACGAGTTGCCATTAAATATATCGGTTTTGATTAATATAACAACTAGTGCGCATAATACCGAAGTAAATTTTTATTATCAGACATATAACAAGACAACTAGGCGTTGGGATTCAGTACTTTATAAAAAAGTTAACATTAGTAATAGCCACGGAAGTAGAATTGTCATAGCACCAGCAATAACACCTGTGCCTACTTATTCTGATTTAGAATTTGTATTTGCTGGACCAGGAGATAGGAGCATAGACTATTTTTCCTTTTTAAATGCACATTTAGGTCTTTTTTATTTCAACAATACAACAAATAGCTATGCAGATTTTCCTGAATATTTCACTAAAGGGCGTGATACTGGAGAAGTATCTTATGATTTAAAATCTACAATATCAAATGACCAGGCAACAGTTCAGACAGACATGCCTAAGGTAACAATTGGCAATGTGGTGGCAGTAAATAATTCAAATTAGGCGTCATACCAAATTTATGAAATATGACAACACTAAAAGTAGAATTTAACAGTTTCCATTTTTTTGCAACAAAAACATTGTTTGGAAAAAGCTTGCATTCCAGATTTATGGAAAACCGGCCATTTTGGTTAAGCAATGGTGATTGTGCGCCAAACCAGTTTAAAAAATGGCACTTTTTCTCTAAAGGCCTTTTTTGGCTCAAAAATATGAAATAAAAATAATGATTTTCGTTTTTATGGAAGCGTTTATTTTTGGCATAGAAATGCACCAAAATACTGGTTTTAAACGTAAAGTTGCAGAAAAATGCCTTGCGCATTTGAAGCGTATGGTCATTAAATCGTCATTACAATGTAATCATATGGGCCCTGGTCATGATTGATTACAGCTCAAAATTGCGCGATTTATTGAATGTCCTTAAATTTTGGCCGAATAAAGTGATTTTAGTCAACCGAATTCACGAATTGCTTAAAGATGTTTAAAAAGTACCTTACGTAATGCCACGGTGAGTTAAATTGTGAAACGCCATGCTCCCTAAAGTGATATGGAACAGGGATTTCCTTGATTCTTAAATTGCTTTTTATAG
>ACXJ01011302.1_pt7 | contig 11562 bp, 11 predicted proteins | sample 870861 | NCBI WGS metagenome assembly ACXJ01 (sample SAMN02954270, study PRJNA29437) | mine drainage metagenome | biome: terrestrial; feature: Richmond mine; material: biofilm; isolation source: combined biofilm from UBA (pink subaerial biofilm) and UBA BS (thick... ... | reverse complement strand
CAGGCTTTCGGCCGGATTTGGAATAGGGATAGAAAGGCTGCTCAGATACATATGCGGATACAAAAGAATTGAGGATACCCATCCCTTCCCAAAGGTACCGGGCAAGAAATCTGTCTGATCACATCTATGGGGGAATAATTATTTCTCCTCCCATTTCGAAACCCTTTATTTCTTCACCCGAATACGAGCCCTGGACTGTGATCTCTTTAAATGAATCTGGGTCCATTATCTGTGTCTCTCCGTCTCTTCTGGACAGTACTATGTATTTCTTTATTGGCAAGGCTTCTCCTGTATACTGGAAAGGATTTGAATTGAACTCGTTCTGCCTTATGTGAATTGTTCTCCTTGAGCCTAAATCCATGAGAGTTATGTCTGAACTGGAGGAGGAAAGGAAGAGGAACCTCTCACCTCTCTTCAGTATAATGGCACCCTCAGGGAGATCCAGTATGCGCAGAAGAAATGTGTATCTGTACAGATCGTAACCTTCTGTGCGGCCAGCAAGCTTTTTGTTCTGAACCATCTCGCTGAAATACCTGTCATGAATGAATTTGGCGATCTTTTCACCATCTGATTTGCTTCCCAGATAGAGATCAAAGCCTTCTTTCAGTCTCTGCTGCCTTGAAATAAAAGGGTTCTTTCCCTTGAGTTTCTCAGTCTCAAGAAATTCATTCACATCTTTCACTGCCTTATCTATTGCATCAGAATATTTTCTGCTGAATGACCTGATCTGAATGATCGACTCATAATAAGAACCGGTCAGCCTGTTGCAAGCAGGGCAGCTGTTCTTCAAAATTGAAAGCTTTGCCTCCAGCTGTATTGGGGAGGATCTGTACTCTAACCCATCAGTCAGCCTTACAATGAATTTAACCGACAGTTCCTCAATATCAAGATCAACGGAATCCCTGTCTATTTCCGGACGGAAATGCTCATCACTGACACTGCAGAGGCTTAGCAGACGGGAGCTCAATGGAAGGTCATCCTTATTGTGGTACCACCTGTTACCTATCTTCAGTGAACCGCACTTGGGGCACAAGGTAAGAGGAAGTACCCCGGTGGCCGCAATTTTTGTCCTTGAAATTATGCAGTTCTCCCCTAACCCCTGGGAAACTGCCTCCTCATTGTCACACAGAATACATTTCATTCTTAAAGTCTCACTTTTCCTTCTCTGTACTGCTTTACTATGCCAAGTGCCACAAGCCTTTTCCTTATTTCAGTAGTTCCGGCACCAATCTGGCCGAGTATAGCGTCCCTCATAAGCCTTTCAGGTTCATTATCTTTTATATATCCATATCCTCCAAATATCTGTATTGCTTCTCTCGCAATGTACTCCGCAGATTCTGTGGAATGAAGTATTGCAGAGGCAGCACTTACAGAATCAAGAGGATCCCTTTCCAGGAGCCGAAGTGAGTCTTCAGCAAGCAGTCTGCTTGTCCGTAGCCTCGTATACATGTATGCAAGTTTCTCCTGAATTAACTGAAACTCGTAGAGATATTTTCCTGACTGTTTCCTTTCTGTTGAATATTTGAGTGCAAGTTCCAGTGCCCTTCTCGCCACGCCTATGAATATAAAACTGAGAATAACTCTTTCCGAGTTCAGTCCAGAAAGTATTATGCGTTTTCCATCCCCTTTTTTTCCTATTAGCCTTTCATGCGGTATCTGCAATGAGTCAAAATAAATCTCTCCTGTAGGTGATCCCCTCATACCCATCTTGTCGAACTTCTTTCCCCGGCTGAAACCCTTATCATCTGAAAGGACGCAGTAGGCATTGTAATTCTCTCCAAATCTGGAGTATACAAGAAAAAGATCAGCAACTGGGGCATTTGTTATGAATGTCTTTGACCCGGTTATACTGAAGCCATCACTATTCTCCGTGCTCGTTGTTTTCATATTTAGGGCATCTGAACCCGATTCCGGTTCAGTGAGTGCTAGGGAGCCTATGAATTCACCAGACGCTAGTTTTGTTACATATTTCTCTCTAATCTCCTCTGAACCGTTTCTGTATAAATTGTCAAGGCAAAGGTTGCTGTGGGCCCCATATGAAAGTGCCAGAGATGCGCTGTAATAACCAATTTCCTCCTCAATCATGGCCTGTGCTTCATATCCAAGGGATGATCCTCCATACTCCTCCGGTATGGTTACGCCAAGGAATCCCATCCTGCCCATCTTTTTAAAAACATCCACAGGAAAATAGTCCTGGCTGTCCATCCTGGAAGATATGGGTTCAACCTCCCGTTTCATGAATTCCCTGACGGTCTCCCTGAGAATGCTGTTTTCTTCCTCTCTATGCTCGGTCATAACTCTCTAATATGGAAAATGCCCCAATAAAGTTAATGAAACCTGGGCCGCTCTTATCATAAGAGTAACCCTGCCACAGAACAGTAAGGTTAAATTTATATCGCTTTTAATGATAACTCTTCCCAGTATTGAACCAGCGTAAGCGCCGTGAGGTATTTCTGGTTCAGATGTTCCTTAGGATTTTCATGCAGAATGCATGGGATTAAGGTTGGTGAAAAATGTATATAACGATTGAAGATGAATATATAGCCAGAATACCCCCCGAGCTTCTTTCTGAAGATTATGAAAAAGCAGTTCTGGAGGTATCCAAGACATCCCTCGAAGGTAGACTGGTAGATGTAAAGGAAGAGGGCAATGAGGATAGGATCCTGGGAAAATGCTTCGTTGTTTCTGTAACGGAAATAGAGACTGTTGGTGACGGAGCCATTGTCCATGGTGACGGCGGGGTTTATCAGGCAGTCAGATACAAGGCTCTTGCGTTCTATCCTGAACTTCAGGAAATAGTTGAGGGTGAAGTCACCTCGGTAAAGGAGTTTGGTGCATTTGTGAAGTTTGGCCCATTTGAGGGTTTACTACATAAGGGACAGATTATGGATGATATAATCAGTGTTGACCTGTCAAACCAGAGATTCGTGGGAAAAGAGTCGAGGAAGGACCTGAAAGCAGGTGACATTGTGAGGGTGAAGATAGTCCACCTGAATTTGAGATCATCCACACTGGAAGGGAGCACAATAGGATTTACTATGAAACAGATGGGGCTTGGAAAGCTCCAGTGGCTGGAAAAGAAGATGGAGAACTGATAACATGAAGGAAGTATTCAGGGCCTGCAAAAAATGCAAGTTGCTCACTGTTGACAAAAACTGCCCTATTCATGGGGAGGAGAAAACTTCCACGGAATGGTTTGGTTTTACCATAGTAACAGAACCCGGGCTTTCTGTTATCGCTGAAAAGGCCGGTATAACATCACCTGGAAATTATGCAATTAAAGTCAGGCAGTAAGTTCGTTCTTTCTCAGGAGGTCATTGACGAAGTTACGGCATACGGCCATCGAATGTGCTCTGATCTTGAAATCCTCCGAGCTTCAGAGTCATCAAAAATTATTTCAGTTGGCGACGTAACCACATATAATCTTAAGAAAAAGGGTGTCCCAATACATATTGAGGTTGTAGATCTGAAAACACGCCGAGGCAAGGAGCGAGAATTTGCCTCTGTTTCTGGCGCTTACCACGTCAATAATGAAGCTGGAACATTGAGCCACGATCTTTTTCTTCTGATCAGGGAGATAATGCCAGTTGGAGGCCGAATTGAGGTCATCGGGGAGGAGGATCTGGCTGTGATACCAATAATTTATTATTGTGACTTAAATACGGTTGTAGTATACGGCATACCTGGAAAAGGGATGGCTTGCATCACTGTTAACAGGTCTGTTAAAGAAAATATTGAGCAACTGGTAGAGAGGATCTCACATGGTAGAATTGAAAATTGAATCAGACAGGGAGAATAAACTCCTTCACAGAAAGGAGATACGCTACAGAGCTATATTCACTGGAAAGCCCACACCATCCAAGGAGGTTCTGCGTGATCTTATTTCCAAGAACCTTGGAGTTTCCAAGGAGCTTGTAATAGTGGACAGGAATATTCAGGAGACTGGGAAATCAGAGGTTATAGGCTATTCCAAGATATATTCAGACAAGGAGAGCGCAATGCTCTATGAGCCAGATTATGAACTCTTCAGAAATGGTCTAAAGACAAAGGAGGAGACTGCTCAATGATGAAGAGAGAACTCTACTCTGTAGAGAATGAAAAGATAAGCAGACAGAGGAGATTCTGCCCGAGATGCGGGCCTGGTGTTTTTCTTGCAGAGCATCCAAACCGGTTTTCATGCGGAAAATGCGGATATACCGAGACCAAGAAAGAAGGTTCAAAAGCGAAGCCACAGGCAGATAACAAAAAAGAATCTGGAAAAGGAAAAAGCAAGAAATAATTCAGTTGAGTTCTGATATCATTCTTGTGGTTTCCCCACAGGCCTTTTCAATATCCTTGTATTTTAATTTCACCGCATCTTTTATGTTCTCCGGCTGGTCCCGTATCTCAAGGATTCCAAGCAGGTGCTGAAGTTCAATGTCCAGAACGATGGAGAGTACTCTGAGTTTTTCCTGGTTTTCCTCTGAAACTTCCTTCCTCCTCAGTGAGACAAAGCAGTCGGAATGAACCGATCCCTTTTTCGTAAAGGTAAACTTCTCTCCTGTTTTAACCTTCTTTTCGCATACGTAGCATTTGAATTCTGCCATGCATGATTATGGGTAAAACAGTTAAAATATTATCGAATCCGGGAAAATATACATATATGGAGGGGCTACACTCCTATGGAAAGGAAAGGGACCGCTCTGCTCCCGCTCCATTACGGGCATCCTCCAGAATATCTCTACAAAAGAATGGTAAAGCTTGGAGGAATACTTTCCGATCTCATTCTGGAAAAATACGGGAATCAGACATACATGGAAAAGCTTGCGGACCCTTTCTGGTTCCATTCACTTTCCCTGGCAATTGGTTTTGACTGGAATTCAAGCGGAACTACAACCGCAACTTTGAGTGCAATCAAAGAATATTTTGCAAGGCGCAATTCTGATGTACACATTATAGGGGGAAAGGGAAAGAGGCTTTCTGAAATGCGCGCAGAAATGGACACTCTTGTAAAAGAAGGAAGGATATCGGAGTCCAAGGGTACCAGAATTCTTGAAGATGCAAGAAGGATAGCAAGGGTTGACCAGTCCCTCCTACAGGATGACTTTGACCTTTACATGCAGTTCCTTGTTATGGATGAGAATGGGAGGTGGGCCATTGTCCAGCAGGGTATGAACCCTGCACAGCGGATGGCCAGAAGATACCACTGGATCAGACGATCCGGAATGGACTTTATTAATGATTACAGGAACGGAATCTCATCTGAAGTAGTAAGAGACCAGGTTCTGGATCTATCCACTAAAGCCAGTGAAAAAAACAGGCATTCTATGGTTTCACTTGGAAAGGAGAATCCAGAAAGGTACAGATACACAATTGAGAATGGCCCCCAAAGGTCACTGGACAATTTTCAGTTCCCAGAAAGGCATCTTCGCCTGGACTACCGCATAGACTGGCCTAAAATGAGGGCAATTTATGAATACCAGCCTGAGGATTTTCAGGAACTTGCTTATATGAAGGGTGTGGGAAAATCAACAATCCGTGCGCTTTCCTATCTCGCAGAGTTAGTTTATGGAGACGAGCCATCATTCCGTGATCCTGTTAAATTCTCATTTGCAGTTGGGGGAAAAGACGGTGTTCCCAAACCAATTAACAGGAATGACTATGATATTGCAATTTCATTTTTTAAGGAACTTCTCGGACAGACAAGAATAGGTGACATGAGCCTCGAGTCCATAGCTGCAAAGCTTTCCCGTTCCAGTTTTCAGAGAACTTCATGAATTAAACCTTCTGTATTCCTGTGAAAGATTAAACTTTTCTGAAAATAGAGGTGTTTCAAAACGCTTAAATATATTCTTGGGCTCCAATAAGGGCTGTGCTGAATGCAGAAAACCTCTGAAGACAGATTTGATGTCACTGATTTTCTTCCCTTCCTCGATCCTCTGATAAGGAAATGGTTCAACTCCAGATACGAGGGGCTGACAGAGCCTCAGAGGAAGGCTATACCTCTTATCCATAACAGGGAGAATGTCCTTGTTTCCAGCCCTACCGGAACTGGCAAAACGCTGACTGGTTTCCTTTCAGTAATAAATGAGCTATTTATCCTTTCAAGAGAGGGGCGGCTTGAGGACAGGATTTACTGTCTGTATGTCAGTCCGCTTAAGGCCCTTGCTAATGATATAAACAAGAATCTTGACCAGCCCCTGTCAGAGATCAGGGATGTGGCCCTGAGTGAAGGCCTGGATTTTCCACAGATAAGGGCAGCGGTGAGGACGGGTGACACACCACAGAATGAAAGGGCGAAGATGCTGAGAAAGCCCCCTCATATTCTCATCACAACACCGGAATCCTTTTCGCTTGCCCTCTCTGCACCAAAGTTCAGGGAAAAGCTCAAGGATCTGCGTTATGTCATAATAGATGAAATTCATGAGATATCATCCACCAAGCGAGGGGCGCTGCTTTCGCTGAATCTCGAAAGGCTATCGAAGGAGAACAGCGACTTCATAAGAATAGGGCTTTCTGCAACCCAGGCACCAATAGAAACCATAGCTTCCTATCTCTGCGGCTTTGACGGTGAAAAGCCGAGAAGATGTTCCATTATTGAGGTAGATACAAAGAAGTACCTAGATCTGAGCACCATAACACCTGTGAATGATCTTACAAAATCCAGCTACGAGGTTGCAAATGACAGGATGTACGAGATCCTTGTAGATCTCATCAATTCTCACAATGCCACTATTATATTCACAAACACCAGAAGCGGAACTGAAAATGTGGCCATGCGGCTTAAGGCAAGAGGTGTTGAAAGTATTGAGGCCCACCATTCGTCTCTGGGAAAGGATACAAGGATTGAGGTGGAAAACAAGCTCAAGAACGGGGAACTTAAATGCGTAATAACTTCAACCTCTCTGGAACTGGGCATTGATGTTGGTTACATAGATCTTGTGGTGCAGATAGGCAGCCCAAAGTCCGTATCAAAAGGACTCCAGCGAATTGGACGATCAGGGCACGGAATCAACGATCTTTCAAAGGGGAGGTTTGTTGTCTTCGATCTTGACGATCTTGTTGAATGCGCAGTCCTGACAAGAGCAGCCTACGAAAGAAACATAGACCGTGTCCATGTGCCGCTGAATTCTCTTGATGTTCTTTCACAGGTTCTTGTTGGAATGTCCCTTGAGAAGGTATACAGGGATAGGGAGGCATTTGACCTGGTAAGGAACTCCTATAATTTTCATGATCTTTCATGGGACGATTTCATCTCCACACTGAGATACCTGGCAGGCAAAATTGAGGCAGGGGAGATATACTCAAAGATCTGGTACGACGAGGCCGAAGGCACATTCGGAAAGAGAAGGAGCACAAGGATGCTCTATTTCATGAACATTGGCACGATTCCGGAAGAGGCTGACTATAAGGTTATAAGTGACAAGGGCAGGCACCTTGGCCAGCTCAGTGACAAATTTGCCGAGCGACTGAAAAATGGCGACATTTTCGTTCTTGGCGCAAGAACTTACATGTATCTGAGAACAGTCCAGAACAGAATTTATGTTAAGGACGCAACAGGAATGAGGCCCACCGTCCCATCATGGTCAGGGGAAATGCTCCCAAGAAGCTACGATCTTGGCACAATGGTTGGGAAATTCAGGAGGGAGGTGCTGGAGAGGCTCCAGAAGAAGGAGGATGTGTCATCATGGCTCATTCAGAATTATCATGTTGATACACATGGCGCAAACAGCATCATTTCATACATTGAGGCACAGTCAAAGTTCGATCTTCCAACGGATTCCCACCTTCTTGTTGAGGGCTACGTTGACGAATCAAAAATATACAGCATGATATTCCACGTCCCTCTGGGCAGGAGAATCAACGACGCACTTTCCAGGGCTTATGCACAGGCCATATCGAAGAGGTTCGGGACAAACCTTCGTGTAACCATAACGGATGATGGGTTTATGCTGGGATCTGAGAAGAAGATTCCAATAAAGGAGGCAGTAAGAACGCTCTCATCAAGCAGCTTTGAAGATACAGTAAGAAGCTCCCTTGCCAACACTGAGGTTTTCAAGCAGCGTTTCAGGCACTGTGCAACCAGATCCCTGATGGTTCTGAGGAAATACAAGGGTTATGACATATCCATTGTGAGGCAGCAGCTTCGCAGTGACAAACTGCTCAAGACACTAAGCGAGATGAGAAATTTTCCCGTGATCAAAGAGACCTATCATGAGATCATGAATGAAATGATGGACGTCCCCATGGCCAGGAAATACATTGAAGATGTTGTGGAGAAAGGAAATTTTCATGTTATTGACTATTCCGGGGAGACTTCCCCATTCTCTTATGGCCTGATTCTATCGGGGGTTTCCGATATGGTACTGATGGAGGACAGGTCCCAGCTTCTCAGGGAACTCCAATCGAAGATACTTGATAAAATATACGGACCAGGGAAGATAAGTGTCCTCATTACAGACCAGAAGAAGGTGGATGAATATTTCAGGCTGAAGGTGCCAAGGATTTCCACAATAGATGATTACAGGGAATTTGCCAGGTATTTTCTTCTCTTCGATCCCTTCAAGAACCGTTTCAACTCACCTTTTCCATATGCGGAAACAGGTGTGACTGATTTAACCGAGGAGCTAATCGGTTCGGATGAGATCATCTCTGTCCATGTCAGAGGCACGCTATACACATCAGTTTATAATTACCCTATAGTCTGGTCTCTATTCCGGCATGATAGCAGAACAGATCAGATTCATGAGGATGTCCTTCATATCATTGAAGGAAAAACATTTGCAGAGATTAAGAAGGAATCGGATCTGGAGGAGCAGAAACTTCGAGAGATACTCTCAGACCTTGAATCCTCATTCCTGATCAGAAGAACAATTTCTCAGGGAAAGCAGGTTTTCATATCAAACCATCTATCCCCTGATCCGATTCCCTCAGATCAGGCGGCTGCAGAGGCCCTGAGGTTAGTCCTTGGAAGTTATGGCCCACTGACTTACGATGAAATTCAGATTCGACTGCCAGTAGGAGAGGAACTCCTGAAGAAAGGCCTTGATATCCTGACTTCAGGTGGAGAGGTTGTAAATGATTTCATCACACCGGTGTTTGCTAAACAGTACATGCTGAAAAGCGATCTTGAATCGATCCTTGGAGGAGGGAATGAGAACTCGGTCGAATCAAGGGTTACAGGTTTCATGGAGAAGGTTCCAGACACAGTTGCATATTTCGATAAATACGGATACTGTTATGGAAATGACAACCTTATTCCGAGAATAAATGAACTCAAGGAGGACGAACTCTTTGATCTCATAGCAAAAGGGAATGTCAGTTATGGAAGATTCATCAAGCACAGATTATGCTTCATTTCAGACTGGCTTGCAAGGTCTCTTCACTCATTGAGGATGGAGCCTCTGAAAGATGAGGAAAAGACAGTTCTCAACCTCATAGTAGGAGGTGTATCAGATGAATCTGATCTGTCAAAAAGATCCTCAATTGAGATAAAGATTGTCAGGCAGATAGTGAAAAACCTCGAGTTTCACGTTATGGTAAGGCGCTCTCAGGAAAACAGCCTGATACCGTTCCTGGGTGAAGATCCTACGATCACGAAGGGAGAGGCGGTCTCAATCCTGGTTGAGAAATTTGGGCCAATTTCCAGAAGGGAGCTGATGAACAATTTCTGGTTCTACGCTGACGCACCTCTGAAGGAGGCAGGACTGAAGGGCGTAGTGATTCGTGGCGATCTGTATTACGGTTTCAAAGACGGGGGCAGGACAAGCAATACTGCAGGAATTTTAAGCGTGCTTGATCCAGTTGAGCTCTATCTGGGAAAGAAGTACTTCAGGGAAATCTCCTACAACAGGATATTCATTGTTAACGGAAGGGAGGAAGGGTCATTGAACATACAGAACAGGAACGGGATTATATGGGTCACACAGGTCTCAGTCCCGGCCAGGCTTTCAGCTATGCTTCTGGGAGAGCTGAGGCATCTCTCTGCGAGATTAGGAAATATGCCACTCTGTATAGAAAGCCCGCCATCTGGATTCGGCGAGGCAGATACTGAAGGGTTCAGCCAGGCTGAGAATTTCCTAGTTTCTGATGATCTGAACATATCACCTTTTAGCATGGAGGACCTGTTTGCATATGCTTCTGAAATGCATCTGAGCTCAGACCAGAATGCTGTGTATGAAAATGTAAAGAAGGAAATACTGGGATTCAGGAATGAGGTGGAAGCATCATATGCAGGTCTCAGGAATGTCATATTCCGCGGATCTTCTCAGTCCAGGTTGCTTTTCCAGTTTAACGGCCCTTTTACGGCACAGGCTCTTGGAACAATGGAGGCCATCTCACTTTACAGGGCAATAAGAAATGGTTCCATAAATTCGGATGATCAGAGGATAATCCATGCCATAATAGACATGGCTGGAGCTACCGAACAGCAGATCAGAGGAAGTATAGGCAGATCCGTATCCGATCTGAAGCACAGTCTTGGGAGGTTGTTCGAGAAATGCATTGTTGCCAAGGATTTTGAAAGGCGCTATGTTTTCGTTCCTGAAAGATATTCCAGGGATGAGGCATTGCAGACACTCCTCTCTTTTCTCCTTGAGAGGATGGGATTCTTTGATTTTGCAATTCTCAAGAACCTCCTTGGTGAGTCATACAATTCAGACGTTGAGAAAATAGCAGAAGTTCTTGTTAAATCTGGACAGGCAATGAAATGCATCCTTCCGGAACATCAGAAAATCATATTCCTGAAAAAAGGCATAAAGAAAACCAGGCACAGAGGTCATGCTTCAAGGATTGTAGCTCCAAAAGATATTTTATCCCTCTATTTTTCGGATCTGATCAAAAGGGAAGCAGGAACACTTAATTCCTATGTTCTTGTTGAAGAAGGCGTTATACTGGCCTCTCTCAACGCCAGAAGGAATATTAAAAAATTGAAAGCATCCCATTTCAACGGAACGGATGAGGGGAGGGAAAAACTTGTTTCCGAACTGAATTCTCTGGGTTTTGCGGTTTCCTTCAACTGATCTTCTTTTACCGAAAGTGTCCCATGTTATCAGCGGGAAAGATTAATATCAATTCTACCTGATCCCCGCTGGAATGAGCAACTTTACCATCTATGCCTCTTCGCTTTCTATGGTGGTATCAGCGTTTCTTCTTGTGATTGCTTCAAGAGCGCTTATCAGGGTTCATTCAAGGATATTTGGTGCGTTGATTGCTGTATTTGTTGTTATACTGGTGGAGTCAGTGCTTGCACTGGTTTCACTATTTGATCTGGTATCATTTCCATTCTCTCTGGATGAAATGCTTGTTTTCGGAAACATCATTGTTCTGATCGTTTTCTATGCAGGGGTGCTGGGGAGAAAGTGATTGCTGTTGTCAGGAGAAACTACACGTTTGCTCATTCTGGATAAAATTAAGCTTAATCCCGGGATACACTTCCGGGAACTTCAGCGATCAGTGAGCTGCGCCACTGGACAGCTTCAGTACCATCTATACAGGATGGAAACATCGGGCGACATATACTCCAGGAAGGATGGCAGAACCGTCCGCTACTTTCCATCCTCCGGACCAAGCTTCAGGGAGCGT